>VOFK01000698.1_pt1 | contig 10478 bp, 17 predicted proteins | sample 5384121 | NCBI WGS metagenome assembly VOFK01 (sample SAMN12384730, study PRJNA508395) | human gut metagenome | isolation source: healthy gut J | host: Homo sapiens | reverse complement strand
AGAATCGCATCTCTTTGCTGCATTTAAATCTGAAAGCCATTTTCGAAAATTGTAATGTAATTGCACGATGTTGGAGTTGGTTATGGTGCAATTAACCATCCAGTAGATAGAGATCCTGTTTGTGGATATACTGGTGTTATTGGAGATGTATGCCCTGGATGTGGCAGACATGAAAATGAGGGTGTTAGTATAGAAAGAGTTAGAAATGCTAACCTTACTAGTTTAGGAAGATAGAAAGAAGGAGATTTAATATGAAAAGTGAAGAAAGAAAAATTGGTGAAGGCGTAGGATTTGAAAGAATCCGTCGTATTACAGGATATTTAGTTGGTACTGTTGATCGTTTCAATAATGGTAAAAGAGCAGAGGAACATGATCGTGTAAAAACACTCTACTGTTGGTCTTTGCCCTTCTAATACTCCAAAGGAAAAAAATAGTTATGACAATTCGCTTAGCAAGTACTTTACAACCGGATAGTATTTTGGATGGCGAAGGCATTAGAACAGTGGTATGGACTCAAGGGTGTCCTCATCACTGTCCTTTTTGTCATAATCCGCAAACTCATGACTTTAATGGTGGATATGTTGTAGAATTAGATGATATTTTCAAAGAAATGAACAAATTAAGGGGACAGGATGGTATTACGCTATCTGGTGGTGATCCTATGGTACAACCACTTCAATGTTTAGAAATTGCTAAATATGCTCATAAATTAGGTCTAAATGTTTGGTGTTATACAGGATATTTATATGAAAATATTTTAAAAAACGAAAAACAAAAAGCACTATTGGAAGAAGTGGATGTTTTAGTAGATGGTAAATTTCTAATAGATGAACGAAGTCTAGATCTTTATTATAAAGGATCAGCTAATCAGAGAATAATAGATGTAAAAGAAAGCCTAAAACAAAAAAATATGGTTGTTGAAATTCCAAGATATAAAGGAAAAAAAATATTTGGTCAAATGTATAAAAAAGATAAATCTTTATTTATTTAAGAATTATCTTTTTTAATTTTTATAAAAATAATAGATTTTGTAAATATTAATGATATAATAATATTAGAGTAGTGAGTAGAGGAATATTAATATGAAAAAGAAAAAGAGTAGTAGTGAAGTGAAGAAAAAGAAGAAGGTTCATAATAAAAATAAATACATTTTTATAATAATGTTAATTGCTCTTATTATGTTAATTGTTAGTGGAGTAGTATTATATGTAAATTATTGTGATGAAAAATTATTAACTAATATTAAAAAGCATTATGGTAATCAGGTAATAATGGTTAATGATGCCAAATTATATGACCATAATGAAAAAGTAATTGGTAAAAGTTAGTAAGGGATTTACTTTTATATTAGATAATAAAAAAATAAATAAGAGTAGTGAACAGTATTTTTAAGGTAAAGAACACAAATTATTATATTTATTATAATGATGTTAAAAAAGTTGATAAAAAGATGGAAGATAACTTTTCTAATAAATATTTAGTATTTAATAAAAATGTAGTATCTAAGAAAACAGTATTTTATAAAGATAATAAAAAAGTATTAGAATTAAAAGAAAAATTAAATTTACCGTTAGAATATATGGATGATAATTATTATTATGTAAGTTATTTAGATAAAGTAATGCAAGTGAAAAAGGATGAAAGTGTTAGTTTAAATGATAATAACAATACTTCCGTTAATGAGGCTAGTTATATTAGTGTTATTAATTATGATACAATAGATAATTGTACTAAGGATATTTGTGTTAGTGTTGATAATGTACGTAACCAGTTAAATTATCTTAAAGAACAAGGCTTTTCTAGTATCAGTGTTGATGAATATAAGTTATGGCTTGCGGGAAAGATAAGATTAAAAGAGAAGTCAATTTTACTTACTACAACTAATAGTAATAATAATGTCTCTACTCTTAATAATGAAAGTAATATTAAGATAGAAATACTAAGTGATGCTTCTATTAAATTTAGTGATGTTAATAAAAAAATCTACTAAAAATTCTACTTTAGATAAGATTGAAAGATATGTGGTTAAGAAAACAACTTCATTAGATAATTTTAAAAAAAATGAGTAATGGTGAAGATGTAGTAGAAGTAGTTAAAAGTGCTAGTTCTGGTGAGCAAAGGATTGCAGTTTTAAATTATCACTTTTTCTATGATCCTACTTTAGGAGAAGAGTGTGATGAATCCATCTGTCTTGAAGTTAGTAAGTTTAGAGAACAACTTGATTATCTTAAAAATAATGGGTACAAAACTTTAAAAATGTCCGAATTTAAAAAGTGGATGTTTGGTGAAATTGAACTTCCAGAAAAAAGTGTTTTGATTACTGTTGATGATGGTGCTAAGGGTACTGGAAAACACAATGGTAATAAGTTAATACCTATTTTAGAAGAATATAATATGAATGCTACGCTATTTTTGATAACTGGTTGGTGGAGTGTTGAAAATTATCGTTCTAAGAATTTGGATATTCAATCGCATACAAATGATATGCACAAATATGGTACTTGTGGCCGTGGACAATTAGTTTGTTATAGTAAGGATCAGGCTTTGGCAGATCTTAAGAAATCATTGGAAATAGTAGATAATAATGATTCATTCTGTTATCCATTTTATAGTTATAGTGATACTGCAATACAGGCGGTTAAAGAAGCGGGATTCCAAATAGCCTTTGTTGGTGGAAGTGTAAAAGCAAGACGAAGTAATAATAAATATTTAATTCCAAGATATCCAATTTATAAGACCACTACATTAAATCAATTTATTAAAATGGTAAGTTAAAAAGACGCGTAAATACGCGCCTTTTTAGTTTAAATCATAATCTATCATCATATGTTTTTTTATATTTTTCATATTTTCTTTAGCTTCATTTTGGGCTTTTGTTGTACCTTCTTGAAGAATTTTCTTAACTTCTTCAGGGTTTTCTTCGTAATACTTTCTTTTTTCTTGGATTGGTTTTAAGAATTTTGTCATAGCTTCAATTAGTTCCTTTTTACAGGCTACACAACCTCTGGCCCCTTTTTTACATTCACTACATACTTTTTCTGTATTTTCCTTAGAATTTACTAATTTATGATAATAGTAGACCATACATACATCAGGGTTTGCTGGATCGTCTTTTTTTATTTTGTTTTTATCGGTTACAGCCCCCATAACTTTTTTTCTTTATAGTTTCTTCATTATCAATTAAGTAAATGGCATTACCTAGGCTTTTTCCCATTTTTTCATTACCGTCTAGACCTTTTACTCTAGTGGTTGTACTTAAGACTTGTTCTGGCTCAGTAAGAGTTTCTCCATAAATAGAGTTAAATTTACGAACTATTTCACGGCATTGTTCAAGTAGTGGTAGTTGATCGTCTCCTACAGGAACTAGTGCACCGTTAAAAGCCGTAATATCTGCTGCCTGACTGACAGGATATCCTAGAAAACCATAGGTTATGCTTTCTCCATTATTACCGAAAAGCTCCTTTTTTTGGGCTATTTCTGTTTTAACAGTAGGGTTTCTTTCTAATCTAGCGACTGTTACTAAGTTAGAGTAAAAAACAGTTAATTCTGCTATTTCTGGTATTTTAGATTGAATGAAGAAATTTACTTTGGAAGGATCTATTCCGATAGATAGTAAATCCATTGTAATTTCATAGACGTTTCGTCGAACTTTTTCAGGGTTATTAAAATTATCGGTTAAAGCTTGAACATCAGCTATTTCAAGAAAAAAGTTATACTCATCTTGCATTTTTAAATAGTTTTGGCAAGCACCGAAATAGTGTCCTAAATGTAGGTTTCCAGTTGGACGAAGTCCTGTTAAGATATTTTTTTTCATGTTTTTCACTTCCTAGATTTTATTTTAGCATAATATTATTAGATATTAAAGCCATATTTTTAGAATATTATGTATAATATATATAGGAGTGAGCGTATGAAAATTTATGTAGTTGGACCGGTAGGAAGCGGGAAGAGTACTCTGGCAAAACGTATTTCTAAAGAACTAGATATCTTGTATGTTGAACTTGATAGTGTAATATGGAATAATGATATAAAAAGAGATGTTTTAGATGTTCAAAAAAAATTTAATAAAATATTAGAAAGTGATAATTGGGTTATAGAAGATGTTGGAAGAGATGTTTTTAGTAGGTCAGTAGTGCTTGCTGATGTCGTTATTTATTTAAATATTAATAGAATTGTGCTTGGTGAAAGAATTATCAAAAGATGGTTTTTACAAAGAGTTGGTTTAGAATATTCTCCATATGAAGTTAACTTTAAAATGCTTATTAAGATGTTTAAATGGCGTAATTTGGGCTTAAGAAAAAGAAAAAAATATTTAAGTGATTTAGAAAGAAATGCTAAAAGACTTATTATTTTAAATAGGAAACAAGTTAATAACTTTAAAGGGGAAATGTTGCAATAAAAAAGAAGGTTTTTGCCTTCTATTTTACATTGAAATTAATATAACTATATATTTTTTGATATGTATTTTTGTCGTAGTGAATACCATCTGTTGTTGAAAAACCATTATTTTTTAAATAATTATATGAATCTAGATAAGTCACATTTTTTAAGCCGCTTTTTAGTGTACTATTAAATTTTTCAATGTCAGAGTTTTTGATGCTGTAACCATTGTTTGCGGCTTTACTTTCCTCTACAGGATTAACGGAAAGATAGTAAATGTCACCTTTGTAATTTTTAGCAAGTTTATTTATATATTCTACGTAACTATTAGCGTTGTACAAGTCATTTACACCCATATTTATGACATAGGCTGTGTTCTTAGAATCCTTTTTTTTTTCATGGCTTCTTCATTGCTTTTCATATAAGTTAGACCTTTGCCGACTGAGGCAATATATGTTGTTTTGGAATTTTTAAAACCGCTACTTTCTTGGCCTACAAATCTTGAATCACCTACTAAAACAAAACTACTATAATTGTTAGTTGATGTATCAGTTTTAGAATTGTTATTTTTGTTATTACTATTAGAGTTAGTGTTATTATTCTTATTATTTTTGTTGCTGCTGTTTGAATTATTAATATTGTTGTTTTTGTTACTGTTATTTGAATTATTTCTATTATTATTTTGACTATTAGAATTTGTTCTCATGTTTCCGTTTGCCTCATCACTTATTGAAGTGTTTTCATTATAATTAGAAATGGAACTAGAAGAAATGTCTGTTACATTGGCATTACTCCAGCATGATGAAATATTAAATGCAGTATTATTACCATTACTATCAGTTATACCAACATCTCCATAAGCACTAATGATAGCCATAATACTGTTTATTAAAAATGGCATCAAGAATACTATGGCAGCACTCGCAATAGCATTGAGAAAATTTTTTTTAGCTTTAGGACCATCGTCAGGATTTATTAAAGCTTTAGAGAAAGTAATTGAACCACCAATAATTAAAAAGATGGGAACTACTATTTGAAGAATTGTAATTATTCTTTTGATTATTCCTAAGACACTTGCTAGGGCATAATCTGAACAAATAGCACTTAAAATATACATAATATCACCCTTTGATTAGATTTTATCAGAAAAAAACAATAATTTAAATATTAAAATATAAATTTGGTTATAATAATAACATTAATACAATAATTTTTTTAAATTTCTATTTTCAAGACGACTAAATTATGGTAATATTATTAATAGAATAGAGGTGCAGTATGAATATTAGTAGTTTAAGAAAAAAAAATGAAAATAATATTTTAGTGGATGAAGTAGGAAATAAAGTTTTTCAGAACCAAGTATTTGATCAATTGATGGCATATGAACATATGAGTATGACTACACCTGCAAGTCAATATGTTGATGCACAGGCTAATCAGGTATTCTTTCAAAATCCAGAAGATACAAGAAGATATATTGATATAAATAGTTCTAGATTATTAGATGATAATGCTAGTTTGGCTAATAAAGATGTTAATGTTGTTAATACTTATCTTTCTGATGTTATAAGTTTTTTAGCGGTGGTTAATAAAATTGTTGATAATCAAGATGTCAATAATAAAATATTAGGAGATACTTTTTACAACAAAAAATAATGATAGTCTTGATTCAAAAATACCTATGTATTTATGTGTTGAAATATTAAGAGCTAAATGTTTAGCATTCTTAGGTAAACAGATGGACAGTTTGGAAAATTTTAATGTTGCGAATAATGGTGGTAATTCTACTTTAGGTATGGAGTTTGATAAAGTAGTAAATAAAACTAAAAATCTTAATTATGATAAAGAATATTTTGGACGAGATATTAATGAAGTTACTGAAAAGTGGTTGTCAGCTTGTCAGATAGACGCTACAGGATCAGTTGATTTATATGCAAAATGTGAAGAGGGACAATGCTTAATCTTTGTGACTCAAAAAGTTATGGAAAATGGACAAGAAACATTAAATGAAAAGAGTTCACCAATGTTTGAAGTGAAAAAGACAATTGTAAGTGTTCCAAGTAATCCTGTTGCCCCTGTTACTAACACTTTATCTAGTACTCCTGATGTTTTTGCTGGAGTTCCCGCTAATAATGTTTTTGAAAATGTTACTGTTGTTGACAATAATAATAAAGTAGAAGCAATGAATAATACAAATAAAGTAATTACTCTTAGTGAACAATCTACTAAAATGGCAGGTTATAGAGCAGAATTAAAGAAATTAACTCAAGAATTAAAAAATAAGGAAAAAGAAAAAGATGAAATTCAAGCACAAATTGATAGTGTTTTAGAAAAAATATTTAATGAAGACAGTTATAACAATGAAAATAGTCAAATAAAAGGTATGGTTGCTTAATAAAAATATGTTGACAATATAAATTGTTAATAGTAAAATAAACACTGAAATCGTTGATGAAGAGAAGTAGGGGGATTATTTCTTTAGAGAGAGTCTACTGATGGTGGAATGTAGATAAGAAAGTCTTCTGAATAACACTTTGGAGAGCTTAAAGAATAAAGTAGACTAAGCCGGTACTTGCCGTTATAAGTAAGAGTGACTATATTTTATAGTAATTTGGGTGGTACCGCGAAACTATTCGTCCCTTTTTAGGAATGAATAGTTTTTTTGTTTGAAAGGAGAATGAATATGGAATACGAAGTTAGTAAAGAAAAGTTAAAAGATTATGCTGCTAAATTAATGTTTGATATGGATGATAGTGAGTATGAAACATTACAAGAAGAGTTTAGAACTATTTTTGAAACAGATGGATTTGATTGAAAATATTCCTAATATTAAGGATGTTCAGCCAATGTCTTTTCCATTTATAACGTATGAAGCTCATTTAAGAAAAGATGAAGTTATCTTAGATGATACACTTACGGTTAATGAAGTTTTGACTAATTGTAAACATCAGTATAATGATCAAGTTAAATTACCAAAGGTGGTGGAATAAGATGGAATATAATATTCAGGATAAAACAATAACAGATTTAAGAAAAGATTTGGATAATGGAGTAGTAACTAGTGAAGAGTTATTTAATGAATCAGTTGATTTAGCTAATAAGTTTCAAGCTGATTATAATGCTTTTGTAACTATTCTTTCTAAATATAAAATGAAAAAGAAAAAAAAGATACTTTGATAACAGGTATTCCATATGCTTTAAAGGATAATTTTTCTACTTCTGGTATTTTAACTACAGGTTCTTCTAATATAATGAAAGATTATGTGCCAGTTTATGATGCTACTAGTTATAAAAAGCTAAGGGATGCAGGGGCAGTGTTAGTTGGAAAAACTGTTCTTGATGAACTTGCTATGGGTGGTACTGGTACTACTGGTCATACAGGGGTAGTTAAAAATCCTTATGATATTACGCGCCAAATTGGAGGATCATCTGCTGGTAGTGCAGCGGCTGTTAGTCTTGGAATTGTACCTTTTGCGCTTGGTAGTGATACAGGGGACTCAATAAGAAAACCAGCTAGTTTTGGTGGAGTAGTTGGATTTAAGCCAACTTATGGTAGAATCTCTAGATATGGATTATTTGCTTTCGCTTCAAGCCTGGATCATGTTGGTACTTTTACAAAAACAGTAGAAGATGCTGCAATACTTACTGATATATTAAAAGGTAGTGATTACCATGATATGACATCTCTTAAAGATGATGGCAAGAGTTACCTTGATTCAATTAATAATGATATTTCTAATAGAAAATTATTTTACATTAAAGAAATTTGTGATAGAAATTTATATAAAGATGTAGATGATAAAGAATTACATGAGGTTCTTGATAAATTTTATATCTTACTGGATAAGTGTCGTGAGGCAGGGTTTACTGTAGAAGAAGTTTCTATTGATAAACATTTACTTGAAGCAATTTATCCTAGTTATATGACTATTAGTTGTGCTGAGGCTACAAGTAATAATGCTAATCTTACGGGAATACAGTTTGGAGTAAGAGGAGAAGGAAATACTCCAGAAGAAATTATGTTTGATGCTCGTACTAAAGGTTTTTCAGAACTTATTAAGAGACGTTTTGTGTTAGGAAGTTATATTTTACAAAAAGAAAATCAAGAAAGACTTTATTTAAATGCTTGTCGTGTTAGAAGATTAATAGTAGAAAAGATTAATGAATTATTTAAGGAATATGATGGAATGATTTTACCAGCTAGTGGTGGTATTGCTCCTAAATTTGATGATTCTTCTGATAAGTTGTCTGATCGTTATTTGTTACTTGAAAACCATATGGCTATAGCTAATTTTGGTGGTTTTCCAAGTATTACTATTCCATATGCTAAAGTTTCTTCAATGCCTGTTGGAGTTAATATAACAGGTAGAATTTTAGAAGATGATGTGGTTTTAAATATGGCAAATAAAATAGAAGAAGTAACAGGATTTAAAGGAAATTGGAGGGATAAAGATGTATAAGGTTGTTATTGGATTAGAGGTTCATTGTGAACTTGAAACAAAATCAAAAAAAACTTTTCTGGTGCGCCTAATACGTTTTCAATGACTCCTAATGAAAATGTGTCAGCAGTTGATTTAGGGCTTCCTGGAATTTTACCAGTTGTTAATGAAGAAGCTTGTAGAAAAGCTATAAAAACAGCTATGGCTTTACACTGTTATCAACCAGATGAAATTATTTTTGATCGTAAAAATTATTTTTATCCTGACTTACCAAAAGGATATCAAATTACTCAAGTAACTAAACCTATGGGAAGAGATGGATATTTGGATATTAGAGTAGGTGATGCCATCAAACGTGTTTATATTCATCAACTTCATTTAGAGGAAGATACAGCATCTCTTGATCATATGAATAATTATTCTTTAATAGATTATAATAGATCTGGTATTCCACTTATGGAAATAGTAACTGAACCATGTATGTCTTCTGCAGATGAAGCTGTTACTTTCTTAGAAGATTTAAGAGATTTATTCCTATTTTGTGAGGTAAGTGAGGCTCGTAGTAATAAGGGACAAATGAGATGTGATGTTAATATTTCATTGATGGAAGAAGGAAGTAATGTTCTTGGTACAAAGGTTGAAATGAAAAATATTAATGCCTTTGATCAAGTAAGAGCGGCTATTGAATATGAAATAAAAAGACAAACTGAAGTTTTGGAAAGTGGCGAAAAAGTTATTCAAGAAACAAGAAGAATAGCTGATGATGGAAAGACTTATCCAATGCGTAAAAAAGTTGACGCTATAGATTATAAATATTATATTGAACCAAATTTAGCTCCTGTAAAATTAACAGATGAGTACTTAGAAGAAATTAGAAAAAATGTTCCAGTATTAAAATTAGATAGAGAAGAAATGTATATGGAAAAATATAATTTATCTTTATATGATGCTTCAGTGCTTGCTAAAAATAGAAAAATTGCTGATTATTTTGAAGAAGTTTTAGGATATGGTAGTGATGTTTTACTTACAGTTAACTTTGTCACAACAGCAGTACTTAGTTCCCTAAAAAAATTAGAAATTTCAATAGATCAATTCTTTATTACACCTAAGATGTTAAGTGGAGTAATTGATTTAGTATATGCTAAAAAGATTTCATTAGATAATGCTAAAAAAAGATTTTATATCAAGCTATTGAAAAGAAAAAAAGATCCGCTTGAAATAATTAATGAATCTAATATTTCTCAAATTAGTGATGATTCTAAATTATTAGAGTTTATCAAAGAGGCAATAGATGAAAATCCTGACCAAGTAAGACAATATGTAGAAGAGGGCAAGGATTATGTAGTTAACTACTTTATTGGTAAAGTAATGCAAAAATCCAATCGTCAGGCTAATCCAAATCGTAGTTTGGAACTTATTAAAATAGAGTTAGAAAAGAGGAAAAATTAATGAAAGAAAATAAATATCGTGATCATTATTGTGGAAAATTAAATAATGATGATATAGGTAAAACTGTAAAAGTTGCTGGTTTTATTGAAAATATTCGTGATCATGGAGGAGTTATATTTGTAGATATTCGTGATCAATATGATACATTACAACTTGTTAGTAATGACGATAAAATGTTTGATAATTTAACACGTGAATCTAGTGTTAGTG
>VOFK01000691.1_pt1 | contig 10482 bp, 17 predicted proteins | sample 5384121 | NCBI WGS metagenome assembly VOFK01 (sample SAMN12384730, study PRJNA508395) | human gut metagenome | isolation source: healthy gut J | host: Homo sapiens | reverse complement strand
AAAGCTGTAATAAATCTCAATGTCCTGCCTGCGGGTGCCGTTCTCGTCATAGCTGCACTCATGCACGACGATTTTCTCAATCATTTCCCGCAAGAGGGTGGGGGTCAATTCTTCAAAAGCAAGGTGCTTTCTCACAATCCCCATGAATTTCTCGGCGTTGACGGTGGCGGCCTGCGACTTGGGAAAGTTCCTCCTGCAAAGCGGCAGCCCGGTCTTTCAGTTCCCGCTGCTCCTGCTCATAGTCCGCCGACAGCTCCATGAAACGCTCGTCGCTGATTTTGCCGCTTACATTGTCCTCATACAGCCGCTTGATAATGCGGTTCACTTCGGCAATGCGTGTCTGGGCCTGTTCAAGCTGCTTCGTGGCTGCGGCGGTCTTTCTCTTGCCGCCGATTTCGTTCTGCTGGATGAGCAGCTTTACAAAGCGGCTCTCATGCCTGGCGGCGTATTCCGTCACTTGCCGGAGATTGGAAAGCACGCCCGCCGTCAAAAGGTCGGTGCGGATAAAGTGTGCCGTACAGTCACGGGTACGCTTCTTGTAGCTGCCGCAGATATAACAGTCCTGCTTGCGGTTCTTGTTCTGATACCGCTGCTGATACAGCACATGGCCGCAGTCGGCGCAGAACAGCATACCAGAGAACAGCCCCACTTCATCATAGCGGTTCGGGCGTTTTCGCTGCTTGCGTAACTCCTGCACACGCTCCCATGTTTCCGTGTCGATAATCGGCTCATGGTGATTTGGGAAGATAGCCTGCTTCTCGATGGGGTTCTCAACGCTGTGCTTGACCTTGTAAGAGGGCTTCTCCGTCTTGAAGTTTACCAGACAGCCAGTGTACTCCCGGTTTTCCAGCAGATGGACGACGGTGTTTGTCGCCCACTTGCACTCATAGCCGGGGTGGTAGCGTCGGGTGCTGCCCGTCCTGCGGTATTCCAGCGTCCCCGGCGTGGGGATTTGCTGCTCTGTGAGCATACGGGCTATCTTAGTCGGACCGTTCCCGGCAAGGCAGAGGCTGTATATCTGCTTGACTACGGGTGCAGCTTCCTCGTCAATAATGAAATTTTCGTCCTCGTCCATGAGGTAGCCATACACAGGCTTGCTTGTGATGGGCTTGCCACTCATGCCTTTTGAGCGTTTTACTGCTTTGATTTTCTTGCTCGTATCTCTCACCAGCCATTCGTTAAAGATATTCCGCAGCGGGGCAAAGTCATTGTCGCCTGTGCGCTGTCCACTCCGTCATTGATAGCGATGAAGCGGACGCCTTTCTGTGGGAAAATCATTTCCGTGTACATTCCCACTTGCAGGTAGTTTCGCCCTAACCTCGACATATCCTTTACGATAACTGTCCCGACTTTTCCGGCTTCAATGTCCGCAAGCATGGCTTGAAAACCGGGTCTTTGAAAGTTCGCACCAGAATAACCGTCGTCCGTGTACCAGCGCAGATTGGAAAAGCCGTTCTGCTTCGCATAGGTTTCAAGGATACGCTTCTGATTGGAAATGGAATTGCTCTCGCCTTGCAGCTCGTCCTCATGGGAAAGTCTTGGGTAAAGGGCGGTAATTGGTTGTTGGTTGGTCTGTCTTAACATAAAATCCTCCGTTTCCGACAGCCAGCCCCACTATTCCGTACCTTGATTGTACCACATGGGGCGGCGGTCTGTATAGCGGCAAAAAGCGTCAAATCTGCTTCTTTACGGTCGGTCAAATCGCCGTTTTTGTGTAGCAGTTTCTGCTTCCAGCACTTTCATCATCTTGTCGGCTGCGGTGTCGGTTGCGCCCTGCTTGAAGAAGCCGGAAACGGTAAGGACGGAGTTGCCCATGCGGATTTCCGTTACACAGTCCGGGCGGCGGTCTGTTTTGGTGGTGCTTGTCTGTTTGGTTTCTGTCATAGGCTCTCCTTTCGCTGCTTCATCAGTTGCTTTAATCGTTCCAGCTTTTCCTGTGCGGTTTCCTTTCGGAAGTTGCTGCCCGTGAAGCGGACGGGGGCGCACATGGAAGTCAGCCTGTCATAGATACGGGCGTGGGGCGTGTCCTGCGGGTGCTGCAATTCCTCCAGCGTGAGGTTGGTCGTGGCGATCAGCGGCTTGCCGCTTCGGTAACGGCTGTCAATCACGCTATAAACCTGTTCCAGACCGTATTCTGTCCCTCGCTCCATTCCAAATCATCAAGTATCAGCAGAGGGAAGCTGCAAAGGCGGGAAATATATTCGTTCCTGCCCTCAAAGCTGGCGGCAAGGTCATTGAGTATCGTTGCAAAGTTTGTCATGCAGACGGCAACCTCTTTTTCCATAAGGGCGTTGGCGATACAGGCGGCAAGGTAGCTTTTTCCCGTCCCCACGCCGCCCCAAAACAGGTAGCCGATATTTTCAGCCTGCATGGTTTCCCAGCTCTCCACATAAAAACGGGCGGTTTCGGTCTGCGGGTTTCTGCCGTTGTCATGCTCAAATGTCCAGTTCCGCATAGCGGGGTCGGTAAAGCCCCGGCGTTTCAAGTCCTCCACTGTTTCAAGGTGCTTCTGTCTGCTTTCAGCGGCTTCCCGTTTTCACGGGCTGCCCGCTGGCAGTCGCACTCTGACGGGTGTCGGTCATGCCCTAACAAGGGGGCGGTTTCTTGCCCTCCGGGAAATAGGCTTCTTTGGGTTTCCGGCATTTGCCGCAGTATAAAAGCCCGTCCTCGCCGGTGTAGTCCTCCGCTTCGGCGGTAGTGGTTGTAATGTCCGTAATCATAGCTTCAATCTCGTTTTTCATAAGCTCTCGCCCTCCTTGCATGAATAATCGGGTATGCCCTGTTTCGGGGCAGCCTTGCCTTTGGCAGCGTCCTCCTGCGCCCACTTGTAAATGGTGGCTGCATGGCTGTGGTACTGCTTCCCGGTGGAAGCGATATGGCAGGAAAGCCGGTCAATATAATACTCCCACTTGTCGGGCAGCTCTGTTTTCAGCCCGGAAAGCTCTGTATCGGTCAGTATCACATTGTTGTATCTGCCATAAGCGGCGGGGGCGGGGTGTCCCGTTTCTCCCTCTCTCTCTTTTTCTATCTCTATCTCTTTCTCTAACTCTATCTCTATCTCTGGTGGACGAATGTCGGACAAATGTCCGCCTTTTGTCCGGGGCGGTAAAAGTGCTTTGTTTTCCAGCCTTGCAGCCCGTTTTCGCTCGGCTTCGGTAGAGGACTGTCCTATCATCAGCTCAATGTCGGTCATATAGAAAGCCCCGCTGTCAAGCTGCTCCACAAGCCCCAACTGCCGGAAAATCTCTAAAGCCCTCTCAACCGTCCCTATCTGGTGGCGGGTCAGTGTCGCTATCATCTGCGCTGTGTAGGGGATATGCTCGTCAAGCTGCAATTTCCCGCCGTTTTTCAGCGATTTTAAGTACAGCTTCAAGAGGATATTGGAATATAAAATCCCGTCTTTCATATCTTCCAGCAGCACAATGGAGTCGCTGTCAAAAAAGTTCTCTTTCAGCTTGAGGTAGTAATACTTGCGGTTATCTGCCATTGTCCCTGTCCTCCTTTTTCCGGCGTTTGGAGTAGTAGCGGGGGCAGAGTATGATAACCGCCCGGAAGCTCTGCTTGCAGCTATGGGTACAGCCCCGGCAGAGGTCGTTGTATGTGATACGGTCGCAGGTGGTATTCCCGACTTTTACTTGCCGCAGGAAAAAAGACCATTCCAGCCGCCGTTTCTTGCTCATTCTTGGCATGGGTGCGCTCCTTTCTGCCGTTTCCGCTGGTGTGGCGGTATCGGCGGTAATTCTGTATCATCTCGGTATCATTTTCGGGGTTTTTCTGCCCTGTAAGCCCGTTAAAAAATCCTTTGGTATTGGGATAGGGTACGGGGCAGCCCCCTTGTTCTGTATGGGTTCGGGTACATTTGGGGGTGGTTTTTTTTATCGCTCCTGTTCCTGCCTTTTCACAGGCTTGCGCTCCCGGCGTAAAATCTGGTCGATATTGCCCTTGACGGTCTGTAAGCGGCGGTATTCCTCCCGTTTTGCCCGGTAATCGTTGTAGCCGCTGTTTTTCTCTTTGATAAGGCTTTCAATCTCTGCTTGCAGGGATTTATAGCTCGGCAGCTTGGAAATGCCGTTCTCCCTGAAATAGCGGGCGGCTGCGTCTGCTATGATAAAGTCGCTTTCGTGCTTCTGTCGGTAGGCTGCTTTTGCTTTGGCGTTTTTCTGCTGTTTCAGCCCGTCCCGGACAGGGCGGGTCTTGGAATAGGCAAGTACCTGCCGTTGCAGCTCCTTTTTCCCGTCCAGCGTCTTTTCCACCTGCTTCAACCACGCAAGGCTTTCCTGCATGGCGGCATAGGCGGCAGAACAGGCTTCGTCCAGTTCCTCCGGGGAAGAAAAGCCGTACTGCTGATAGGCGGTAACGGTAGCCGCCATTTGCTTTAGATTGTGCTTTGCCGCCCAGCGGTCATAGCCCACGCCCTTGCCCTCGGCTCGCTTGGCTTCCCGGTCAACCATGCGCTGCAAGGTGTTGTCTGCCGGGGTGGTTTTTGTGGTTTTTTCCCCTTGTGACGGCTTTTTAACTGCGGCAGGGTATTCGGGTATGGCTTTGGTCTGTTCGGCGGCTCTGCGGGCGTTCTGCGTGAGCAGGGCAAGGACAGCAGCCTTGTCAAAATCGTCCCCCAGCTTCCGGGCTGTGATAGGCTTTGTCCTGTCCGGCGTGAGGTAGGAAAGCCGCCCCCGGCTCTCCTTGACGGTCACGCCCTCCCGCAGCAAAAGGGAAGAAAACTCGTCAAAGCTGCTAGCTTGGGAAAGTGCCTGCCGTATCGTCCGGCGCAGCTTCGCCTTGTCCGTTTCAAACTTGGTGGGCTTGGTCGGCTGTCCTGCGGCTTCTCTGGCAGCGTTCTCTTTATCAAGGGCAAGCTGCCCTTTCTTTGCCGCCCAGTATTCCCGTTCCGTTATCCGTTCCTTGCTGCCGTTCAAGAGGTCGATTTGGTAAAGCCCCTCCCGGTGGCACATTTCCATGACTTCGCTCTTGAAATATTCCATAGCGGCGTTGGTGCAGCGGTGCTTGCAGCCCCCTCCATCGTGTCGGCTGGTCTGTCCATGTAGGGCAGAAGCGGGACTTCGTAAATCCGCAGGGAGTTGATGACGATATGCACATGGATATTCCCGCTGTGGTTATGCCCGTCCGGGTGGGTGCAGATTAGGGCTTGGTGTCCGGGAAAATGCTCCTTGCAGAACTGCTCGCCCAGCTCCTGCGCCCGGTCTACGGTCAAGCCGTTGTCTGTCCCGTCCCGTGGGTCAAAGCTGATGATATAGTGGTGGCTTTTCACATCTTCCCGTTTTTGGTTTTTCTCATAGCGGAGATTGGCTCGCATACAGGCAACAGCGAAATCCTCGCCCCCGCAGTTGAGGGAAGAAATGCGGTAATCCTCCCTCGGTATCAGCCGCCCGTTTTCATCAAGGGTGGCTTTCATGGTAAACTCGTCATGCTCAAATGTGAGATAGGCTTCCGCTGCGCCATAGTCGCATTTTTAGAGCTGATATGTTTGAATGTTGCCAACAGCGTCACCCACTTTCTGCAAAACTTCAAACTTTAGGGCAGCAAGGTCGGAAACCGCCGCCCGTACCTCCCCGGCAAGCTGCGGGTAGGGGCTGTGCCACTCGTTCAGCGTCCGGGCTATCTGGTTTAAGTTGCCGCCGATCCTGCCGTATTCGGCGGTCAGTTTCCCGACAGCGGCAAGCAGCTCGTCATTGACGGGAGAAACGGTTATGATGGGGCGTATGGCTGCCCCGGTTATGGCTTGCCGGATAAACTCGGCTTGGCTCATGTTGTAAGCAGAAAGCCTGGGCAAACTCGGCGTATTCTTCCTCGGTCATGCGTGTCTTGACTACCCGGCTGCGGTGCGGTGTGTTGTATCTTTTCATAGGTGGCAGACCTCCTTTCTATGCGTGGTGTCCTCTCACTAATAGGAGAAAAACAGGGTGTGAAGCGGAACTGTTTTTGAAAAATCCGAAAAAATATTTTGAGGGGTTTTTCAGCGGCGCAAGCCGTATAAGCAGGGTTTGGGGAAGGCACTCCCCAACAAGATTCCCGCAGGGGCAAAATGAGCGGAAAGCGAATTTTGGCACCTCGGTAGAATCTTGCTCTAAGTAAGCCGTAGATTTCCCCTTGCACTTACTACTCGTATAGCTGCCGCCTGTTTTGGCCGGATTTCTGCAAAAATCTTACGGCGTGGGGCGATTTTTACCCGCAGTTCTTTCTTTCCGCTAAAGATACATTTCAAAGGCCGCCAGCTACCCGCTTGCCGGGAATTTTCTCAAATTTTCCTTTGCCTTAGAAATACAGGAAATGCAGATTTGGCTACCGCCGCAGAAAATTTTTTATTTCCGGCTTCACCTACCTACTACGGACGACTTTGCGATTTTGCCAAACGGACAAAGAAAAAAGCAGCAAATCTTTTTCAGACTTACTGCTTTTCGCTGCCGCCGGTGACGGTGGGGTATTCAGTTGTGGGCTGTGCCGTCATTCTCTAAAACGGAATTTGAAGATTGCGGCAAGCAGCGTTTGTGTGATGTAGTCCTCTGCGTCCGGGTTAAACTGCCCGTTTACGAAAGCGGAGAAATATATGTGCCGCCGGTAATGCTGCAAAATGGTATTGACCGCCTCCGGCTCGCCGCTGGCGGCCTGCACGATTGTTTCATAGGGGAGAAGTCTGCTATTCCTCATGCGTCATTCCCTCCATTTCCTCATAAAGCCGCCGTAGGGATTTGCGGATATGGTAGCCGGTGGCGCTGCGGCTGCGCCCGTACCGTTTCCCGATTTTCTCCTGTGAAAGACGGTGGTAAAAGGACAGGTAAAGCATTTCCTGTTCCTCAACCGGTAGACGGGAGAGGGCTTGTACCAGCAGCCCGTTGCTTAAGATAACTGTATCACCGCAAAGGTTCAGTATGTATTCCTCGTCCGGCTCCGGGGCTTGAAAACATTTATCATTTGTGCCTAATGGGTGGTGCTTTTCTTCTGTGAGGTATTCAAGGGATATTTCTCTTTTGTATTTCCGGCTCCAATCCCGCAAGGCGGTGTACTTGGCGTTGCGGATAACGACAACGCAAAAGGCATGGAACGTGTACTCGATATGCTCCTTGTATTCTTCTGTGCAGGTCATAGAAAATCCCCCTTTCCTCCACAATGGGCTGTGCATGGTTGACGGGCTGTATTATAATCATAGGGGGCGGCAGCACTCTTTGCTGTCGCCCCTTGATTACACTTTTGCGAAACCGGGCGAGGCTGTCAACGGCGGGCATTTATGCCCGTTAAGTTTGCCGTTGACTGCTTCGCCTGGTTGCGCTACCCGTTACGGAGTTACATTTATCTACCGTTAATCTGATAGCGATTGTATGTCAGTTTTCCAATCAAAGCGAAAATGACAGCCAACACCAAATATACAATCGGCGCATACTGATAAGCTGCTAAAGGACTGCCGCCCACATGAAACATAGAATAACGAAATGCCCCGTTAAGCGAAACAAGATTACTCGGAAGCAGATACCAAATTTCAGAAAGCAGTTTGAGGTTTGCGGGCATTTCCATAATGAACATTGTAACAAGGAGAACACCCGTTATAATTCCAATGGTAGCAATGCTATTTTTCGTTACCTCTGATAACATCATGGTAAATATGCTAATCAATGCAGCTCCGGCAAAGGACAATCCAACTAAAATCAAAGCTGCCTGTCCCACGGTAAGATTAAACGGGCGCAACAGAACAAATTGCAGTATCGTATCATATCCGTCAAATCCATATAAAAAAGCAATTATTCCGAACATGAGCAGAGAAAGAAGCAGCGTAAAACCTATACCTACCGTCAAGCCCGCAAGGGTTTTCGCTGCATATAATTTCTTCTTCCCAAGGCGGGTACAAAGGATTACCTGGTCTGTTTTTCGGGTATGCTCCACGGTAAATACCGTTGAAAGACAGATTGCAATAAACATGATTTCCATACAGGTAATCAATTTCATCATATCTGCAATTTGCCGCCAACCGTCAAAATATCCGTGATAAACAATCGGCTCGTCAAATGAAATACTTTCGGTCAGCCCTGCCGGGGTATTTGCTTCTAACTGTGCATTTAATTTTTCATAAAATGCTTCGCTATCACATACTAATATTTCCGCGCCTGCTTGTGTCCCCAATGTTCTGCCAATGAAATTATATACATCTAAATACGGGAGTGCTTCTCTGTAATTTCCATTAAAAATAAAATCCTCATACGCAGGGCGCATTTCATCAATCAGTTTTTGGTCTATCGCTCTGCCGGAGATCTGCTCTGCGGCTTCCTGTTCTGCCCGATTTGCTGCATATCCATTTAGGGAACTGTCGGAATATTCCCTATTTTGCGGAAGTACAGCACTTGCTATACCCCAAATAACAAGTCCTACAAGCAGGACGCCGCCTGTAATCCAAACAATTTTTCTGCTGATAATCTTTCGCAGTTCAAACTTATATAGCGTAAGCATAATCACTCCTCCTCAAATTCATCAAGATAAAATTTCTCCAAGTCGTCGATTTCATCAGCAGAGCCATTAAATACAATCTGTCCTGCTTTCATCATAAGCACCGTATCTGCGATATGCTCAATATCTGATACGATATGGGTAGACAGTAAAACAATGCTTTCCGTACCCAATTCTTTAATCAGATTACGGAAGCGCACACGTTCTTTCGGGTCAAGCCCAGCGGTAGGCTCGTCTAAAATAATAATCTTTGGGTCATTCAAAAGTGCCTGTGCAATACCAAGCCTTTGCTTCATGCCGCCGGAATAGGTCGCAATTTTCTTTTTGGCTACGTCGGAAAGGCTCACCAATTCCAGAAGTTTTTTTGATTTTCGTTTTGCTTCTGTCTTTGTCAGTCCTTTTAATGAAGCCATATATAAGAGAAAATCCATGCCGTTAAAATCCGGGTAATAACCGAAGTCCTGCGGAAGATATCCCAATTCCGCCCGGTATTCCTCGGAAGATACGTCCATTCCGTCAAAAGTAACCGTACCGCTTGTGGGTTTCAAAATACCGCAAAGCATACGCATAAAAGTAGTTTTCCCTGCGCCGTTTGCCCCAAGCAGACCATAGACACCGTTTGTCAGTTGTAGGCTTACCCGGTCAACGGCTATTTTGTTTTCATACTGTTTTGTCAGTCTGTCAATGCAAAGTTCCATATAAATCCCTCCGTTTTTTTGAATGTATGGTAAAATTCTTTTGCAGTAATTCCAAACAGGAATAAAGCTGCTACTATCCACCATACCAAGTAATTTGTCTGGAATAAAAAGTCTGCCATATAGCGAAGCGTCATATTTACCCCGCTTACAAAAACAGCTACCGCCATGCACCCATAAATGACTTCTTTATTACGGAAACGTCGCACAAGATATAGGCTGATACTTGTTGTCAATAGATACGGAACAAACAAATATACACCTGTCTGCATAAAGGAAATACTGTTTGCAACATGGCAGACCGGAATTATGATACAAAAAATCCCAAAGTTGAAAACACCTAAAATAATCAACCTTGCCAAAACAACACTCTTTAAGGAAAACCGGGCAGACATTTCTAACTCATTCATTCCGTATATGGCAGATTTTGTGCTTTCTGCAATAAGCAGCAATGCAAGAAAAGGGGTAAATGCAGATACAATCCATACCGTATTTTCACTTGCAAAAGAAGCCGCCCATGCTACGGGCAAAAGTATCAATATAGACATTAGCCATACGCTTTTCTTGATAAAGGGAATTTGGCTGCATATAAATGTTTTGGTACTGATATGCGGGCGGGGCAGCGAATGGATAAACTGAACCTTGCGACCCGGCGTAGGTGCGTCAAACGCTTTAGCAATCTGTTTTTTTAGTTCTCTATTCATCTGAAAAGCCTCCTTTCTGTAACTCCGTTTTGAGATATTTTAATATCCTTGCGGTTTTTCGGTATATGGCAAAACGGGAAAGTCCTGTAATCTTGCATATCGAAGCTATGGGAACATCATTTGCATATCGAAGCAGCAACAATTCCTGTTCGTCCTGCGGAAGTTTGTAAATGAGGTTTTTTATTGCAATGCTGTCTATCCACTCCTGTGTTGGGTCATAGCTCAATTCCTCGTTTATCTCACATGCTTTTTCTTTGCTTCCTTTTCGGTATTCTTCAATACATAAATTACGGGCAATCGTGTAGAGATAAGGAAGTTCTTTGTCGCTGTTAAGGCTTAACTGCTTATTGAAAAATCGCAGAAATGTTTCCTGCGTTATATCCTCTGCCGTTTGACAATGGCGGACTTTGAAATAACAGTAGCGGTATATTTTGTCATATTGTTCTTCCAAATCCATAGCGTTCAAGACCTCCTTTCATTATGTATAACGGTTTAGCCACATCAAATGTGCGGCTGTTTTGAAAATTATAGCATATTTTTTTGCAAGTTCTTTTTAGGCTGCGGAATAGTGGTAGGCTACTGTCTATGCTTGTATTTTGGTTTTGCTTCTTTACTAAGCATAAGCATTTGCT
>VOFK01002253.1_pt1 | contig 10492 bp, 19 predicted proteins | sample 5384121 | NCBI WGS metagenome assembly VOFK01 (sample SAMN12384730, study PRJNA508395) | human gut metagenome | isolation source: healthy gut J | host: Homo sapiens | reverse complement strand
CCGTCGGCTGGCTTGGGGAACAGATGCCGGTTTCTACCGCCTCATCCCGCAAATCGTAATCCGTTCGGAAGGAGAAGAGGAAATCTCCGGCTGCTGAAACTTGCCGGCAGCCACAACCTGCCCGTCACTTTCCGGGCAGCAGGAACCAGCTTATCCGGACAAGCCATCAGCGACTCCCATACTTATTGTAGCCGGCAAACATTGGGAAGGCTACAGCATATCTCTCCCGACCATGAAGAAATCACCCTGCAGCCCGGTATCATCGGGCAACGGGTCAATGAATTGCTGGCCCCTTTCGGGCGGAAATTCGCTCCCCGACCCTGCCTCCGTAAAGCGCCATGGTGGGTGGTATCGTCATGAACAACGCTTCCGGGCATGAACTGCGGTACGCATGCCAACAGCGACAAAGGTGCTTCTCTCCGCCCGCATCGTACTGGCTGACGGAACGGTACTCGACACCGGCGACAGTGTAAGCCGCGCCGCATTCGAAGTGACACACCGCGATTTCATCCGGCGCATCTGCACGCTCCGCGATGAAGTGCGTGCCGACGGGAACTGGCGGAACGCATCCGCTACAAATATTCCATAAAAGAATGTAACCGGTCTGAACCTGCTCCCTTTTGTCCGCTTCGACGATCCGTTCGATATCATTGCCCATCTTATGGTGGGTTCGGAGGGAACACTCGCATTCCTCTCGCAAGTGACTATGAAAAACAGAGTATGACTACCCTTGCAAAGCAAGTGCCATGCTCTACTTCAAGACCATAAAAAGAAGCTTGCCGTGCTGTGGTAGCCATGAAAAAACAACCGGCGCCAATGGTGAGTGGGACTGTAAAAGGAGCAGAGCTGCTGGACTGGAAATCTCTGGCATCGGTAAGCGACCCCGTATTCCTGAAGTATAAGGGCGAAATATGTTCATCCACCCTGCCCGGCGTAGAACCGGGAGACGAGACCGGACTGACCGCCGTGCTGACCGAGACCAAAGCCCGCAGCACGGAAGAACTTCGGCAGAACATCCGTGCAATAGAACAATGCCTTTCCGCTTTCCAGACCTACACACCCGTATGCTTCACCGACAAGCCCGAAGAGTATTCGAAGTACTGGGCCATCCGCTCCGGCATCTTCCCTTCCGTGGGCGGGACGCGGAAACCGGGAACAACATGCCTCATCGAAGATGTGGCTTTCCACATCGAGGACCTACCCGAAGCAACCGCCGAATTGCAGCAACTCATAGCCCGTCACGGCTACGAGGATGCCTGTATATACGGACATGCGCTGGAGGGGAACTACCACTTCATCCTCAATCAGTCTTTTTAGCAGCGAAGCCGAAGTGAAACGCTACGAAAACCTGATGAATGATGTCAAGACACTGGTTGCGGACAAATACGACGGCTCGCTGAAGGCAGAACACGGTACGGGCAGAAACATGGCTCTTTTGTACGCCACGAATGGGGAGATGCAGCCTATGAGGTGATGAAAGCCGTCAAAAACCTGTTCGACCCGAAAGGTCTGTTGAATCCGGGCGTTATTTTCAATGACGATCCGAAATGCCATATCAAAAATTTCAAACCGCTTCCGCTGATTCCTTTGGATGCCCAAAATCCGGCAGCCAAAGTAAAACCGCTGCATCGAATGCGGCTTCTGCGAAGTGAACTGCCTGTCCTGCGGCTTCACCCTCTCCTCAAGACAGCGCATCGTGCTACAAAGGGAGATAGCCCGCCTTCGACAGAGCGGCGAAGCCCCCGAACGTCTCGCCCTGTTGGAAAAACAATACCGCTATCCCGGCAACCAGACTGTGCCGGCGACGGTCTCGTTCCATGTCCTGTCCTATGGGGAATCAATACGGGTGACCTGACACATCATCCGCCAGAAAGAATTGCCGCAAGGCAGCATGGGATATAAGGCCGGCAATTTCGCCGCCAATCACTTCGCCGGCATAAAAAGTGCACTGCGCCCTGTATTGGGACTTGCCAACCTCGGTCATTCCGTATTGGGAACCAAAGCGATGAGCTGCATCACCAAAGGCATGCACAAACGTTCTCGGCATCCCCCTTGGACGCCGGCAATGCCCAAAGCCTATTCAATTAAAAGTTCACAATTGACAATTGACAACGATACCCTGCGGAATAAGAACGCAGACAAAGACAGTTTGGCTAATGGTCAATTGAAAGTGGTTTATTTCCCCGTTGCATCAACCAGACAATGGGACTGCCAAAGAAATCGCCTGTGGAGCAGGCATTGGCGAGTAAAATGATTGCCTTGTTGCAAAAAGGCGGTTACGAAGTCATCTTCCCCGAAAACATGGAAAAGCTTTGCTGCGGCACAATCTGGGAAAGCAAGGGAATGCTTGACATTGCCGACCGCAAATCTGCCGAACTGGAGGGCAGCCTTGTGGAAAAGCCAGCGAACAGGGGCAGGGTATCCGTGCTGTGCGACCAAAGCCCGTGTCTGCACCGGATGCGCGAGACCATCCATAAAAATGAAGCTTTACGAACCGGCAGAGTTCATATATACATTCCTGCGTAACAGACTGGTATTCACCCCTACCGACCGCCCTGTGGCAGTTCACATCACCTCTTCCATGCGCAAGATGGGGCTTGCCGATACGATTACGGCCTTGGCACGTCTCTGCTCATCCAAAGTCATCATACCCGAAGAAGTAGGGCTGCTGCGGCTTTGCCGGCGACCGCGGCTTCACATATCCCGAACTGAACGCATACGCCCTGCGCAAACTCCGCCCCCAGATAGAAGCAGCCGGCGTAAGCTATCGGATATTCCAACAGCCGTACCTGTGAAATCGGGCTGACAACCAACTCCGGTATTCCGTATGTGTCCATAGTCTACCTGGTAGATGAATGTACCCAACCCGCAACCGTTAAACTCAACAACTAACTTAACACACAAAAATCATGAGTAGTACAGTAAAAACAAACAAGCGCATCCTTGCCCTCGACATCCTTCGCGGTGTCACCATTGCAGGCATGATTATGGTTAACAACCCCGGTACATGGGCACATATCTATGCCCCCCCCCTGCGTCATGCGGAATGGAACGGTCTTACCCCCACCGACCTTGTATTTCCGTTCTTCATGTTCATCATGGGAATTTCCACATACATCTCCCTGAAAAAGTATAATTTCGAATTCAGCCGTGCCGCCGGCATGAAGATTCTGAAACGTACCATACTCATCTTCCTCATTGGTATGGGTATCGGCTGGTTCTCGAGGTTCTGTTATTACTGGACTTCTCCCACGGAGGGCATCGGCTTCGGCGCCCAACGTGGGAAGCCGCATGGACATTCGACCGCATCCGTATCCTGGGTGTCATGCAGCGTCTGGCCCTCTGCTACGGTGCTACCGCTATCATTGCGCTGACCATGAAGCACCGCAACATCCCCATCTCATTGCTACCCTACTGACAGGCTACTTCATCCTGTTGGTTTGTGGCAATGGATTTGCCTACAACGATACGAACGTCCTTTCTGTTGTAGACCGTGCCATCCTTACCCCCGCACATATGTACAAGGATAACGGCATCGACCCGGAGGGCTTACTAAGCACCATCCCCTGCCATAGCCCATGTACTGTTGGGCTTCTGCGTAGGCCGTATGATGCTCGAAGGAGGCAAGGCTGATGAAAGCCGTGAAAGTATGCTGAACTCGCATCTTATCAAACTGTTTTTAGCCGGTACCATCCTTACATTCGCCGGCTTCCTGCTGAGTTACGGATGCCCCATCAACAAGAAAATATGGTCGCCTACCTTCGTACTGGCTACCTGCGGATTGGCTTCCAGCTTCCTGGCGCTACTCATCTGGATTATCGACGTGAAAGGCTATAAGAAATGGAGCCTCTTCTTCGAGTCGTTCGGTGTCAATCCTTTATTCATGTATGTGCTGGGCGGTGTGCTCGGCATTCTCTTCGGCAGCATCTGCTTCCCGTGGGGCGAAGGTAGCATCAGCATACACGGATTTCTGTACAAAGTGCTGTTAATGCCCGTATTATTCGGCGAAACCGGCGGTTCGCTGGCGTATGCGTTGCTGTTCGTCGGCATCAACTGGTGCATCGGCTACCAACTCTATAAACGGAAGATTTATATCAAACTATAATCGGATAAACTCAAAACAAGTAATAATATGATTCTAATAGCAGACAGTGGCTCTACAAAGACCGACTGGTGTGTTGTAGAGAACGGACAACTCATCCGGCAGATATTTACGAAAGGAACCAATCCTTTCTTTCAATCGGAAGAGGAAATCAGTAATGAGATTGCGACAGCACTTTGTTGCCCCGGTTAACGACCGATGCATTGATGCTGTATATTTCTACGGTGTGGATGCGGATTTCCCGACAAGATAGCCATGGTTCACCGTGCCATCACCAAGCATCTCCGGGTAAAGGGAGAGGTGGAAGTAAACACAGATATGCTGGCGGCAGCCCGCGGACTTTGCCAGCACGATGCCGGCATTGCCTGCATCATGGGTACAGGCTCCAACTCATGCTACTATGACGGCAAGCAGATTGTATCCAACGTATCTCCACTGGATTCATCCTCGGAGATGAAGGCAGCGGCGCCGTATTGGGCAAGCTGTTGGTAGGCGATATTCTGAAAAACCAGATGCCCCCCGAACTGAAGGAGAAGTTCTCACGCAGTTCAACCTGACACCCGCCGATATCATCGACCGTGTATACCGCAAGCCGTTCCCCAACCGTTTTCTGGCAAGCCTCTCTCCATTCCTTGCACAGAACCTGGACGAACCCTGCATACGCACGCTGGTATCGGACAGCTTCAAGGCATTCCTCAAACGTAACGTGATGCAGTACGAAAACTACCGTGAAAGCAAGGGTACACTTTATCGGCTCCGTGGCTTTCTATTACAAGACGATATTGCGAAGCTGCCAGCGAAATGGGTATCCGGCTGGGTACGGTCATCAAGAGCCCGATGGAAGGTCTGATAGAATATCACAAGTAATCGTAAATAGTAAACCGTAAACTCGTAAATAGCCTTATGTTTGTAAAAATCTCAGAGCAACCTTCGCTCTACAACGACTTGGAAAAAGAAGTCTGTCCGTGAAATACTGGAAAGACATCAACAGGGAAGACCAGAAAGTGGCGCTTGCCGTACAATACCGCAAATAGAGAAATTAGTGACACAAATCGTACCCCCGCATGAAACAGGGCGGACGCATTTTCTATATGGGTGCCGGCACAGCGGCCGTCTCGGCGTGCTCGACGCCCGAAATACCACCGACATTCGGCATGCCGCCTACCTTTGATTATCGGTCTGATAGCCGGCGGAGACACTGCCCTGCGTAATCCCGTGGAAAATGCGGAAGACGACATGCAACGCGGCTGGGAAGAACTGGTAGAACGCAATATTACGGACAAGGATACGGTTATCGGCATAGCAGCATCCGGCACAACCCCCTACGTTATCGGTGCGCTGCACGAAGCCCGCGAGCATGGCATCCTGACGGCTTGCATCACCAGCAATCCCGATTCGCCAATGGCTGCGGAATCCGATGTACCTATCGAGATGATTGTAGGACCTGAATACGTTACGGGAAGCTCGCGCATGAAGTCGGGTACAGGACAGAAGATGATTCTGAATATGATTACCACTTCCGTAATGATACAGTTGGGTCGTGTGAAAGGCAACAAGATGGTGAATATGCAGCTCAGCAACAAGAAACTGGTGGACCGCGGCACGCGTATGCTGGTCGAGGAACTGGGGCTTGACTACGGAAAAAGCCAAGGCGCTCCTGCTGATGCACGGCTCGGTGAAGAAAGCGGCAGACGCTTACCGGGCCAGGGAATGACAATTGGCAGATTCACTACAGAGCACACAGAGATCTCACCCGGTTTTCAGACAGAAGAACAAAAGAACGGAAGAACAGACTCTGCCTTGCCGCATGCGGCATCTTCCGCACTGTTTATGTTCCCGGTTCTTCTGTCCGAAAATCCACTTATAGCAAACAAGATATGAAAACACTTACCAGTATCCTTGTACTTCTGTTCGGTCTGCAGGCAGCCACCGCACAGCCTTTGCAGCGGTAGTTCTCCCGAACAGGACGGGACTGATTCCCGCAAACTGGATGTATGCCGATGAAGCCATTGAAACGGCCATCGCCGGCAAAGAGATTCCCGGCGCCGTACTTGCAGTGGTACGTAACGGTAAAATGGCCTATCTGAAGGCATACGGCAACAAACGGATTTATCCGGACACGGAACCTATGACCGTAAATACCGTTTTCGATATGGCATCCTGCAGCAAGTCCATATCCACAGCCGTATGCACCATGATTCTGGCAGAACGCGGAAAAATACGCCTGCTCGACCCTGTGAGCCGCTACATCCCCGGCTTCAAGGACTGGGAGAGCGAAGACGGAAAAGACAAAAAGGTGATCCGTATAGCCGATTTGCTGACACACAGTTCCTGGACTCCGCCTTATGCCCCGGCTGCGGAGCTGGAACAGAAATACGGTTCTCCCAACCCGGCAGGGCTGATGGAGTACATCGCCGGATGCAAACGCGATTTCAAGCCGCAAACCGGCTTTCAGTACAGTTGCCTAAACTTCATCACCCTGCAACACATCATAGAGGCCGTCAGCGGACAATCCTTGCGCGACTTGCCCGTGAAAACGTCTTCGACGTACTGGTATGAAGCATACCGATTATCTCCCTTGCCTACGCGACAAGAACGGCAAGTGGATAAATACCGTTCCTCTACCGGAGAACATTGCTCCGACAGAGAAACAACCCGACGGACAGGTTCTTTGCGGACAGTGCACGACCCGCTTGCACGCATTCTCAACGGCGGCATCAGCGCAATGCAGGCGTATTCTCCTGCGCCGAAGATATTAAGCTATTAAGCCTGCGCCGCCCTGCAAAATGGCGGAGAGTGGAACGACATCGCATTTCAGCCCGCAAGGCGTAAAGCACCATGCGCACCGTACCCCGTGCTTTACAGCAGATCTGGGCCGCTCACCGGGTTGGGATGTATGTAGCCCTACGCATCCAATGCCGGCGATTTCTTTGGTCCGAATACCTACGGGCATACGGGCTACACCGGTACATCTGTCGTAATCGACCCCGACAATGACACGTCTGTAATCCTGCTGACTAACGCCGTGCATCCGGAAGACGGACACAGCGTGGTACGCCTGCGCTCACTGGTAGCCAACGCAGTGGCAGCCTCTCTGTATCCCGCCCGCGCACATATAGGCGGACCATTATTACAAACGTTTTCTCCAGTTCATGGACGAACCTGCCATCGGCAGCAAAGATATAGTCATGCTGGCAACAGCCTGACGGAAAACGGTGGTGACTGGGCCGCCCGCCTTGGCAACAAAGCACGTACGCAACCGCGGCATTATCGGTGATGAGGTAATGGGTGTGTACGACCGCCTGCACCAGATATTGCCGGACAACCTGCCAAACTATTCCTGCTTATCGGTGTGAACGATGTTTCGCACGACCTGACAGCCGACAGCATCGCCGGTATGATTCGCATGACGGTAGAGCGCATCCGGAAAGAGTCTCCCGACACCAGGCTTTACCTGCAAAGCCTGCTTCCTATCAACGAAAGTTTCGGCCGTTATAAAAGACTGGCAGGCAAGACAAATCTGATACCCGAAATCAACAAACAACTGGAAGCACTTGCCAAAGAAAAAGGGCCTGACGTACATTAATCTCTTCCCCTTTATTCACCGAAAAAGGAAGCAATGTATTACGTGCCGATTTGACAACAGACGGATTACACCTGAAAGAAGAAGGCTATAAAATATGGGCGAAAGCCCTCAGGAAAAAAGATTTAGAAAAGACACATGACACGCATATAAACGGAAAAAGGTGATAAAGAACAAACTTTACCACCTTTTCTGTTTTTTATATCCAATCAATCAGTCTGCAATTCCTTCCAAACATACATCAAAGGTCAATGACGTATAACCGGGAATATCACCGGATGAACTGCCGCTTGCACCATATCCGCTCTGCCAGGGAATATACAGCATCCAACGCTCACCGACCCGCATATATTGCAAAGCCCATGTCCAGCCTGCAATAACTTTGATACCACAAATTCGGAAGGAGAATTAAACGCCGTAGGCCATTTGGATTCTGGGAGAGTTTTCGGACAAGGGATCTGATAAAGGCAACGGAATTTCGCGGTCTGTCGCTCCGAAACCGTCAAAATTGCCATCGAACTCTTCTCCGGTAATGAAAGTACCACGATAGAAAACGCTTACCTTTTCCGTGAACAACGGGTATGCCCCCCGCTATCTGTTTTCCACAACTTCTTGCAATACACATACTGAGGACGTAAAGTACCATTGACCCCGGTACCGCTGGTCGGCACGGATATGGCATACAACGTGCCAATCTCCATCTTTTCGGCATCTTCAAGCGAAGCCACGATATTATCGCCGGTCTTACCTTTAATGGAATCAATAAAAGCTTCATTACGCGGTACCCAGTTATCATATTTTCCGGCCTCCTCCACTTCTTCTTCGCAAGCCACAAACGCACCTGCTATGAACAGCAAGAAGGGTAAAAACAAAAGGAACGGTCTCTTCATCTGATTATAAATTACGGGATTACTATTATTCAGCATTTGTCTCCCGGCATTCAGGGCACAGCTTTTTCGCTACGCCCTGAACGGCAGTGACAAACAAAATACATTTTATCTTATTGCAGCGTTTTCAGCAAAGACGTAATGCTTACGCGGTCTGCAATAATATTGTTCAGTTCGGAGATAGCCACACGCTCCTGCTGCATCGTATCGCGGTTGCGCAGCGTTACGCAGTTATCTTCCAACGTCTGGTGGTCTACGGTTTACACAGTATGGCGTACCGATAGCGTCCTGACGGCGGTAGCGCTTGCCGATGCTGTCTTTCTCGTCGTACTGGCAGTGGAAGTGGAACTTCAGGTCGTTGATAATCTCACGAGCCTTTTTCGGGCAGACCGTCCTTCTTCACCAGCGGCATAACCGCCAGTTTCACCGGAGCCAGCGCAGCAGGCAATTTCAGCACCACGCGGGTTTCTCCGTTCTCCAACTGCTCCTCACAATAAGAAGCCGACATGATGCTAAGGAACATACGGTCTACGCCGATAGAGGTTTCGATAACGTACGGAGTATAGCTTTCATTGGTTTCCGGGTCAAAAGTACTTGATGTTCTTGCCGGAGAATTTCTCGTGCTGGGACAAATCGAAGTTGGTGCGGCTATGGATACCCTCTACTTCCTTAAAGCCGAACGGCATCAGGAACTCGATGTCGGTAGCGGCATTTGCATAGTGGGCCAGTTTGTCGTGGTCGTGATAGCGGTAATGGTCGTCGCCGAATCCCAGCGCCTTATGCCATTTCAAACGGGTTTCCTTCCAAGTCTTGAACCAGTCGAGCTCAGTGCCCGGTTTTACGAAGAACTGCATTTCCATCTGCTCGAACTCGCGCATACGGAAGATGAACTGGCGCGCAACGATTTCGTTACGGAAAGCCTTACCGATTTGTGCGATGCCGAAAGGAATCTTCATACGTCCTGTCTTCTGCACGTTCAGATAGTTCACAAAAATACCTGAGCCGTTTCCGGACGGAGGTAAACCTTCATCGCACCTTCCGAAGTGGAACCCATTTCGGTAGTGAACATCAGGTTGAACTGGCGGACTTCCGTCCAGTTCTTCGTACCGCTGATAGGGCAAACGATTTCTTCGTCCAGGATTATCTGGCGAAGCTCTTCAAGATTGTTGTCGTTCAACGCTTTGGCAAAACGTTCGTGCAAAGCGTCGCGCTTGGCCTGATGCTCCAGTACGCGGGCGTTCGTGCTGCGGAACTGCGCTTCATCGAAAGCCTCACCGAAACGCTTGGCGGCCTTCGCCACTTCCTTGTTTATCTTGTCGTCATACTTGGCGAGCTGGTCTTCAATCAATACATCGGCACGATAACGCTTCTTCGAGTCGCGGTTATCAATCAAAGGGGTCGTTGAACGCATCCACGTGTCCGCTTGCTTTCCAGATTGTAGGGTGCATAAAGATAGCCGAGTCGATGCCTACGATGTTTTCGTGCAGCAGCACCATGCTCTGCCACCAGTATTGTTTGATGTTATTTTTCAGTTCCACCCCATCTGACCGTAATCGTATACGGCTCCCAGTCCGTCATAGATGTCGCAAATTTAATAGGTATTGCAGTTAACGAAATCTCTCCCGCTGATCACTCCACCTCCTTCAACCGATAATTTCTAATGACCATCAGATCGTTTCATCATAAGAAATATAATTGACTACTTTCACTTTATCAGCATTTTTTATCTGTTTTCTACATTTTTACCTAATGTATAACTGCTCTACATATGTATCCTGATAGTCCATATTTTCATCATTTATATAGACTTCAATCTGCCTTCTTGTCTTAATATAACGATGCCTCTCCGACTGCGTCAAATAAGCGTTGATTCCAGTAAATCCTTTTTTTTTTTTCTTCTTCTGAAGGCAGGGAATTTTT
>VOFK01002988.1_pt1 | contig 10519 bp, 16 predicted proteins | sample 5384121 | NCBI WGS metagenome assembly VOFK01 (sample SAMN12384730, study PRJNA508395) | human gut metagenome | isolation source: healthy gut J | host: Homo sapiens | reverse complement strand
ACATTTCCTCTTTTATTTTATATATCTTAAAGTAGGAATCTTTATCTATCCTCAGCCGGATTCTGTCTTCCCGCTTTTGCCCAGCCAGATTAACAAATAAGTTAAAGTATAATTGACTAAAAGAAAGCTCGGAATGATCATAAGTTATATCAAATGTCCAGGTCCTGCGAAATGAATCAAAAGTAGCAAAAGACTGTTCCCCTCCTTTACACATAAAGACTTCCGGGAAAGACGCTGGCGGATAAGGCTGGAATAAACCGGCCAGTTGAGCATAAACATAATCAATCATCCATTCATCGTCGGTTAAAGTTAACTCTCCCTTTAAACGAAGTTTAATGGCATAACTAGCAGTAGCATCTGCGGAAGTATAAACAGGAATCTGGCTTTCTACCGGATAATTACCGTCTTTGTAACCGAGGCTCATAGTCAATACGGATTTACCTACACCATTGAACTCTGCAACCTCCCGGGTTCCCGACTGATTTTTCAGATTAATCATAAACGTCAGCTTGCCAAGAGTCGGATCACCCGGATACTGCGCAAGCGTATCCAATACATAATCCTCTTCATTATAGCTCTCAGCCACCAAAAATACTATTAGATCCTACTTCCAGAGCCGGACCGCCTTTTTCAATATCCACATTACCCACAGGATAATATATCGCATCATTATCCTTCACACAACTGCAAAAAACAAAGCAACAATACAGCCGCTCCTATAATTTTATTCATCATCGCCTACATCTTGATTTTAAGTACAAAGATACATCTTTTTTTGCCACACTTGATTTATGTCAACCGTTTTTAGTATTTTTTGCACACATCAAGACAAAAAAAGAAATGGACACACTATTAAGAGAGACAGTAAACGCCGTTGTAAACTCCCGCTTTCCGGAGATGAGTATAGAGGGAAGAAGGCAGATCGAAAACATTCTCATTCGTGAAGAATATCCGAAAGGAGCCATAGCACTGAATGAAGGAGAAGTAGCCCATGAAATTGTTTTTGTCGGCAAAGGAATGCTTAGGCAGTATTACTATAAAAACGGAAAAGATGTTACCGAACATTTCTCTTACGAAGGATGTATCGTGATGTGTATTGAAAGTTTCCTGAAACAAGTACCGACAAAAACTAATTGTAGAAACATTAGAGCCTGTTGTTCTTTACATGTTTCCGCGGGATATGCTATTTAAGTTAGCCAAAGAAAATTGGGAAATCAATATGTTTTATCAAAAAATACTGGAATACTCTTTAATCGTATCCCAAATCAAAGCGGACTCATGGCGCTTCGAATCGGCACGTGAACGTTATAACCTCCTGCTCGAAACGCATCCGGAAATCATCAAACGAGCTCCATTGGCACATATCGCCTCTTACCTGCTGATGACGCCGGAAACACTAAGCCGGGTACGTTCCGGCGTCTTATAGTAAAAACAACGCACAATGAAGACAAAACATATATGATAACAGAATATTCCGTTATCGGCTTTTGCGGTATTCTTTAGGAGACATACCGGTATAATGCTTAAAATATTTCCCGAAGAAAGACTGGTTTGCAAAAATTGAGCCGGTCGGCAATCTCTTGTATATTCATACTCGAAGAATTCAGAAGCGCTTTTGCCTCCAGAATCACCAGGCTCATCAATCCACTCCCCCACCGTTTTACCACTGACTTCTTTCACCACACCTGAGAGATGTTTCGGTGTCAGACACAACTGGTCGGCATAAAATTTCACACTACGTTCCGATTGATAAGATTCTATCAGAGATTCATAGAAACGCTCGAATATATACTCTTTCCGACTTTTATTCTTCACCGTAGCGGCGGCAGTCGGAGCATGGCTATTAAAGATATTGCAAAGTTCGAAGAAAAAACCTTGCATCAGTCCCATTACGACTTCTCTACGATACAAGTCCTCCTTATTCTTCAATCTTTTTCCTGATAAAGCTATAATATTCCCGGATAATATCCTGTTCATGCGGCGTAAGGTCAAAACAAGGATAATCTTTCAAATAAAAGAACAGAGAAAGTACATTCCCCACTTTAGGCAATGCTTCCAGCAAATTCTTTGATACCGCAAAGAAAATAGCCTTGAAATCAGGACTAAACCACCTATGCTCGATAATCTGATTCGGCAAGACAATCACCATTCGTCCCGGAACTATTTCATACTCGCGTAAACTAATATTAAATTTACTACCACCTCCCAAACAGAGGCCCACTGTAACTACCTCCAGCTTACTAGGGTCCGCTATACAAGGGAAACAACGCTCTCCGTATCGAAGAGCGCTATATCATTGTCAACCACATCAATGCAGTCAGGATCTATATGCTTGGAATGAACTACCGAAAGAAATACCTATTTTCGGAATACCTTGAATCTCCATACTCTCTCTCTTTTTTAGTGACAAATATACCAGCTATTAATCAGATATACAACCAAACAAAAAGATTATCTGACAAAATGAACAAAATTAGTTACTTATTGACCACCCCGAATAAATACTCATAATCATGTTTGGCGGCAGGGACTGTCCACTCTTCAGGAATAAATTTCCACTCCTGGTTCAACGCCTTCGGGTCCATTATCCCTTTCTTCTCGATATAATTCATCAGATAGAAGCGAAGGTCCTTGTCCGTAGAGAAAATAATACGGTCTTTCAATTTCTCCTGTGGAATCCCGGAGCCTTTAGTCAGTAACTCGCCACCACCGTTACCGCGATAAGAGTTCAGAGCCACCTTATATACCTTGTTCATAAGGAAAGGAGAGCCATCGGCCATACTGGCAATCGTCACCTTCTCTCCTTGTGGTTTGGTGACATCCACCGTATAAATAATGCCTGATGCCGAATCAAAGTTAAAACTGTAATTCTGGAAAGAGGCCCTGTCCTCCGCACCTTCGCGACGCTTCTCCTTGAACAAGAGCAAATGATCGTCCGGCGATTTCATCCGATTTGTCCACATATAATAAGACATTTCCAAAAAATCTTTAATTTCTTTTCCCGACAATGTCATCACGTAAAGCATATTCTCGTACTTATACAGGTTGAACATATCACTGACAGATACATCCCCTTCCTTTATTTCCGCATCAAATGAAAGCGGAGCAGCGAAAGAAAACATCCGCCCCCCCTGTAATATCAAGCTGCAACGTATGTATCAAATCAATGAAAGCAGAAGGCCCGAAGAAAGAAGGATGAGTAGAGATACTTTCAGTAAATGTACCTATCTTTTTGGATACAAACCTCTTCACGGTCTCATACTGAGAAGCGAAATGTTTCATAAAGTCCTCGCTGACTCCATAATCTTTCGTTTCAGTAAGTCTCCCCCTGATATCTTTATCCACCAATTTCCCGTCTTTCAATTTCAGAGTGACATCCACATTAGAGAGCACCACCCCGTTGCTGGCTGGGTCAATAATCAAGACCGAATCTCCGACAATATTCACCACCTTCTTACATTCACGGGCATGATCATGCCCCCATTAATACCATATCAAATCCCGGTACATTCTTCGCCACATTCAGAGATGCGTTCTCATTATATTTGCCGGACATTTTAAACGCTTCCTGCCCCGCATGGAACAAGCCAATCACTAAGTCCGGATTCTCTTTTTCACGAATAATCTTCATCCATTTACGAGCCGTCTCCTCCATATCGTCAAAATGCAATCCCTTCCACAAATTTTCGGAAAGCCATGCAGGAATAGCCGGGGTAATCATTCCCAAAATGACTATTTTCACACCGTCACGCCTCAGTACCTTGTACGGTGGCAGATACGTTTCTCCGGTAGACGTATCTATGATGTTCGCTCCCAATATAGGGAAATCACAAGTCCCGATCCAACGGTCGAACACACTGCGTCCGGTTTCCACATCATGATTACCCATATTGCCGGCATCATATTTCATATAGTTCATCATCTCCGCACAAAGATGAGGAGATACCGTATCTATATAATTATAGTAATAAAGGCTGTAGGTTGTCCCTGCAAGATATCACCATTATCGAGTAAAAATAAGATTCTCTTTATACTCCCGGCGCTCTTTCTGTACAAAAAGAATAGATTCGCGCCAAGCTGCCTTTCCATTCCTGACGGGTTATAAAGTTATAAGGATAATAGTTGCCGTGCACATCACTTGTTTGTACAATCTTCAGCTTCACCACTTTTTCCTGCGCCACAACGGACAGCACGAGGAAAAGAAGCCAAACATAAATCAATGTAAATCGTTTCATTCTTTTTCTATATTTAGCGGGTGAGAGAAAACAAACCGTGCCCCTCCTGTGTAATCAGGATCAATCCATATCTCTCCTTTCCATTTATACACAATCAATTTACAGATAGACAGTCCCAAACCTGTCCCCTGCGCATATTCATTCAGTTTTTCAAAACGCTCGAACACCAACGCCTGTTTCTCCTTCGGAATACCGCATCCCGTGTCCGTCACCGAAAAGACAGCCATTTGCGTCTCCTCATTCACCGAAAAATCCAATGTTATCTTTCCCTGTTTTGTAAACTTATCGGCATTGGACATCAAATTGATAATCACCTGCTGCATACGCTGCACGTCCGTCTCCATTCGGAAACTCTCGAAAGATGTATTGAATAGAAACTGATTATCCGACCGTCGCGAGAAACTGACAGAAGCCACCACCTGGTTGCATAACTGCACCACATCACACTCCCTCCCAAGTCAGCGTCACCCGGTTCGCCTCCAGACGTGAAAGATCAAGAATATCGTTAATCAGGCGAAGTAACAAATCTGAGTTCGTCTTAATAATCTGATAATAGGACTGTTGTTCCTCCTCTGTGCTGCCGCCTACCGCCAGTACATCCGAAAAGCCGACAATAGAATTCAACGGCGTTCGTATCTCATGGCTCATATTAGCTAGAAAAGCACTTTTCAGACGATTCGATTCTTCCGCCCTATCCTTCGCTACACGCAGATCCTTCTCCGATTTCAACAATTCATCCCTCAAACGTTTCGTGCGGAAATAATAAAACAGCGAAATACATAATCCGAGCACCAATATCACAAACAGCGCACAAGCGGACCAAATCTGATACGTATACTGCTGATAGAAAGAAACCGGCTGATTAATAAGCTGCACATCAAAAGGCAAGACTTTCGGTTCAATCCCCATTCCTTCACCTTTCGGCTATCCAATACAGCCTTACAACCAATCACGGAAAGATGTTTCGCCGTATCTCCCGGCTGACTATCCATTCGTACAGATTCCTGTGCCATTTCCTTTCCCACTTTCCGATAGTCAGGAAGCACGCCGCCAATTGCCCAAGACCCCAAGCTCACCGAAGAAGGTGTAAAAGCCGGAATAGCGGGAGTCGCCTCCATCATGGCATAAGTGGCATTCCGCATGAAATACCCCTCATTCATATCCACACGCCAAGTCCCCACCATAATAACCGTATTTTTTCCGGCAAATGTCTCAACTCCTCCACAATCGTGTAGATAGTATGCTACGCCCGTTCATAAGAATCAAATCCAAATCGGGGAACTTTTCCATTTCCTTCCGTACCAATGCCTGCATAGTCACACCGCCATACGTATTATCCGATATAAAAGCGATATGCTCCGTTTTTGGATAAAACGCCCGGAGCATACGTATATTCCCCTCTATATCATACTGATTGATAAAGCCCGATTCGAGTTCCGGAATATCCATGTGGTCAACAAAAATATCTACGGATTCGGGCATCCAGCTATCAAGATTCTTCACGGTATCCTTCGGTAATATTACGATATTACTACTCGCGAGGCTACACATGACCGGCACTTTTATCTGCATCGAATCCCTTTGTGACAAATAAGCCGCCCATGCTTCCTGACCCAATAAAAATAATTTGTCCCGGATGCTTCTCTCCCTGGTATTTAGAAAGAATCTGCGTCATCATATCACTCCAGAGCGGAGCTTCCGAGAAACTTTTGCAGTTCATGTTTTCAATGATAATGTCACGCTGCCCTCCCAGTTTGCCATATTCTTCCATATAATCGGAAATGGTGACCGAAGTCTGGTGCGCTGCCGGATTATAGGAGCAGATAATCAGAATGGGATTCTTATCTTTAGAGACAGCCCATGCCCCCATAGGCACGAACAGCCAAAGAATACAGACGAACAGGTATCCTACATATCTCGACATAATTGTGTTGTTTTAATCTGCGACCTTTTTTATTTTGCATGCAAATATACATAAACTTGTCGGGTATAACAGATTTATATGTATTTTTGTCGCTCATTCATTTTCAAAAAACTGTTTATGGAATTATTTCACAAGATGATTTCCGGATCATTAGGCATACCGGAAAGACAAATCGCCAGCACCCTTCATCTTTTGGGTGAAGGTGCCACTATACCATTCATCAGCCGTTACCGTAAAGAAGCTACGGGTGGACTGGATGAAGTTCAAATAGAGCAGATCAAGGAGCAACACGATAAGCTGTGCGACATAGCCAAACGCAAGGAAACGATTCTCGGCACTATCACCGAACAAGGTAAACTGACCGCCGAGCTCGAGAAGCGCATCAACGACACCTGGAACCCTACGGAACTGGAAGATGTCTATCTCCCCTACAAACCCAAACGGAAAACCCGTGCGGAAGCCGCCCGCCAAAAAGGACTCGAACCGCTTGCCACAATCCTCTTGCTACAACGGGAGAATAATCTTGCCGTCCGCGCCTCCTCCTTCGTCAAAGGTGACGTGAAAGACATAGACGATGCCCTAAAAGGTGCCCGTGACATCATCGCCGAACAAGTGAACGAAGACGAACATGCCCGCAACGCAGTGCGTAACCAGTTCGGACGACAGGCGGAGATCATCGCCAAAGTAGTAAAAGGCAAAGAGGATGAAGCTGCCAAATACCGGGATTACTTCGACTTCTCCGAGTCTCTGAAACGCTGCACCTCCCACCGTTTGCTGGCTATCCGCCGTGCAGAATCGGAAGGACTGCTGAAAGTCTCTATCACTCCGGATGATGAGACGTGTATCGAACGTTTGGAACGCCAATTCGTACGAGGCAATAACGAATGCAGCCATCAGGTAAGCGAAGCCACTGCCGATGCCTACAAACGTCTGCTCAAACCTTCCATTGAAACGGAATTTGCCGCCCAATCCAAAGAAAAAGCGGACGAAGAAGCCATACGCGTGTTCACGGAAAACCTCCGCCAGCTACTGCTTACCGCTCCATTGGGACAGAAACGGGTGCTCGCAATTGATCCCGGATTCCGTACCGGATGCAAAGTAGTCTGCCTAGACGCACAAGGTAACCTGATACATAATGAAAATATCTATCCGCATCCCCCGGTCAACAAACCCGGCGAAGCCGCTTCCAAACTCCGCAAGATGATAGAAGCCTACCAGATAGAAGCAATCTCTATCGGCAACGGAACGGCCAGCCGCGAGACGGAAGACTTTATCAACCGTCAAACGTTTGACCGCCAAATTCCCGTATTCATGGTCAGTGAACAAGGAGCTTCTATCTATTCGAGCTTCCAAGATCGCTCGCGATGAGTTTCCCCGACTATGACGTTACAGTACGGGGAGCAGTCTCTATCGGCCGCCGTCTCATGGACCCATTGGCGGAACTGGTTAAAATCGATCCCAAATCTATCGGCGTAGGTCAATACCAACACGATGTGGACCAGACAAAGCTAAAGAAAGCACTCGACCAGACAGTAGAAAACTGTGTCAACCTCGTTGGTGTCAACCTGAACACAGCCAGTAGCCATTTGTTGACGTATATCTCCCGGCCTGGGACCTCAACTGGCACAGAACATCGTAAACTATCGTAGAAAACGGAGCCTTCAACTCACGGAAAGAACTGATGAAAGTCCCACGCATGGGTGCCAAAGCCTTTGAGCAATGTGCCGGCTTTCTCCGTATCCCCGGAGCCAAAAATCCGTTGGACAACACTGCCGTACATCCGGAAAGCTACCACATCGTAGAGCAAATGGCCAAAGACCTGAAATGTACCGTCGACGAACTGATAGCTAACAAGGAACCCGGCAGAAAATCAATATCTCCGACTATCTCACTCCCACCGTCGGACTGCCTACCTTACAGGACATCCTACAAGAACTCGACAAACCGGGACGTGACCCTCGTAAAAAACCATTAAGGTATTCGAATTTGATAAGAACGTACGTACGATCAACGACTTGCGCGAAGGAATGATACTTCCGGGCATTGTAGGCAACATCACTAATTTCGGTGCCTTCGTCGATATAGGTATCAAGGAGAATGGCCTTGTACACCTCTCTCCCAACTGGCCGAACGATATATTTCCGACCCTACGGAAATCGTATCCATTCACCAGCAAGTTATGGTCAAGATTATAAATGTGGATACCGACCGCAAACGAATCCAACTTAGCATGATTGGGGTACCGCAAGACTGATCGCCTCTCTCTTTTCCCCCCACCAAACAATCAGAATCGTCAATACAATCATAAGTACTGTGCAAATGAGCGAGCCTTCAAACCCGAAGGCTCCGCCATTCAGTACATTGTCCTCGGGCAGATGCAAAGTCAGCATAGAAGATATGAAATTGTTACCACTCACTTCGTAGCCCAACACCGGTCCCTGAATCCAGTTCCAGAAAAGATGAAGGGAGATAGGGAAACAAAGATTCTTTGTATACAAGTAAGAAGCTCCCAGCAGCATGCCAGCAAGTAGCAGATTGAGCATAGGCAAGAAATCTATTTCCGGATTGAAGATATGTAACAAGGCAAACAATGCCGATGATATAAATAACGACAGGAATTTATTCATACGTGTATGAAGCAGTCGTCCGAGAATATAGCCGCGCATCAGAATCTCTTCAAACAACGCCACCAACAGAAAAAAGACCCACGAACCGAGCAAATTCACCGGTTCAAACTTAAAAACCGGTCACTTCTATTTCTCCCAAAAAGCAGAGACAGTCCGAAGCCAACCAGATAAAACAGAACAGCTATCAGCAATCCGTACCACAATCCTCGCGCATGTCCTTTGACAGACAAGCCCAAGTCTGAGAACGGACGCCGTTCAAAACGAAGCATGATAACAGCAGAAGTCAAAGCGGTCAAAAGCATACCCGTCTCTTGCAGAATATACCCCACTATTCCGGGGTGACGGGCCTCCACTCAAGAACCAATGAAAGGAATCCTTGTATCAATGCACTATACAACAACATAAACACAAAAAACACCACTATAAACAGCAAAATACACGCCCATATAGGAAGTCCCTTCAGTTCTTTTTTATCCACAATGTTTTCTGCCTCCATTTTTACAGTTTGTTAATCCGGCTACAAAATTAGATATAAAACATAAAAAAACACTATCTCTTACCTATTTTTCCTATATTTGCCTGAACAAATCTGCAAAATTATGAAAATTAAACTACTATTGATTAGTTTCATATTGGCTGCCAATGCATTAGAGCAGTCGCCCAAGTGAGCAAGACTTATTTTGTAAGTAAACCCGGAACGCTGATTTCCATGATGACGGAGGATGAGGCCAACAGTATCACCCACCTCACTTTGACCGGTAAAATAAATGCCGAGGACTTCAGACATCTGCGTGATGAATTTCCCAACCTGAAAGTATTGGACATTTCGAATGCAGACATCAAGATGTACACCGGGAAAGCCGGTACCTATCCCAACGGAAAACTTTGCGTTTATATGCCGAACTTCATCCCTACTTACGCTTTCTCGAACATCGTAGACGGAGTGACTAAAGGTAAAGCCACCCTGGAGAAAATAATTCTCTCCGAGAAAATCAAGAACATCGAAGACGCCGCCTTCAAAGGGTGCGAGAACCTGAAAATCTGCCAGATCCGGAAAAAGACAGCTCCTAACCTGTTGCCGGAGGCATTGGCGGACAGCATTACCGCTATTTTCGTTCCGCTGGGCAGCAGCGATGAATACCGTTATAAGAATAGGTGGGAAAAGTTTGCTTTCATAGAGGGAGAACCGGTAGAAACCACTTTGCAAGTGGGAGCAATGGGCAAACTGGAAGAAGAGATCCTGAAATCGGGACTGCAACCCAGAGACATCAACTTCCTGACCGTTGAAGGCAAGCTGGACAACGCCGACTTCAAACTGATCCGCGACTATATGCCGAACCTTGTTTCAGTGGATATTTCCAGAACAAACGCAACAGCTATCCCCTGACTTTACTTTCTCACAAAAAAAATTTATTGAGAATGAAATTACCTCATAATCTGAAATCTATCGGACGAAGCGTATTCAGTAACTGCGGACGTCTTTGCGGTACACTCGAACTTCCGGCCAGCGTGAGCTGCTATCGAGTTCGGCGCATTTATGGGATGACCAATCTCCGCGCTGCTGGCTGTGGAAATAAGATCACAAACATTGAAGAAACTGTTTTGGGTGCCGAGTAAGCCGACTAAGTGCTGAAACAAGTGAACAACCTTCTTTGATAGCAAGGAGTTACACAGAGTGCCACGTAAACGGTTATAAACCAAGTCCGAGCAACGAACCCAGCGCCACCTGACTA
>VOFK01002131.1_pt1 | contig 10530 bp, 21 predicted proteins | sample 5384121 | NCBI WGS metagenome assembly VOFK01 (sample SAMN12384730, study PRJNA508395) | human gut metagenome | isolation source: healthy gut J | host: Homo sapiens | reverse complement strand
TTTATTTCTATCTGATTAAAAACAACGCCGTATCAAACGAAAATATAATCTCATTCATTCAATGGGCTAATTATCTATTAATAATAATATTTATTTCGCCAGGCTATAAACCACATCCGTTATCTTCTGGCCTATTTCATCTGCCGCCTCCATGGTTGCAGCCTCAGAATACACGGATAATAGGTTCGGTATTACTTTACGCAATGATACCACATTCATGTAAATTTTCCACACCGCGTCTGTGTCGTTTTTATCTCTTCATCCTTATACAGTTCACTTCACCTTGGCCAGAATAGCGTCCACATCCGTTTCCGGAGTCAGATCAATGCGATTCTTGGCAATGAAATAAGGAGGATAAGTAGCACGCAGTTCACTGACTTTCTTCCTTCATGCGCCAAATGGCTCAGGAATAAAGCAATTCCCACCACATCATCGTCCGTAATGACTTTCAGGATGATTACGCATTTTCCTTCACCTCCAATCACAGCATGAGTCGCTTTCATCTTGGTAACCACATTTACGCTTCCCCCACAGCCGAAGCATTGTATTCACAGCCATATTTGGTCACATCGCGCAGCACGGTAGAACTCAAGAACTGGAGTATGTTTCAATACATAGTCTGCCACGGTTACACCAATGTATATTCTTCGCCACATTTTTCCATCCTCACAGATCATAGCCAGACGGTCAACATCCGGTCTACAACGAAAGCCACGTCACAACCGCCTTTGGCCATCAATCCCATAATGTCCCCCAGGTTCTTTTTCAAAGGTTCCGGGTTATGCTGAAAAATCACCGGTCGCTTCACAATAAAGCTTTTTCTACATGCTTCACTCCCAACCGTTCCAACAATTCAGGAAGAATAATACCGCCAACTGAATTAACGCAATCTATAGCTACACGGAAATTGGCCTTACGGATAGCATCCCACGTCTACCAGTTTCAAAGCCAAACACTATCTATATGTTTCTGATTGTAGGTATTGTCTTCGCGATAACTTCCGATGTGGTCTATATCGGCAAACTCAAACGCTTCCGCTTCTGCTATACGCAGCACTTCATTTCCTTCTTCCTTATTCAGGAATTCTCCATGCTCATTCAGCAACTTCAAAGCGTTCCATTGTCTGGGATTGTGGCTGGCAGTCAAAATAATGCCACCGCACGCTCCTTCCATGGTTACAGCCAGTTCTGTAGTCGGTGTAGATGCCAGTCCGATATTCACCACATCAAACCCCATTCCCATTAAAGTACCGCATACCACGTTCTTCACCATTTCACCGGAGATACGTGCGTCACGTCCTACTACAATTTTATTACTCTTTACTGCGGTTGTTTTACGTATCAGCGTTGCATAAGCTGATGTAAATTTCACTATATCCAGCGGGTTCAAACCTTCCCCACGTGCCCACCAATGGTTCCACGAATTCCGGATATTGATTTAATTAATGTCATCGTGCTAATTGATAAGTTATTTCATAGTAACAAGGATAGACAGAAGCAGAAGCGTCAGACTGTCCTTCACTGTGAGGTACAATCAGTCTGATCTTTTAGAACGACCGGAAATCTCCCTGCCGACCTTTATGTAATTGAATGGAATCAACCATCCTGAAGGTACATAAGGTGTACCCCAAACTGTATACATTATACCGGAGGTGAATGTAGCTGAAAAAGATTTTCCACTTTTTGTCAGCATCATAGCATCCGGATAAACCATTCGAGAATCCCCATAGTCTGTATTCCAAGACAAAGAATCTATTCCATCCGAAGTAATCTGTTCCTCCACATACCGGACCAGAATCTCATAACGACCGTCTTTCAAACGCTCTCCGTTTCCCTCTTCCACAATCTGCATATAAACACCTGTTTCCGAGAAAAGGACAAACTGGTTTTCATCCACATTGGTCGTAGAATCCTGTTCCTGGAACTGTTCAAAGCTGATCACATTGATATCTTCCGTTCAATAAATCGCTTGATAGCTTCTCTCTCTTCTTCTTTCATTTCAGCATAGGTCTTTCCATTATTGCAAGACTGGAAGACCAGCCCTAAAAGAAACACAGATGCGAACAATATACCTAATTTCTTCATTCTAAGTTCTGTTATTTTCGGGCAAAATTAATAAACAAGCCCCTAACTTTTATATTGTTTGTATGCAATTATACTAAAATAACTATTTTTTTTTTTGCCAGAAGCAGTTCCTCGTACTTCACCAAAGCCTGTTTAAACAGATCGATGGCTTCATCCATTGTTCCATAAAACTCCCCACCGGATGCATTCAGATGACCACCTCCATTAAAAAACTCGGCAGCCACTTTATTACAAGGGAAAGCACCTACAGAACGCAGAGATACCTTTATCATATTCTTTTCCGTATCCTCACGCAAAAATACGGAGAAAATAATATTCTTTATGGAAAGTGGAATATTCACAAACCCTTCCGTATCTCCTTTTACATACTGGAATTTACTTTGCTCCTCTTTTGTCAGCCAAACCAATGCCGAATTGAACTGAGGAAATACTTGCATCTTGTCGTACAGCACATATCCCATCAGGCGTAAACGCCCTTCAGAATACGTATTATAAACTTTACGATAAATCTCATCCTTATCAATGCCTTTCGAAAGCAGTTCGCTGATAATGAAATAAATCTCACGGTCATTAGAATTATAAGTAAAGCCACCTGTATCGGTCATCATCCCCGTATAAATACATTCAGCACCTTCCTTGGTGATATCCTCAAAAATACCCCAGACGGCATATCAACCGGAAAACCAATTCCGATGTAGAAGATATTTCAGGATGAGAAATAATGATTCTACAAAAGGCTTCCGGATTAAGGTGATGGTCAATCATCATTTTGCGTGCCGGAGACTGGGCCACTGCATCCGCCATCGCATCAATACGAGACAATGCATTGAAATCCAGACAGCAGATCACATCCGCCTCATTCAGCAGCTTATTGGCAAATTCAGTATATTTATCGTACCGGATTATATCCTTGGCTCCCGGCATCCATCTCAGAAAATCCGAAAAGCATTGGGAACAATGACATTCACCGTCTTTTCCTGTGATTCCAAGAAATGCCATAATCCTAACGAGGAGCCAATGGCATCACCATCCGGTGACACATGGGTAACAATAACTATTTTATCAGCTCTTTTTCAAACCATTTTTTTCGGCATGGTCTATATTAGCCTGTGCAATTACTTTTTGATAACATATTCAATCTTTTTCTTTTTTGAAATGGCAAATTTACAAATTAATTCTTTATTCACAGAAGAATACGGTAAGAACCTTTCGGAGACATATCAATATAATCCAATCCCAAACCTCTACACTCGTCCTTTAACAAATTCAATCTATACCCACCGAGCGAAGCATCCAGTATGACCGTCCTTATTTTAAATATTTTTTGTAATGGGGCAATTTTTCCTTTAAAACCTTTACACAAGTACATATAATCAATATCCAACAAACTATCAACCGATCTGCTCCGCCAGCGGTTATCCACCAAAAACACATATATTCATACCTTTATAATGATAATAAATGCTATCCTGTTGCCAAACATCTTTTTTGGGGAAACTTTTACTTGCGAATGGGCCAGGATTAACTGAAAAAGACTCTTCTTTCATATAATATAGACAACCTGAAAATCCTATAAAAAGATTGATTCCACACAAAACAGTAATCAACGTTTTCCGTGAAGGAGATAACAGATAAGATAATACCACAAACAATAATACATAAAGAATACCAACCTGAAGCAAAGACAAATGTATATCGCCGGAATGTGATACAGGCAAATCCCCCACCCATTGCATACTGTCATTCAGCAACCGCAACACCCCGTTCAATCCTTTTTACCACCCATATATGCAATACCGTAAAAGGAGACAAGACAAAACTTGCTACCGTTCCATAAATTATAACAAGCACTAAAGGTGCCACTATCAGATTGGCCGGTAAAAAATAAACAGGAAAATAAGCGAATTTATAAATAACCACGGGAGCTGTCCCTAACTGTGCCGCCAGCGAAACTGCCACTATCCCCCAAATATAACGAGGTACAGGGGTGACGCACCCGCCAACACCGGAAATGACAGGATAAATAAACAAAATTGAAAGTACAGCCAGAAATGACAACTGGAACCCGGTATCAAAAAGATAAAAAGGATTGTAAAGCAGCATAAAGAATGCCGCTACAGACAAGGTATTCAATGACAAAGTCCGTTCTCCTGCCGCACGCGCCGCTGTCATTAACATACACATCACCACCGCCCGTATAACCGAGGGAGGCAAGCCCACTAAAAAAGCAAATGTCCATAACAACAACACAATAATGCCACACTTTACCCATCGCAGCAGGCAACTTCTATCCAGCGGACGCAATATCCAACACAATAATCCCCACAAAACAGCTATATGCATTCCTGACAAAGCCAAGATATGGCTCACTCCCGCCACTTGATAAGTTTCACGTAAATCCTCACTCAGTTCCTCTTTATAGCCAACAGTCAAAGCCGACAATACGGCAAATTCATCTCCCCGAGAATCCCCACTTCCGATAACTGTCCAGTATTTTCTCTCCATACACCTGCCCGCTGTTTCCATGTCAATGCCGATTTCTTGCCTGTCCATTGCCAATACCCCGGAAAGATTACGGCCGTTCCGCTAATTTGCTGTCTGAAAAGATAAGCCGCATAATCAAATTCTCCCGGAATCACCTCTCTTTCAGGAGTAGAGATACGTGTATAAAAGTTCAAATGGTCTCCACATCGTAAATTTACAGAAAGACTATCTTTCATAATATAGACTAGTATCATACGATTAACAGGAACCATCCCCCCTCTCAGACATTTCTTTATCTATCCGCAATTTACAGAGATATGTTTTGGCCTTTTCTTGCGGAACATCCACTATCACCCCTTGATACATATTCTTCCCTGATGACCATTCATAGTCCACCCGTTGCCATTTTTGCTGTAGCAACAATGCCCCTACACAAAATAGAAACATAAAAACCATGCCTCCAAATAACCATCGGGAAAGGTAGCCTTGCCATTTCATCAATACAATCAAGCCAATCAAGCACCCCAATATTCCCGTGCCAGAAACAAGCACAGGCAAGGCGCCTTGAAAAAAATGATCGGATACAAAAATTCCGGCGACTAGAGGTATAGTCAACCGGAACATGGAACAAGGCTTTACAGCCGCTATATTTCGCACTTTGGTTTTAAGCTCAAAGAGATTTCAACCGATGTATCATGTCTGACATATCAGGAGCTTTGAACACAGCATTTCCTGCCACCAGCACGTCCGCTCCAGCCTCTACAAGCTGTCTGCCGGTTTCCAGGTTCACTCCCCGTCAACCTCTATCAATGCCTGCGAACCTGTATTCGTTATCAATTCACGTAATTCCCTCACCTTATCCAGGGTATGTACAATAAATTTCTGACCACCAAAACCGGGATTCACACTCATCAGCAACACCATATCCACGTCACGGATAATATCGGCCAACATAGCTACAGGAGTAGAAGGATTCAATGTGACAGCCGCTTTCATTCCGGCATCCTTTATCTGTTGCACCACTCTATGCAAGTGTACACAGGCTTCATAATGCACATTCATCATCATTGTTCCCAAATCTTTCACTTCTTTAATGAATTTCTCAGGATTAACAATCATCAAATGTACATCCAAAGGTTTTTCAGACAACTCGGCTACATATTTCAATACAGGAAAACCAAAAAGAAATATTCGGTACAAACGCACCATCCATTCTATCAATATGCAGCCAGTCGGCATCACTACGATTTATTTGTTCTATATCTGCCTGTAGATTAGCAAAATTGGCAGACAACAAAGAAGGGGATATCAGAGGTCTATTCATGGTTCACTGTTCTTATTCTTTTTATACAGAACAAAGATAACCATATTTTATATAAGAACAGTGAAAAAGTTCATTTTATTTCGGCAAAGTAAACCGCACACCCAACTGTATATTAAAATTAAAAAGGATGTTCCTTGCGAATCGTATTTACATTACTGCCGTCATCAAAGTAATAAACAACTCCCGGCTCCGCATAAATACCCAATTTCTCCGTAATCTTAAACTGCGCACCTGCCGCTGCGGACAAAGACCATTGCAAAGGTTTCACTTTGACATTTTCCTCCCCCCCGAAAACTGTTCATCTTTTCCCTGCATTTGATGTAGAAACACTGCCGATAATGCTCCGCTTTCCAGACACACATTTTTCTACCGCTCCACCTGCCGAGGCATACACTTCAAACCGCTTGTTACTCCATATATTCCGGTTCACTTTCAGAGGAATACCCACATAATGCAGTTTCTCTTCCCAACCATAATTGTTTTTTTCGGTTCCCGAACGTGTTTCGGATGAAAGCTGGGTATAAGTCACCCCGGTTTCTACAGCCCAATCATCACTTAAATCAAAACGAAGGGAAGCTCCAAAAGTAACAGGCATACGATATTTTATATCAGACTGCGCATCCTTTCCTTCCGACACAAGTTATTGAACTGAACCAGCTTATCAATTTCAGCCCTTGTTTCCACTCCATAAGCGCTATTCATTGTTGCATTCCTTGTGCCATTAGGCAAAGGCAAATATCCATCCATACTAGTCGAGGATGAAAAGGTTCCATTACCGGTAGAAAGTCCTACCGACCAGTTTCTGTCCTTCTTTCTATGAGGAGCCACGTAAGCGTAATTCGTTTTGGCAGCCGAATAGGAAGATCTGCCGGCCTGTTTCTGCTGTTTTTTTTGTTCCACTATAACAGATTCCTCTTTCTGCTCTTCAATATAATTTTCCTCTATTTGTATCTCTTCCACCTCTTTATTTAGCAAAACCTCCTGTTCGGCAGCCAATGCCTCTGCCTTAGCAACCCCACCAACTTTTACATGTTGTTTTTTCCCCAGAGCGGGCAGCAGGAACTACCAAGGCCATAGGTTGCTCAGGAGTGATTGATCCCGGCACCAACTCATCGGGTTCGTGCATTACATTCATTCCAACTCTGCCGACTGTTTCTCCAAATAGTTTGCAGAAGGTGACTGCCAAAACCATACGGTCAATGAAGACACAACCACTAACAAGGCAACAGCTGCTACAGCCTGCCAGCGGCGCCACATCGGAATTACTTTCGGAACCGTATCCAGTTCCTTTTCCAACTGTTCCCAAAGATCAGCAGGAGCCGGTTCCGAATAGCCCTCCATCCGGGTGCGGAAATTTTTTATCCATTTATCTTTTTCTTTCATTCCTATATCCTCTTTCTATAATCATTTATTTTTTTTTTCATCAATAAGGTTTTTGGCTCTGTATAATTGAGATGATGAAGTATGTTCTGTAATTCCTAGCATTTCAGCAATCTCCTTATGTCCCTTTTCTTCTAATACATATAAATTAAAGACCGTTCTATATCCATCCGGAAGCTCTTTAATGAATTGCATTAAAACAGATTGGGGTATTTGCTCAAAATCATCCTCATCTCCATCTATCACATCGGGCAACTCCCTTCGACTATCACTTCCTGATTTGTAGAAGCTTTCTTGCGAAGATAGCCCAGTGCTTCATTTACCATAATACGTGTCAGCCATGCTTTCAATGACCCCTCTCCTTTATAAGTAAACTGACTGAATGAACGAAATATATTCAAAAATCCATCATGTAAGACATCCTGTGCCACTTCCCTATCACCTGTATAACGAACACAAACGGCCATCAATTGCCCGGCATAACGCTCATACAATTGCTTGCGTGCAAGGTTATCACCCTTGCCGCAACGTTCCACCAATTCTGTTTCATTCATTGTTTGTGACACTTCTTTATTGGATAAATGATAAGACTGCAAAAAATACTGCATCCGGAAGAATAAAATTTTTTGCTTAAGCAGATTTAACATTTTTACAAGCAGTAAACTTACTATCTTCGCATTTAAGCCATAGAAACAATTCTAGAAACAGAAAATATGAGAAAATATAAAGCGACAGTTCTTGTAATAATTATGGTAATGCTTTGATTCCATTTACTCAGTCTTGCCTGAATGACTATGATGATGACATCTACGACATACAAGCAGAAATGCCTTTTTAACGCCGCTTTAGCAACCGTAGTAACTCCCAGTGAAGTACCCGGTGAAGCAGTGATAGAAAGCGATAGTGATGGAATCGCATACGTAGTGAATCCCGATAAATTAACACGTTTTGAAACAAATAATTCGGGACAACGTATTTTTTTTTTATACCTATATAAATGCAGCCAATCCGACCGGAGATGCAAGTAAGAAAGGACCTTTTATTTCTATAGATTACTTGCAGAAGATCTTTAACCAAACCAATGGATACACTAAAAAAGAAAACGATGAAGATATTTACGGACATGATGGAATCAACCTCATCACTCCCATTATGGGTAAGACACACCTGACCCTTATGTTCCAAATATTAGGTTTCAACTCTAATATCAAACATCGGATCAGCCTTGTAGCCACAGAAGGAACTGTTCCTGACGCAAACGGATATATGGGCTGTAGAACTACGCCACAATGCCGAAGGTGACAGACAGGAATATCCGAGTTCCGGTTATGTATCCTTCCCTTTATTGGATGTTCCCGGATATAAAGAGGGTAAGCTACAAGGATTTAAAATAAAAAAAATGAATACCATTAACAATGGCGAAGAAACCGTTACAGTAAGTTATAATAAAAGTAAATCTACAAACTTTCCGTTCATACAGAAAGGTATATCCAACACAAAAACTAAATGATTCTTAACAACTCCTTGTCTTATTGTAACGAAAAGGCTGTATCCGAAAATCTTTCGATACAGCCTTTATCATTTATTCCACCTTATTATTATCCGAAGTTCTGTAGCCTCTCAAAAAAAATCAGCCACATTCATACGTTTCTTTCCTGCCAGCTGCAAAGTAAGCACATTAATAAAACCATCTTTTTACAGCCACCTGAAAATAGGTCTTCATATCCGTACGGATATCGCCTATATTCATCTCATGTGAAGCAAAAACTTTCTCCGTTTCATATATTTTTAAAACCTGACGTGTTCCATCAGCCACACACAGTTCGGTCCATGCAGCCGGATAAGGAGACAGCCCGCGAATAAAGTCATAAATCTGCTTCACACCTTTATTCCAGTCTATACGGCAAGTCTCTTTAAATATTTTCGGTGCCGGACGCAACTCCGTTTCCTGCCGGATCAAACTTTCCTGAGGAACAGGTTTCACACTTCCATTCAAAATAGCATCCACGGTTTCCAAAACCAAATCTCCCCCCAAATACATCAGCTTATCATGTACTATTTCCACATTATCCGTATCAGCAATAGGAACGCGCACCTGTTGGATAATCTCACCGGTATCTATCTCATGTTTCAAGAAAAAAGTCGTAATACCAGTTTCCGTATCTCCGTTTATCACCGCCCAATTTATAGGAGCAGCTCCTCTATATTGAGGTAATAAAGATGCATGCAAGTTAAATGTGCCCAAACGCGGCATATTCCATACTATATTTCGGGAAGCATACGGAAAGCAACTACAATTTGTAAATCGGCTTGTAAAGACCGGAGTTCCTCTATAAAAGCCTCATCCTTCAATTTCTCCGGCTGAAGTATCCTCAGACCTTGAGAAACAGCATATTCTTTCACCGGACTAGGTTGCAGCACACTGCCATGTCGTCCCATCGGTTTGTCGGGCATAGTTATCACACCTACTACATTATAGCCTCCTTCAACCAATCTTTTCAGGCTCTCCACCGCAAAATCGGGAGTACCCATATATACGATCCGCAAATCTTTCTTTTTCCATATACTTACCTTATTTAATCTTCAGAGAAATCAACCAACACCTGCCGGTACGAATTAAATATTTTGGACTTGGAAACAAACCCTTTGTATTTTCCCTCTTCATTAATCACAGGCAGGTTCCAGGCCTTTGTATCATCAAAACTTCTTCATCACTTCTTCCATTGAATCAGTAACATTGATCCGTGCCGGAGGAGAAATCATAATAAATTTTTCCACCTTGAAACGATGGTATAATTCCTGACGGAACATAATATTACGGATATCATCCAATACCACAATGCCCAAAAAGTTCTCCATTGACATCCACTACCGAAACAAATTGCGTTTAGCCTGCGAAATGACTTTAACCATTTCACCTAAATCCATATCAGGACGCACTTTCTCAAAAATCAGTTTCAACCACACTGTCAATATTCATCAGAGTCAATACGGCCTTGTCTTTATGATGCGTTATCAATTCACCTTTCTAGCCAAACGCATAGAATAAATACTATGCGGCTCGAATATCATAATGAAGATAAGAGCTGACAGATACCATCATCAGCGGAAGGAACAAATCATACCCGCCAGTCGTTCTGCAATCAGAAAATACCAGTCAGCGGAGCATGCATTACTCCCGACATCAATCCCGCCATTCCCAACAAGGCAAAAATTTTTCTCCGGGATATAAGGACCTACATGCAGTTCATTACAGAA
>VOFK01001312.1_pt1 | contig 10546 bp, 6 predicted proteins | sample 5384121 | NCBI WGS metagenome assembly VOFK01 (sample SAMN12384730, study PRJNA508395) | human gut metagenome | isolation source: healthy gut J | host: Homo sapiens | reverse complement strand
CAAAAATATCATAGCATCTCCTTTTAAGCAAGCGCAGAGCTGCCAAAGACAGCCGCTTCAAAGATTCATTAGTCGACTGAAACATTGATTTTTGGGATAAATGGTATGTATGATAGAAAAGGTCGAAAAAAAAAAAGAAAGGCAGCATAATCTGACTAAAATAACAGGAAAAACAGGAGAGGTTTTTAACTTTTCCCCTAAAAAAGACATGTACATAATGCAAGGGGAAGGAAAAACAAGAATATGTAAACAATATTATACAAAAAAAGATAGAAGATTGGGAGAGTTGAACGAAAAAATCAAGAGAAAAAGCTCACGTAAAGCAAAGCTTTTCTCTTGATTTTTTAGAAAGAGGAACATTTACTGAATATCCCTAAGTAACTTTTTATAAAGCAATTACCTTGCCTTACTTTACTGCTTTCCTGTATTAAGTTCTCCTTATCCCTTTATATTTTATCCTAATCATTGTTGTGTTTTGCTATAAGTATTTGTATCGTTTCACTGGAGTGGGCAGATCATTGCACTCTAGTGAACGGTACTGTCTACTCTAGTGCACAGACCTTTCCACTCTAGTGGAACGATATGGCTGCTTATACATAAATATGCTAATGTCTACTCTTTATACTCCGCATGTCCATTTTATAATCTATTATTTAAGTATTACCTGATTACATCTCTAGCTTGGCTTGACTTCATAATAGTCTGATGCTTCCTTTGCCTTGTAGTAGACTCTTTTTTTACTGCGTGTTTCGTTGCAGTCCATGCTAACTATTACGGTTTTGTCGAAGAATAACTTGAATACTCTGCAAAACAAGTAAAAAAGTATTTGGAATCGCTTGGAAAATCTATGAGAAATGTTTTTGAAAGTGATGAAAAGCTATGAGAAATACGTTGTTTTATGGGTAAAACGCTGGTAATACTATGAGAAATGCCGTTTTGAAAAGTATTTCATAGTGTTATGCATTTGATTTATATATAGTTATTGTATTTACTATGAGAATATGAGAAATGAAAATTGAAAATCGTTTGCAGGAACCCTGCCCTGAGCGTTTTTATTTTGATACAATCAGGGCAAACGTCCGCCTGAGTTTAATTCATCAATACATTGCTTTAAGTCGTAAGGACAAATTAGTGTGGATTTGAAAGTTGCCAATATATAGCTATAATAATTTTATGTCTCATACCTATTTCTTTGTCAAAATTGTTTGTTTGCTAAATATAAATTGCTACTTTTGTCGTAGTTTACTTTCGAGCGATGAAGGTAACTTTTTAATATTTTTATTGAGAACGGTTATTTGTTACATTCATATATAAAATCCGCTAAATTTTAACTTTCGTGAATGGAATGAGTGACAAGTCTCGCGCACTTTTGTCTGTATAACCTTTGTTATATACTCAGTTGGGCGGGGCTATCATTCATGTTCACGAAAGGGGTCTTAGCGGATACCTATATATGGCATGAATAGATAGTTTCCACGCTCTTTCTTTTTTTTATAAACCCTCGCACCATCGGGAACTGATGCGGTAAATAACGCAACCTATGTACGGAGACTTTAATCGCATTGTTGTCCAGCTGGTTCAGCATCCTGTCATGCACAAACCTCTCTCGGATTTAACCTATACAGAATGTGAACTGGCCTATGCTTTGATAAGTGAATTGATTGATTTGTCAACTGAAGGTGATTATACTTTATTGGACTATATCCAAATGGCTCGCCTGGAGTATTATCTGGGTGAGTTGTCTTGTAAGATCAACTGTAGTAGGGAAACTGCCCTTCTTTATGCGGGCGCCCTTCATCTATTAGAAAAAAAGGCGGCTTTGATTTGGGCATAAAGAAGTGGGTTGAACTTGTCAGCCTGCGGATCGAGAATCCTAAAAAAGAATGATATTCTGATTTTGTATATAGAATCTGATCGGTATCCACTCAGTATTTATCCGGCATATCCATATGGAATAAACTGTTAGACTACTTTTAGAACAAGTATTCTAGCGGTTGACAATAAATCCTCTTGCTTTTTTTCTAATATCTTTTTTCTTGTAGCTTTCTTTTTCTCAGCTGTAATTCGACTGTAATTTTGTTATTTCTTTCTTCTGCATCTTTTTCTCTCTTGCGTGCGCGCCCGCGTGTGATATAATAATGTGTTCCATGTGTACCGTTTCCGCCCCCAATCCACTCATGATAAAAAAATATGTTCTACAACATCATTATCCTTCAGCACTTTAGCAGATTCTTTCAAAAAAACTTCGAAAAAAGAGTTTAATATATTTGGATTGTATACGAAAAGGGTGTACTTTTTGCACCCGCTTTCCAAGAGAAGAAAGCCTTTGCAGAATTGACATAGTGAAAAAGCGAGATTGCGCTTAAAGAAAAGAACAAAAAACTTCCGAAAAAAGTTTTGGAGTATAATAAATAAAGTTCTTATCTTTGCAGTCCGATTCGCAAAGAAAACGGCCTTTGTTTTTCTTTTATACATTCTTTCCCTTTCGCATAGAGAGTCTGAGAAATGAGTAAAAAGAAAAAATAAAAAAACTTCCGAAAAAGTTTGGTAGTTAAAAATAAAGCCTTTACCTTTGCACCCGCTTTTGAAATGAAAGCAGCAAGTTCTTTGAAATATTGATAAACAATACCAGTAGTACAAGTAAAAAAAAGAACCGATCAATACTTGTTTTTAGAGCAGCAATGTTCGAAGAAACGATAGGTATTTGAATAAGGTCAATAAAATTACGGCGTCCTGAACAGAGCAAAAAATCATCTTAACAGATGAAAAGATACTTTTACAATGAAGAGTTTGATCCTAGGCTCAGGATGAACGCTAGCTACAGGCTTAACACATGCAAGTCGAGGGGCAGCATTTTAGTTTGCTTGCAAACTAAAGATGGCGACCGGCGCACGGGTGAGTAACACGTATCCAACCTGCCGATAACTCGGGGATAGCCTTTCGAAAGAAAGATTAATACCCGATGGTATAGTATTCTCCGCATGGTGACACTATTAAAGAATTTCGGTTATCGATGGGGATGCGTTCCATTAGATAGTTGGCGGGGTAACGGCCCACCAAGTCAACGATGGATAGGGGTTCTGAGAGGAAGGTCCCCCACATTGGAACTGAGACACGGTCCAAACTCCTACGGGAGGCAGCAGTGAGGAATATTGGTCAATGGACGAGAGTCTGAACCAGCCAAGTAGCGTGAAGGATGACTGCCCTATGGGTTGTAAACTTCTTTTATATGGGAATAAAGTGGTCCACGTGTGGAATTTTGTATGTACCATATGAATAAGGATCGGCTAACTCCGTGCCAGCAGCCGCGGTAATACGGAGGATCCGAGCGTTATCCGGATTTATTGGGTTTAAAGGGAGCGTAGGTGGACAGTTAAGTCAGTTGTGAAAGTTTGCGGCTCAACCGTAAAATTGCAGTTGATACTGGCTGTCTTGAGTACAGTAGAGGTGGGCGGAATTCGTGGTGTAGCGGTGAAATGCTTAGATATCACGAAGAACTCCGATTGCGAAGGCAGCTCACTGGACTGCAACTGACACTGATGCTCGAAAGTGTGGGTATCAAACAGGATTAGATACCCTGGTAGTCCACACAGTAAACGATGAATACTCGCTGTTTGCGATATACAGTAAGCGGCCAAGCGAAAAGCATTAAGTATTCCACCTGGGGAGTACGCCGGCAACGGTGAAACTCAAAGGAATTGACGGGGGCCCGCACAAGCGGAGGAACATGTGGTTTAATTCGATGATACGCGAGGAACCTTACCCGGGCTTAAATTGCATTTGAATAATCTGGAAACAGGTTAGCCGCAAGGCAAATGTGAAGGTGCTGCATGGTTGTCGTCAGCTCGTGCCGTGAGGTGTCGGCTTAAGTGCCATAACGAGCGCAACCCTTATCTTTAGTTACTAACAGGTCATGCTGAGGACTCTAGAGAGACTGCCGTCGTAAGATGTGAGGAAGGTGGGGATGACGTCAAATCAGCACGGCCCTTACGTCCGGGGCTACACACGTGTTACAATGGGGGGTACAGAAGGCAGCTACCTGGCGACAGGATGCTAATCCCAAAAACCCTCTCAGTTCGGATCGAAGTCTGCAACCCGACTTCGTGAAGCTGGATTCGCTAGTAATCGCGCATCAGCCACGGCGCGGTGAATACGTTCCCGGGCCTTGTACACACCGCCCGTCAAGCCATGGGAGCCGGGGGTACCTGAAGTACGTAACCGCAAGGAGCGTCCTAGGGGTAAAACTGGTACTGGGGCTAAGTCGTAACAAGGTAGCCGTACCGGAAGGTGCGGCTGGAACACCTTTTCTGGAGCGATGCCGTGCAATTGTACAAATAATGACGTCCATCGTTCCGGTTCTTTAAAGGTTCTGTACTACTGGTACTTGTTTATTTATAGCATATAGATCGACCGTCTATATTATATTATAGATAGAGATAAACAAGAGAAAGAAGAAGCCGAGTCCGCATGGCGACAAGGTTGAACTAGTCCTATAGCTCAGTTGGTTAGAGCGCTACACTGATAATGTAGAGGTCGGCAGTTCAACTCTGCCTGGGACTACTTCCAAGCTCAAGAACGAGACGAAAAGTGACGGGTTTGAAACTAAGTTTTCAATTCTTGAATTTCAACCTTCTTGAAGGGGGATTAGCTCAGCTGGCTAGAGCATCTGCCTTGCACGCAGAGGGTCAACGGTTCGAATCCGTTATTCTCCACTCTCTCTGAAAAACGATGGACAGTTTAAAACGATCTTTGACATGTTGTACAAAAAGTAAAAATTTAGTAAAGAGCTAAAAGTATATATCAAACCGTACGTGTTCGATTTATGCAATATTGACAGCCGATTATTGAAGCAATTCCAATTTTAATCATTGAGTATGAAATAAAACGTTTGAAAGAAAGTAAGCAAGGGCGCATGGCGGATGCCTTGGCTCTCGGAGGCGATGAAGGACGTGATAAGCTGCGATAAGCTGCGGGTAGGTGCAAATAACCTTTGATCCGCGGATTTCCGAATGGGACAACCCCGGCATTTGAAGGGTTATCATCCAATGCATAGAGGCTAACGCAGGGAACTGAAACATCTTAGTACCTGCAGGAAAAGAAAATAAATAATGATTCCCCAGTAGTGGCGAGCGAACGGGGACTAGCCCAAACCACCTATGTTACGGCATGTGGGGGTTGTAGGACCACGATATCGCAAGACATCTGATGAATAGAATCCTCTGGAAAGTGGAACCATAGACGGTGATAGTCCTGTATATGAAGTCAGATTAAGCGTAGTGGTATCCTGAGTAGCGCGGGACACGAGAAATTTGCGTGAATCTGCCGGGACCATCCGGTAAGGCTAAATACCCCGAGAGACCGATAGCGAACCAGTACTGTGAAGGAAAGGTGAAAAGCACTTCGAATAGAAGAGTGAAATAGTCCCTGAAACCGTGCGCCTACAAGCGGTCGGAGCTGCTTCAGCAGTGACGGCGTGCCTTTTGCATAATGAACCTACGAGTTACTTTTTCCGGCAAGGTTAAGCATCTTGAGATGCGCAGCCGAAGCGAAAGCGAGTCTGAACAGGGCGTCGAGTCGGAAGGAGTAGACGCGAAACCAAGTGATCTACCCTTGGTCAGGTTGAAGGTTAGGTAACACTAACTGGAGGACCGAACCGATAAGCGTTGAAAAGCTTCCGGATGAACTGAGGGTGGGGGTGAAAGGCTAATCAAACTTGGAGATAGCTCGTACTCCCCGAAATGCATTTAGGTGCAGCCTTGGGAATTACTACTGTGAGGTAGAGCGACTGATAAGATGCGAGGGCTTCACCGCCTATCAAGTCTTGATAAACTCCGAATGCGCAGTAGTTCGATCCCAGGAGTGAGGGCATGGGTGCTAAGGTCCATGTCCTAAAGGAGAAGAATCCGGACCATCAGCTAAGGTCCCGAAATAATTGCTAAGTTGAACTAACGAAGTCAGATTGCTAAGACAGCTAGGATGTTGGCTTGGAAGCAGCCATTCATTTAAAGAGTGCGTAACAGCTCACTAGTCGAGGAGTTTGGCGTGGATAATAATCGGGCATTAAGTATTCTACCGAAGCTTTGGGATGTGTAAACATCGGTAGGGGAGCATTCCACTCAGCGTCGAAGGTGAAGCGTGAGCTTTGCTGGAGCGTGTGGAAAAAGCAAATGTAGGTATAAGTAACGATAAAGGGGGGTGAGAAACCCCTCGCCGAAAAAGACTAAGGTTTCCTGATCAACGCTAATCGGATCAGGGTTAGTCGGGTCCTAAGGCTCAGCCGAACGGTGAGGCCGATGGCAGAACAGGTTAATATTCCTGTACTACCTTAAGGAGTGACGTGGAGACGGAGCCGTGACAGCGCCGCGGACTGACGGAATAGTCCGTTGAAGGGTGTAGATGTTGATTATCCCAGGCAAATCCGGGATAAGAGTCGAACCTGATAGTATGGAGCGTTCTTCGGAACAATCCAATAGTGCGTGTAATCATACTCCCAAGAAAATCCGCTAAACTTAATCCTTAAAGGTACCCGTACCGCAAACGGACACACGTAGTCGGGTTGAATATACTAAGGCGCTTGAGTGATTCACGGTTAAGGAACTAGGCAAACTGACCCTGTAACTTCGGGATAAAGGGTCCCATCGTGATGGTGAGGCGCAGAGAATCGGTCCAGGCAACTGTTTAACAAAAACACAGGGCTGTGCAAAATAGAAATAAGTATACAGCCTGACACCTGCCCGGTGCTGGAAGGTTAAGAGGAGATGTCATCGCAAGAGAAGCATTGAATTGAAGCCCCAGTAAACGGCGGCCGTAACTATAACGGTCCTAAGGTAGCGAAATTCCTTGTCGGGTAAGTTCCGACCTGCACGAATGGTGTAATGATCTGGACGCTGTCTCAACCGTGAGCTCAGTGAAATTGTAGTATCGGTGAAGATGCCGATTACCCGCGATGGGACGAAAAGACCCCGTGAACCTTTACTATAGCTTAACATTGAATTTGGGTAATTGATGTGTAGGATAGGCCGGAGGCTTCGAAGCAGGTACGCCAGTATTTGTGGAGCCGCTGTTGAAATACGGCCCTTTGATTATTTGAGTTCTAACTCGCCTTTGCGAGGACACTGTTTGGTGGGTAGTTTGACTGGGGTGGTCGCCTCCAAAAGCGTAACGGAGGCTTCTAAAGGTGCCCTCACGACGATTGGTAACCGTCGGTAGAGTGTAATGGCATAAGGGCGCTTGACTGGGAGACTTACAAGTCGATCAGGTAGGAAACTAGAGCATAGTGATCCGGTGTTTCTGTATGGAAAGGACATCGCTCAAAGGATAAAAGGTACTCCGGGGATAACAGGCTGATCCCTCCCAAGAGCTCATATCGACGGAGGGGTTTGGCACCTCGATGTCGGCTCGTCACATCCTGGGGCTGGAGAAGGTCCCAAGGGTTGGGCTGTTCGCCCATTAAAGTGGCACGCGAGCTGGGTTCAGAACGTCGTGAGACAGTTCGGTCTCTATCTATCGTGGGCGTATGAAATTTGCGTGGCTCTGACACTAGTACGAGAGGACCGTGTTGGACTGACCTCTGGTTTACCGGTTGTGCCGCCAGGTGCATTGCCGGGTATCTAAGTCGGGATTGGATAAGTGCTGAAAGCATCTAAGTACGAAGCCAGCCACAAGATTAGATTTCTTAGGGTCGTCATAGACGATGACGTTGATAGGATGCAGGTGTACAGGCAGCGATGTCATAGCCGAGCATTACTAATTGCCCGTTCACTTTTGGTTTTACCGTGTATGGGTGGTATATACGTTCAGTTTACCGGTTTTCGTACCGGTGGTTCTTTACTTTTTTCATCATGTCTTCCTTATTCAGGTGACTATAGCACTGAGGTTCCACCTCTTCCCATTCCGAACAGAGAAGTTAAGCTCAGTCACGCCGATGGTACTGCGTAACAGTGGGAGAGTAGGTAGTCGCCGTTTTTGATGAAGCCCTTGTATCGGAAGATACAAGTGGTTTTGATTAAGCTTTTCTTTTCTTTTCTTTGTTTTGCTTTTTTCTTTCTTTGCTTTTAGGGTATTATATCGTATCATACCCATATCACATCATATATCTGGCAAGCATCCGGATATTACCCTTTGTCTACATCTGTCTTTTTTTCCGTTTTCATTTTCTCCTTTACTCTTTTTTTTTTTTCTTTGTTATCTTATTGTTATCTTTACAGAACAAAATTGGTGAAAAACGATATTTTTTATGAAAATGGGTTACTTTTATTTCATTCTTCTTGTTTAATATCAAATGGTTTTTCGTAATTTTGGCGTGAATCTAATAAGGACTGAAAAAAATCATGCAATTAATATTGTAATAAATCATATAATAACTCCTGTAAATATGGAAAACAAGATTCAAGAGCTAACCGATAAGATTTATCGTGAAGGGGTGGAAAAAGGCAATGAAGAAGCCCAAAAACTCATCACAAAAGCTCAGGAAGAGGCCAAGAAAATTGTAGAAAATGCACAGAAAGAGAGCTGATTCTATTTTAGCTACTGCTCATAAGTCTGCTGATGGAGTTGGCTGAGAATACCAAATCAGAGTTGAAACTGTTTGCCGGTCAGGCTGTGAACGCCCTGAAATCTGAAATTGCCACTTTGGTAACGGATAAAATCGTAAACGCCGATGTGAAAGCTTTTGCTGCAAACAAAGATTTTCTTAATGCTTTTATTGTTGCATTGGCATCTAAATGGAGCGTAAACGAACCTATCGTAATTTCAACACCGGATGCGGAAGGCTTGAAGAAATATTTCGCTGTTCAGGCTAAAGATTTATTGGATAAAGGTGTGAGGATTGAACAAGTGAATGGTATCAAGACACTTTTTCTGTCTCGCCGGCCGACGGCTCTTACAAAGTGAACTTCGGCGAAGAGGAATTTATGAACTATTTCAAAGAATTCCTGCGTCCGCAATTAGTGGAAATGCTGTTTTAATTCCCTTCAGGATTATGAGTAAATATTATTACTTGGTAGCCGGTTTGCCAGAACTCACTTTGGAGGATAGCAAATTGAGCTATACGGTAGCTGATTTCAAGTCGGAACTGTATTCGGCTTTGTCAGAGGAAGATAGAAGGTTGATAGACTTGTTTTTATCTTCAGTTCGACAATGCGAATGTCTTGAAATTATTGAAAGACAAAGGACGCTGCGATTGATCCGCGGGGAAACTACTCGGCGGAAGAACTGACCGAGTATATCTCGTTGCTGAAAGAAGGTGGTGAAGTGTCTGAGCGTATGTTTCCGTCTTACCTGTCTACTTTTTATTTCCGAGTATTTCAATATCTCTGTTGAAGATGACTTCCTACATGAAGATCGTCTGGCAGCACTTTATTATGCCTATGCCATGAAGTGCAAAAACAAGTTTGTGTCTGCATGGTTTAGTTTTTAATCTTGTGATTAATAATGTATTGGTCGCATTGACAGCACGAAAGTTCAAAGTGGATGTAGCTCCGTTGATAGTGGGAATACGGGAAGTTTGTGAAGGCTTTGCGTACATCCGGTGCTCGAGATTTCGGCCTGAGTGGTGAAGTGGAATGGCTGGAGCAACTGGTGAAAATCAGCGAGACGGAAGAACTGGTGGAGCGGGAGAAAAAGATAGACCTGTTGCGGTGGAACTGGATGGAGGAAGCTACTTTCTTTAATTATTTCACTGTGGAGCGTTTGTTTGTTTTTCTATTACAGCTCTTGAAATGATAGAGCGTTGGATCTCATTGGATAAAGAAAAAGGGTAGTCAATTGTTTCGTAGTATTATTGCTACACTAAAGGATGAAGTACAGATACCCGCAGAATTCAGATAAAATAAATTATAAAATTATATGGCAACAAAAAGGAACTGTTAGTGGCGTAATAGCCAATATGGTGACCCTCGTAGTTGACGGCCCCGTGGCACAGAACGAGATTTGTTATATCTCGACCGGCGGAGACCGATTGATGGCGGAGGTTATTAAAGTGGTAGGCACTCAGGTTTATGTGCAGGTGTTTGAAAGCACTCGCGGATTGAAAGTAGGAGCCGAAGCAGAGTTTACTGGACACATGCTTGAAGTGACATTGGGTCCTGGTATGCTTTCTAAAAACTACGATGGTCTGCAAAATGACCTCGACAAGATGGATGGTGTTTTTCCGCGAGAGACAAAATATACATATCCGTTGGATAAAGAAAAAGTGGCATTGTGCCGTTGGTAAATGTAGGCGACAAGGTGGAAGCTTCGGCATGGCGTGGACAGGTAGACGAAAATGGTGCCGCTGAAGATTATGGCGCCTTTTTGCACTGAAAAAGGAACCTGCACGGTGAAGTCTGTTGCTTGCCGAAGGGATTATAAGATTGAAGCATACCTTGCGTCGTACTCACGATGAAGAAGGTAAGGATATTACAGTCAATATGATTCAGAGATGGGTGAAGCGTGCAATGACTAATTATGTTAAAAAGCTCCTCGTGTCCTTTAAATTGCTGGAAACCGGAGTTCAAAGTATCGAGTATTACGGTAGCAATACGTAACCGAACGAAGTAATACTGAT
>VOFK01002272.1_pt1 | contig 10557 bp, 14 predicted proteins | sample 5384121 | NCBI WGS metagenome assembly VOFK01 (sample SAMN12384730, study PRJNA508395) | human gut metagenome | isolation source: healthy gut J | host: Homo sapiens | reverse complement strand
ATTACGTATTGCTTACATACGGCTTTGTCAAAGTCGATTTAATTAAAATCATCTGCAAGCGAGCTTTTTGATACCGCTTGTAACGCCCGCCACATCTTTGCACTGTGTTTATTCTCAGCCATTCGACCATCGCTCCCGCTCGGCGAAAGCTCCCTTTAAATATTTTTTTTGTCTTTGAATTTACTGTGTCGGGCTGATGCCGATATCACCGCCCAAACAAAGAAGCACGGTGCCGCCGAAAACGAATTTCCGACAGCACCGCTCCCAGTTTAACAATAGATAAAAAATTCACCTTATCGTATCCCGTCGGGGATACGTATATAATACCCGTCAGCGCCGAAAATGTCAAATCCGCAACCACAACCCCGAATTCTCGGTCTGCGCTCTTTCAGCCTCACCGAAATGGTGGCAGCTAAAACCGTTTGGAGTGTTCGATTTCGTTCCGCAAGGCGGCGTACAATCGTACGTCGCGGGAAATCGGACACGCAGAAAAAGCGGATATTAAAAAATCTTCGGAAAAACCGTTAGATTTTATCTTCTTTTTTCTAAAAATCTTGCTTATTATTCAATAAAAAGACTTATATCCGCTTTTTCGTTCCGGACGGTTTTAGCGACGACGATCTATGGGGAGAGATGAAAGAGAGGCAGCGTCGAAACACGACTCGTCGCCGTACGATCGTACGGCAGAGACGCGTTTCGGCGGTAGAAAAAGCGAAAACATTTAACCTTATGCAGGAATCCAATAGGATTCCGACTCCATAACCAAAATATTGATTATACTAAGGCTCCGTCAATTCAACTCTGTTTTCGCTTTTTCGGTCTGCGCTCTTTCAGCCTCATCGAAAAGGCGGCAGATAAAGCCGTTTGGAGTGTTCGATTTCGTTCCGCAAGGCGTACAATCGTACGTCGCGGGACGAAATCGGACGCAGAAAAAGCGGATATTAATTTCTTCGGGAAAATCCGTTAGATTTTATCTTTTTTTCTAAAAAAATCTTGCTTATTTTTCAATAAAAAGACTTATATCCGCTTTTTCGTTCCGGACGGTTTTAGCGACGACGATCTATGGGGAGAGATGAAAGAGATGCAGAAGCGTCGAAACACGACTCGTCGCCGTACGATCGTACGGCAGAGACGCGTTTCGGCGGTAGAAAAAGCGAAAACATTTAACCTTATGCAGGAATCCGATAGGATTCCGACTCCATAACCAAAATATTGATTATACTAAGGCTCCGTCAATTCAACTCTGTTTTCGCTTTTTCGGTCTGCGCTCTTTCAGCCTCACCAATCAGCCGTTGCCGTCGACGATTGCCTGCACCTTGGTAGGCAGGCCGAAGAGGTTGATGAAGCCCGTTGCGTCGGTCTGGTCGTAGTCAGACTCACCGAAGGTAGCTATCTCCTCGCTGTACAGCGAATTATCGCTCCATGCACCTGCATTGATCATATTGCCCTTATAGAGCTTGAGCTTAACCTTGCCGGTGACGCGCTCCTGAGTCTTATCAACGAATGCGGAGAGTGCCTCACGCAGCGGCGAGAACCAAAGTCCGTTATACACAAGCTCTGCGAATGTGACAGAGAGCTTCTGCTTCTCGTGCATGGTGAGCTTGTCGAGGCAGAGCGACTCAAGCACCGAGTGAGCCTTATAGAGGATAGCTCCGCCGGGGAGTCTCGTACACGCCGCGGCACTTCATGCCCACAAGACGGTTCTCTACGATGTCGATAATGCCGATGCCGTTTGCACCGCCGATCTTGTTGAGCGCGAGAATAATGTTCTTTGCGCTCATCTTCTCGCCGTCGAGTGCTACCGGAATGCCCTTCTCAAACTCGAGAGTTACATAGGTAGGAGCATCAGGTGCGTCGATGGGAGAAACCCCCATCTCAAGAAAGCCCTTCTTCTCATACTGCGGCTCGTTGCCGGTATCCTCAAGGTCGAGCCCCTCGTGAGAGGTGCCAGAGATTCTTGTCCTTGGAGTAGTTGGTCTCGCGGTTTATCTTCAGCGGCACATTGTGCGCCTCTGCGTACTCTATCTCCTCCTCGCGGGACTTGATGCTCCACTCACGCCAGGGAGCGATGATAGGCATATTAGGTGCAAAAGTACTTAACGGCAAGCTCGAAGCGTACCCGATCGTTGCCCTTACCCGTGCAGCCGTGGCAGATGGCGTCCGCGCCCTCCTTCTTTGCGATATCGACAAGCGCCTTCGCGATGCAGGGACGTGCATGGCTGGTACCGAGCAGATACTCCTCGTATACCGCGCCCGCCTTCATGGTAGGAATGATGTAGTTGTCAACATAGTCGTCGGTAAGATCGAGGACATAGAGCTTGAAGGCACCGGTCTTGAGTGCCTTCTCCTCCAGACCGTCAAGCTCGTCTGCCTGACCGACGTTACCCGAGACCGCGATGACCTCGCAATTGTTGTAGTTCTCCTTCAGCCACGGAATAATGATAGATGTATCAAGTCCGCCCGAATATGCAAGAACAACCTTCTTGATATCTGCCTTTTTGACCTTTGCCGCTGTTTCCATTTTATATACCATCCTTTCGCCCGTGCACGGAGCGCTCGGCGTTCCGCCGTCGGTTTGTGTATGCTTTGTATTTTTATGCATAAATTATACATCCGCATCCCGCAAATGTCAATAGACTATTAGATATAAAAAAAACACCGTTTTTCACCGTCTAATTAACGACAATGCACAAATTCCGCCGCCACCGAATCGCAGTGATAAACGGAATGCATTGCCGATATTCGTTTTTCATATAATGTATGCATAGCCGGAACATTACAAAGCCGATATATGGGGGCGCGGCATATGCCAGACGGACGATATCCACGGATGAAGCGCAAAGCGACTGCGCAGCACACGGCGGGACACACGCGGGAAACTGGCTCTTGTAAAAGGCCGCAAAATGTGATAAAATACATGCAGAAAAAAAGGAGCGGGCATATAAATGAAGAAAAGAGCCTTTACCGTAACCGAATACAGTCTGACCGCTCACTGCAGCCCGAGCGGCGCCCACTGCGAAGCAAGACACGCTGAAAGCCGGCGCTGCGCACGCGCCGGCGGTGCCGAACCGATATGCGCGGCACTGATCAGCGATACGCACGGGCGAATAATAGACGACCTTGCCGAGGCGGCAGCAGAGGCTGCCCCCGATCTGATACTCGTGCCGGGAGATGCGATAGAAAACAAGCGCCCCGGGCACCCCGACGGCGTTCGGATGCTTGCGCGGCTTGCTGTGGTCGCACCTGTTTTTTTCTCCGTCGGCAACCACGAGCGGGCGCTCAGCCGCGAGCAGACCGACGGTCTTGCAGAGGCGGGGATACACTGCGTCGACCTGTCGACAGAGCACTTTTCGGTGCGCGGCACACAGCTATGCATAGGCGGAGTTCCGTCCGCCTCATACGAGAACGGAGAGCGCTGCGAGACATCGCTTGCCGAGCTGCTGTTTACACCGCGCGCCCGCGCGGAGCTGCCGCAGATAACGGTAGACTATATCGCCGAGTTTTCGGCAGAGGGGAGGTGCAAAGCTGCTGCTCTGTCACCATCCCGAATACTATCGCCGCTACCTGCGCGACTGCGACACCGGCATAATCTGTGCGGGGCATGCGCACGGCGGACAGATACGGCTGTTCGGACACGGTCTCTACGCCCCCGGTCAGGGCTTCTTTCCTCGCTATACCTCCGGCGTACACGACGGCAGATTCGTCATATCGCGCGGACTGACAAATCACTCCTTTCCCCGCGTATATTTAATCGCCCGGAACTCGTAATTTTGCATATTTATACCGAATCGAGCGACACGTCCGAGCGGTAGGTACACATCGTAGGTATACCGTAGTTATCATATGCCACGTTATCATAAAGAAAGGAAACTTTCACTCATGAAAGCCAAGGTTAGGTACAATGATATACATCCTTGAGGACGACGATTCGATACGTGAGCTGCTCGAATACTCGCTCTGCCGTTCGGGTCTCGAGGCGCGCGGCTTTTCCACACCGCACGAATTCGGCGCAGCTGTTGCCGCAGAGTGCCCGACCCTCGTCCTGCTCGACGTAATGCTGCCGGAGGAGGACGGTATGTCGATACTCACCGTCTGCGCCGCGATCCCGCGACCTCCTCCGTTCCGGTAATAATGCTCACCGCACGAGACAGCGAATTTGACAAGGTAACTGCGCTTGATGCCGGGGCAGACGACTACATAACAAAGCCTTTCGGTGTGATGGAAACACTCGCACGCGTCCGTGCCCTGCTACGCCGCGCTTCACCGCAGCCCACACCGTCCGACCGTCTCGAGGCAGGCGATATAGTCCTCTCCCTCTCCGACCGCACGATAACGGCAGGAGGCGCAGAGATCGTGCTGACCTACAAGGAATTCGAGCTGCTCGCCCTGCTGCTCGAAAACAGAGGAACGGTACTGCGCCGCGACACTATCCTCGACCGCATATGGGGCTACTCCTTCGAGGGCGGAACAAGAACGGTGGATGTACATGTACGCACTCTGCGGCAGAAGCTCGGCGAGTTCGGCTCGGTAATAGAGACGGTACGCGGCGTAGGCTATAAGATAAATAGGTGACGGCATGAAAAAGCATCTGTTTATTTCGGTCCTCCTCTCATCGCTGCTGCTCTCCGGCATTGCCGTTGCCGTACTGATGATCGCTCCGCTCACACCCGACACACAGTTTATGCGCGTATGGCTGCCATGCATCGTATTGCTGCTCTCTGCACTGATCCCCGCAGCGATAGTTTCGCGCTTTTCCGGCGAGATCATTTCCCGGCGGATCAATTCCATCGACCCGAAGTCTCCCGAAAGCAGACCTACCTACCGCGAGCTGTCACCGCTTATCACAAAGATGAAAAATCAAGGCGGCAGAGCGGCGGCAAGGCTGCGCGAACTCGGGCTGAAAAAGGCCGAGCTTGACGAAGCGATATCTCATATGCAGGAGGGCATCCTGATAGTAAATCATCGCGGAGATATACTGTCGCATAACGACCGCGCTCTCGAGATACTCGGCGCGAATACCGAGCGCAGCTATCGGAGCGTGCTCTCGCTGCCGGATGATCAGGCGCTGAGAGAGCTGCTTGCCCGCGCACTCGGCGGTACAAGGTGCGAATCCGAGCGAAATGCCGACGGGCGCTTTTACCGCATGCTCGGCAGCCCCATCAAGACCGATGCGGGGAATAACCGGTGCAATAATCCTCATGCTCGATGAGACGGAAAAAGGAGCACCGCGAGGCTCTGCGGCGCGAGTTTACCGCCAATATTTCGCACGAGCTGAAAACGCCGCTCACCTCCATTTCCGGCTTTGCCGAGCTGATAGCGAGCGGAATGGCGACCGGCGACGACGCGCAGCATTTTGCCGAAAAGATACACTCCGAAGCATCGCGTCTGATAATTCTCGTCGGCGACATAATCCGCCTCTCGCGGCTCGACAGCGGCGAGATACCGTACGATACCGAGCCTATCGACCTCGGTGAGGTCGTCCGCAGCACCACTTCGCGCCTCGAGCGTATAGCGCAGGATGCATGCGTCACGCTCTCGGTCGAGACCGCGCCGCTGACTCGTGCGCGGCAACCGCGGCATCCTCGAGGAGATAGTATATAATCTTACGGACAACGCCATAAAATACAACCGTCCCGGCGGCAGCGTGACCGTATCGCTGCACGCAGAGCACGGCAAGCCGACACTGCGCGTCCGCGATACCGGAATAGGAATACCCGCCTCGGTTCAGGATAGGATATTCGAGCGCTTCTTCCGCGCCGATAAGGGACGATCAAAGGCGATAGACGGCACGGGTCTCGGACTGTCGATAGTCAAGCACGGCGCGGGCTTTCACGGCGCAGAGATATCGGTCGACAGCACCGAGGGTGTCGGTACCGTGATTACGGTCAGCTTTCCGGCAGCGGAAAATAAAGCATAGAGCAATATTAAAAAAGCAGCCGAACCGAATCCCGCGAGCGGCACATTTAACAAAGCATAAGGAAGTAAGTATGGTTAACAATGTATCAAAAAGCCCTGCCTCCCCCGCAGCTCCGACAGTTGCCGTGGCAATGAGCGGCGGGGTGGATTCCGCCGTCGCGGCGCTGCTGCTGCGGGAGCAGGGCTATAACTGCTTCGGCACGACAATGAAGCTCTGCCGCCCCGGCGAGAGCGAACGCGAAGCACAGGCGGAGCGCGATATCGCCGATGCCCGCGCGACCGCAGAGGCGGTCGGCATCCGTCACATCACCGTCGATCTCCGAGCGGTTTGAGGAGACCGTCATCGCCGACTTTGTATCGGCATACGAGCATGGCGAAACGCCGTGCCCATGCGTGCTCTGCAACAAAGTGATCAAATTCGGCGCGCTGCTCGAGCATGTGCAGGGCGACGGCGCGAACATGCTCGCCACCGGGCACTACGCACGGATAGAGCGCAGCGGAGACCGATATCTTCTTCGCCGTGCGTCCGACCGCAGCAAGGATCAGAGCTATATGCTCTGCTTACTCGATCAGCACAGGCTGTCGCATATCCTCTTCCCTCTCGGCGAGCTGAGCAAAGCACAGGTACGCGAGCTTGCGTCAGCAGCGGGACTGTCGGTCTCGCAGCGCGGAGATTCGCAGGATATATGCTTTGTTCCGAGCGGGCGCTATACCGACTTCATCACATCGCGTACCGGAAAGAGCTACCCGTGCGGGGATTTTATCGCGCCCGACGGCAGCACCGTCGGCACGCATCGAGGTATTATCGGCTATACAGTCGGTCAGCGGCGCGGTCTCGGGCTGTCGCTGCCCGAACCGCTGTACGTCAGCCGTATAAGCCCGGAGGAGAACCGCGTATATCTCTCCCGCAACAGCGAGCTGTATTCCCGTGAGCTCGACGCAGACAATGTAAATTTTATCCCATTCGATACGCTCGACCGACCGCTGCGCGTAACGGCAAAGCTGCGCTACCGCCATGCCGAGCAGCCCGCGACCGTCGCGCCGACCGGCGACGGGGCGGTACATGTATGCTTTGACGAGCCGCAGCGTGCCGTAACTCCCGGTCAGGCTGTGGTATTCTACGACGGAGATTATGTCATAGGCGGAGGCATCATACGCCGACAGTCATAAAGAGCGGCGCGGCGGCGTACCGACGATATGTTTGACATGCTTGACATATTTGACATAAATCATATATAAATTATGTCGAATCCCCTTGATATAAATCAAAAAATGAATTATAATACTGCGGAGGAATATATGCCGCGAACGTCGGCATATCTACGCCTATAATGCGCCGACGCGCGAAATATCACTGAAAGGATGTACAGCATATGTTGAAAAAATTCTTCTCAGACTTTAAGGAATTCGCCATGAAGGGAAATGTCATCGACATGGCACTCGGCGTTGTGATCGGTTCTGCATTCGGAAAGATCGTCTCGTCCTTCGTCGCCGACGTTATCACCCCGTTTATCAGCCTTATCACCGGAAACGTCAACCTGACCGACCTCAAAGCAGTGCTCCGCCCCGCAGAGCTGAACGAGGCAGGAGAGGTTGTCCGCGCAGAGGTCGCGCTTACATACGGTAATTTTCTGCAGTGCATTATCGACTTTTTTCGTGATAGCGCTGTCGCTCTTCCTCTTTCTCCGCATTATGATGAATATCAAGAAAAAGATGGAGGAGGCATCCGCAAAGCTGCTGAAAAAGAAGCAAGAGGAAGAAGCCGAGGAGGAAAAGGAAGAAGAGCCCTCCGAGGATATAAAGCTCCTTACCGAGATCCGCGACCTGCTGAAAAAGGAAGAAGAAAAATAAAAGCAACGGGCGGGGAAGGCTTGTACCTCCTCGCCCATACTTGAATATGACGGACAGCACACGGCAAACGCATAATGAGGTAAACAATGAATACAGATGAGAAAAACACCGCCGCGCACGCATGCACATGCGGCTGCAAACACGAGCATACACACGCGCACGAGTGCGACCATACACATGAGCCTGAGAATGAGCACGTAAACGGACATAGCTGCGGCTGCGACAGCTGCGGCGACGGCGAGCGTCCGCATGAGCACGTGCGCGAGACGGTACCGTTCGACAAGGTCATAGAGCGGCTCGATGAGGCATTTGCCGAGAACGATCTGTCCGCCGCCGACCGCATACTCACCTACTGGGAGGACGAGGCAAGGAGGATGGGCGATGCCGTAGGTCTGCTTCAGCTCCGCAGCGAGCAGATAGGACTGTATCGCAGACTTCGCGACGAGGAGCGCGCCGTTCCCGCCGTATATGAGGCGCTCGGGCTCATCGACTGCGAGGGCTTTGAGGAAAATGCCGGCATCGCCACCGTTATCATAAATGCCGCAACAACACTGTGCGAGTTCGGCAGAGCCGCAGAGGCTTACCCGCTCTACGATAAGGCGGAAAAGATATACCGCAGCGTTCTTCCGTCGGACGATTATCGCATGGCTGCGCTCTTCAATAACCGCGCCGCATGTGAGGAATCGCTCGGCCGCGGCGAGGCTGCAGAGCGAAACTACCGCGAGGCGATAGCCGTCCTCCGCGCCAACGGAGAGCACGACGCCGAGCTTGCGGTCTCTTATGTCAACCTCCTCGCGCAGCTGCACGAGGTAATGTACGAGCAGGGACGACGAGCGCGATGCGCTTATCGCGAGCGAGCTCGAAGAAGGCATGGGAAAATACTCACCGGCAGAGAGCTTGCACGGGACGGAAACTTCGCCTTTGTTCTGTCGAAATGCGCTCCGTCCTTCACGCACTTCGGCCAGGCAGAGCGCGGTGAGCTCCTCGCCGCCGAGGCAAAGAAGATATATGAAGGGGCTTGAGCTTTCTCGCCGATTCTATGAGGAATTCGGCGCGCCGATGATAGCGGAGCAGTTCCCCGAATATCGCGATCGGATAGCGGTCGGACTTGTCGGTCACGGCTCGGGAGTGCTTCGGCTACGACGACGATATTTCACGCGACCACGATTACGGTCCCGGCTTCTGTATGTTTCTCACCGACGAGGACGAGCAGAAGATCGGATTTCGCCTTTTCCGGGCATATTCAAAGCTGCCGCACGAATATCTCGGAGTCTCGCAGAGCAAGCGCAGCGCGCCGCAGAGGAATGCCGCGGTGTGATGCGCATATCCGACTTTTTACCGAAACACACTCGGCGGAATAATCATTCCCGAGCGCTGGCAGGAGTGGTACTTCACACCCGCAGCGGCATTTGCGGAAGCAACAAACGGAGCTGTGTTCACCGATCCGCTCGGAGAGTTTACACGTATTCGCGAAGCTCTGCTCCACGGCATGCCGGAGGATGTTCGACTGAAGCGGCTCGCCTCGCACCTGCTCGCGCTTGCACAGTACGGTCAGTATAATTTCGGCAGGTGCATCGACCACGGAGAAAAAGGCCGCCGCCATGATCTCGCTCTCCCGCTTTTCCGAGCGCTATGCCTCGCTCATCTGCCTTGTCAGCGGGCGCTGGGCACCGTACTATAAATGGACGGCGCGCGCCGCACGCGAGCAGCGCGAATGGGCGCTCGAGGCTTCCCTGCTCGATGAGCTCCCCTACCCTCGCGGTAAATGATGCACGCAGCTGCTTTGAGTGCATTGAACAGCTGAGCAGCACGGTCATAGACTGGCTCGTAGAGCAAAAGCTCGCGCCGCAGCTCGGCGATTACCTCGAGCCGTACGCATACGCGGTGAACGATAATATAAAAACAGAACAGATAAGAAATATGCCGCTCGGGACCGACTGACACCCGCCGCTCGGTACTCTTCCGCAGGATGTCATGCCCACGCTGCAGCCGTTCGGTTGCGGTTGCCTTACTTTCCGTGATGACCGTTCGCTTGTGGCTGTCGTGCTTTCTGCGATGACCGTTCGCTTGTGGCTGTCGTACTTTCTGCTATGACCGTTCGCTTGTGGCTGTCGTGCTTTCTGCGATGACCGTTCGCTCTGCGATACGCTGTATTCCGTGTCCGTCACTCGCATGCGACACTAATAAATAAGCCGCATAAGCCTGCGACGTTCTGCGTATCGCAGCGCTCGCGCGACATGCGATGTGCATATATTCTGAGTTTTTTATACATGCCGCACACATTAGCGCCGAGCCGTCACCTGCCATAGCCATCGCGCCTACCGTCCGACTATGCCCACAGCTCCCTAACACTCGCTGCTCCATTACGTCAATCAATTCATTGCGTCATTGCGCCATCGCCCGCCATGCGGCTAAGCATCTCATTCCGCCGCGCAGGCGAACTGTGTCGATCGAAAAAAACGCCAAAAACGATTTTTTCAATATTTACTATTGACATCCACCTGATTCTGTGATATAATATCGGTGTTGTCGAAAGACCGATCGACGTTTGCACCATTTGCCGGTGTGGCGGAATTGGCAGACGCCCGGGACTTAAAATCCCGTGCAACGAAAGTTGCGTACCGGTTCGATCCCGGTCACCGGCACCAGTTATTTAAATATCGCGGGGTAGAGCAGTTGGTAGCTCGTCGGGCTCATAACCCGGAGGCCGCAGGTTCAAGTCCTGTCCCCGCAACCATGTTGTGCTGACAAAATAGATGCCAGCACGGAAAAACCCCGAAAACCACAAGG
>VOFK01002268.1_pt1 | contig 10559 bp, 15 predicted proteins | sample 5384121 | NCBI WGS metagenome assembly VOFK01 (sample SAMN12384730, study PRJNA508395) | human gut metagenome | isolation source: healthy gut J | host: Homo sapiens | reverse complement strand
TCATTGTGCTTCGTTCAGTTACGTATTGCTTTCTTCCAACATACAAGCATCATCGGCTGCGAATACAAATCTGATATCGGCATAGGAGACCTCGTCTCTAACGCCGCTTTTATTCCTGCCACTCCGGAATTCTCGTTCTTTTGTGATACCGACGCATCTTCTATCTTTCTACAGCTACTACTTGTTCCAGTTTAATCTTTTCCCATACGAACATAATGTTCTAAGTGCGTAGCAATTGTTCCCTGTCACCAAATCACGTGATTTAGCTTATCTCCTCCATACTCATTCCCTTTACAAAAACATCTCATAGCTCATCTGTTTCTGTATCTTTCTTCGGTTCCTTTTTTTTCTCCCTCTTACTTTTTTTCCGGAAGAAATATCTCTTTGATTTCCGGTCGTTTCACTTGATTCTCCCTCATATACTTACGGACAATCCCCAAAATTTCAAGTCCATATTTCTCCACTCCTTTCGCTCCAAAATAAGGTACAGCTTTTCCAAAGCCTTTGCGGAGTATCCGGCAAAATGATTTACAATGCCCATTAATGCTTTCCTTGTTGCATAAATGACATAAGCAGGCATATTGGTTTCACGCGTCTTTTTCCGTTCTCCATTCCGATAAAGTGCGATAAAGCCTCCAGATGCAGAATATCCGTAGGAACTTCTACTTTTACTTTTGTAAAACTACTACGTGTACGTTCTACCCGTTCTTTTCTCTCAATGTTTTAGCGGTAGAAGAAGGAGAAGAAGAAGAAGAGTTGTCCTCGAGACTTAACATCACCTTAGCTTTCAATTTCAAATATTCAGCAACAATAAAAAGGTTGCACACACATAGCTTTCAATAAGGACCCTTTTTAATCCACAATGCATCATCCAACGCTTGCAAACGTTCATTCAGTTGTTTCCATCAAACTCCCTATTATCAAGAGGTATATTAGTCTTTGCAAACAAAACACGAATAGGTTCCAGCTTCTTTATAAAAATACACCGCACCGGAACGAATCCGTTCCTGCAATTCCTGGTCCGAAGCATAATCTTCACTCTCATTAATCAAACGTGTATACTGATTGCGGAAACGGTGGGCAACTTCCACTATCTTTTCCTTAATATGAGGCTCCAATAGCTTATATTCGGTAAGTAATTTAGGGTAAAGTTTATACAAATCTTCATCCAGCATACGAAGCAACCGTTTATAAGCCTGCTCGAGGGAATAGAAGTTAAACAAATCACTCAACAAATCGAAGAAATAAGCCTTCTGCATATCACTTAGCTGCTTGTTTCCCCGGTTTATTCCGTTCCACCTCTTTTGTGAAGTTATCAACCACACTGTCACTAATAATAGCCTCCTTACGCAATGGAGACTCCAATACCAAGCCCCTCCAAAGTCTTACAACGGCTCAACGCCACATAAGTCTGTCCGTGCGCAAAAGAGTTACGTGCATCAATTATGGCACGCTCAAACGTCAGCCCCTGACTTTTATGGATAGTAATGGCCCATGCCAATCTTCAGGATATTGACGGAACGTTCCTTCTATATCTTCGGTGATTTCCTTAGTCTCTTCATCCAACACGTATTTTGCATTCGTCCATTCTTCCTCTTGCAGCATAAAAGCATCCTCACTTTCCTTTACTGTTCTATACCCAAAGCTGAGACATTGACCACTTCACCAATCATACCATTGTAATAACGGTGCTCACCGGATGAATCATTCTTCACAAACATGACTTGGGCACCACGTTTCAGTTCAAGCACTTCATCTGTGGGATAAGAATATTCAGGAAACTTTCCATCTATCTGGGCACGAAAGGTGAAGGAACGACCGGGTAGAGAAGCCAGTTCATGTTCATTGATTGCTGCGCCTGATAGTTATGGGTAGTCAACTGGATATATCCTTCCTCTTTCGGCGGTTGAAATTCGCTGATATCGCCGATTCAAATTCATCCAGCAAAGTTTTATCACAACGGTTCTCCCGAATACGGTTCAGCATATCCAGAAAGTGAGTATCACTCTGACGATACACCGTTTTCAATTCAAGCGTACAATATTCAGACTGTCTCAGTGCACGACTGGAAAAGAAATAAGGAGTATCATAGTAGCTGTTCAGCATCTGCCACTCTTCATCTTTTATCACTGGGGCAAGCTGCTGCAAATCGCCAATCATCAGCAATTGCACACCACCGAAGGGTTTACTGCGATCACGAAAACGTCTCAGCACATCGTCTATCGCATCCAGAAGATCAGCACGCACCATACTGATTTCATCAATCACCAGCAGGTCTATACTACGCATGATGTTAAGTTTATCTTTTCCGAAACGGAAACGATATTGTGCTTTGCCATCCGCACTGAATGAGGTATCAGGTACGTAAGGGGCAAAAGGTAACTGAAAGAAAGAGTGAATGGTTACGCCGCCTGCATTGATAGCTGCAATACCTGTTGGGGCAAGAACAACCATACGCTTTGGACTTTCGGACTTCAGCCGCCGCAGGAATGTAGTTTTTCCGGTCCCTGCCTTACCGGTCAGAAAGAGATGTGTGCCTGTATTTTCTATAAATTGCCACGCTAATGCCAATTCAGGATTCTGTTCCATTATTTCATCAATGTTGGTTGGAGGTGTAAAGGTAGCACAAATAAAAGAGCTAAAGCCTCCATTGGCAATCTTTTTTGCCGCAAAAACGGCAAAAAAAATAAGAGTGACAAGACTACGAGCTACGCTGACGAGTGGCTGCGCTATGTTCCGAAAGCCGCTCGTAACTTGTAGCTCGTAGCTTTTAGCTTTATCACTTCAGACTTCCTGCTATAATATCCAGCAATTCATTTGTAATTGCCTGTTGTCTGCTCTTGTTATATTGCTTCGTCAAATCCTGTATCAGTTCATTCGCATTATCTGTTGCAGTCTGCATGGCAAGTGTACGCGCAGCATGTTCAGAAGCATTAGAATCCTGAAGTACAGTAAATAATTTCTGACTCAACACCTTCGGCAATAAATCAGCAATCAGCTGTCCGACAGATGGTTCTACAATATAATCATTCTGGAAACCACGTTTTCCCGATCCTTCTGTTGCAGCTGTTGCCGCCACCTTACTCAAATCAATAGGAAGATATTCTTCACGCATCAATATCTGCGAACCCATTGATTTGAAATGATGATAAATCAGCTCCACCCGGTCGATTTGTTTTTCCATAAACTCTTGCATCAACAATGCAGCAAGCTCATACGCTTGTACGTATGAGGGTTTATCCGCCATCTCTTGATAGCTTCCCTGCGACGTATAGCCTAGCTTTTTCACAGCCTGCTCCACTTTCTTTCCTACAGGGTATATCAGGACGTTCTCTTTACCAAGTGATTTATATTCTTCCAGCGTTTCTCCGAGCTTTTTTACCACATTCGCATTGAAAGCTCCGCACAGTGAACTATTGGATGAGAAAACTACGACCGCTACCCGCGTTACGGGACGCACTTCGGTATAAGGCGACTCAAATGTAGCATCTGTAGACAAGAAGTTAGTCAGAATTTCATTCAGCTTTCTGTTGATAAGGCAGCATATTCTCAATCCGTGTCTGTGCCTTGTGCAATTTAGCGGATGCCACCATCTTCATCGCCGAAGTTATCTGACGCGTACTCTTGACGGAGCTTATTCTATTTTTTTACCTCTTTCAAGAACCCATAGCATTTTTTATAGTGGTTAGTGATTAATGATAGTGATTAGCGGTTAAAAATGAACACATGCCACTAATCACTTGTCATCAACGTTAATCACTTTCCAAATATTGTTTCGACATCAGATCTGCCGTCTCTTCTATCTTCTTGCAGACATTGTCATCGATGACACCACTTCAACAACATCGAGCACCTCCATCTGATAATTCTTTCAAGGATTCGAGGAAACTGCGTTTCAAACTCATTCACCTTGTCCAAAGGCACATCCTTCAGCAAACCGTGCGTGCCGCAATAAAGAATGGCAATCTGCTTCTCTACAGGCATCGGGCTGTACTGCGGCTGCACCAGCAAACGGGTATTCTTCTGGCCCTTGTCGATGGTGAGCGCAGTAACCGGGTCCATATCGCCGCTGAACTTGGTGAATGCCTCCAGTTCGCGATACTGTGCCTGGTCTATCTTCAATGTACCGGCCACTTTCTTCATCGCCTTAATCTGAGCATTACCGCCCACACGGCTGACGGAGATACCTACGTCGATAGCCGGACGGTTACCCTGATTAAAGAGGTCGGTATCGAGGAATATCTGTCCGTCGGTAATGGAGATCACGTTCGTAGGGATATAGGCTGACACGTCGCCCGCTTGCGTTTCGATAATAGGAAGCGCCGTCAATGAACCTCCGCCTTTCACTCTGCCTTTCAGGCTTTCCGGGCAGGTCGTTCATCTCGCGTGCCACTTCTTCCCCTGGTTGATGATCTTTGCCGCACGCTCCAGCAAACGGGAGTGCAGGTAGAAGATGTCACCCGGATAAGCCTCACGTCCGGAAGGACGACGCAAAATCAAGGATACCTCACGATAAGCTACCGCCTGCTTGGAAAGGTCATCATAGACAACCAGTGCATGACGACCGGTATCGCGGAAATATTCGCCGATTGCAGCACCGGCAAACGGGGCGTAATACTGCAACGCAGCCGGGTCGCCCGCCGTAGCTGCCACCACAATCGTGTAATCCATCGCACCGTTCTCACGGAGTGTATTCACAATAGTAGCGACAGTAGATCCTTTCTGCCCAATGGCCACATAAATACAATATACAGGATCACCTGCCTCATAATTGGCACGCTGGTTAATGATCGTATCGACGGCAATAGCTGTCTTACCCGTCTGACGGTCACCGATAATCAGCTCACGCTGCCCGCGGCCGATAGGATCATGGCATCTACTGCCTTCAGCCGGTTTGTAACGGCTGGTTTACCGGCTGACGAAAAATAACACCCGGAGCTTTGCGCTCCAACGGCATTTCGCAAAAGCTCGCCGCCTATCAGCCCTTTTGCCGTCCAACGGTTCGCCCAACGGGTCGATAACACGTCCCAGCATACCCTCGCCTACCATAATGGAAGCAATTCGCTTGGTACGCTTCACCACGAAGCCTTCCTTGATTTTATCTGTAGGACCCAGCAAAACAGCTCCTACGTTGTCCTCTTCCAAGGTTCATCACGATCGCCTTGATACCGTTGTCAAACTCCAGCAGTCGTTTGCTTCAGCATTACGCAGTCCGTAGATACGTGCCACACCGTCGCTGACTTGCAGCACCGTACCGATCTCATCCAACTGCACGCGGGTATCAATTCCCTCTAACTGGTGACGGAGAATATCGGAGACTTCGCTTACTTTTATATTTTCAGACATGTTTCTATTTACGATTTAGTTATTTACAATTTACGATTGAGATTACCATCATTAAGTCCGATTCACTACTTACAATGTAGAGTAACTCTAATCGTAAATCGTAAATCGTCCAATCGTAAATCACACTATTCTTCTGTTCTTATCAATGAACTGTTGTTTCACTCTCTTTAGTTGCGTGGCGATGCTGGCATCCAGCCGGAAATCGTTGATATCAAATATAAAGCCCCCTTCAATCGAAGGATCAACTTCAGTTTGTAACTCCATCTGTGCATGTAGCAAAGTAGAAGCACTATTTCGAATGCGCTCCCAAACTTCCCGGCTCACAGGTACAGACGTAATCAGCTTTCCTACGCCGATATGCTTCAATTTCCTGTATAGATCAAGATAAGTCAGGCAGATGTACTGCAAATAATACTCCCGGCGGTTTCTCAACACAAGTGTTATGAAGCGGGAAAATTCCCGGCTCACCTCTCCATTGCCTGCGGCAGCAGTACAAATCAGAGCAATTTTCTCCTTGATCTTCAAAATAGGGTTATCCAACGCCTCCCGTAAATCAGGATGCTTACGGAAGCTTCGTTCCAGCATACGCAATTCATGGTATACGCGGTCTTCAGCCCCCGTACCTTTTGCGTATTCTATCAACGCTTTGGCATATCGCATCGAAACAATTCCTATATCCATTTCCTTTAATTATTAGTGATTAGCGACTCATGACCAACATTTCGCTAATCATTCATCACTAATCGCTTATCGCTACCTTAATTGCTTCTTGAGGCTGCCAGCACTTCGTCCAGCATCCGGTCTATCATCTCCATTTGTTCGTGCTCTTCATCCAGATTCTTACGGATTACTTTCTCCGCAATATCCACAGAAAGCACGGCAACCTGGCGACGGATATCGCGTATCGCCTCTTCCTTTTCTTGCTGTATCTGCTTCTTCACATCGTCCAGCTCTTTCTGCGCGGCGACTTCCGCCTGCTTGCGTGCTTCGACGATAATCTTGTCACGCTCGTGCATCGCCTCCCGCAGGATGCGTCCTTGCTCCTTGTTGGCAGCAGCAACCAATGCTTCGCTCTCAGCTTTTAGTCTTTGAAGTTGTGCATTAGCTTCTTTTGCCACTTCCAGCGATTGGTCTATGTAGGTTCTACGGCCTTCTACCATCTTAGTAATGACAGGAAAGCCATACTTCGCCAACACCACAAACACCACACCGAACGACAAAAGCATCCAGAACAGCAGACCACTATCGGGTAATAACAATGACATAATCTTAATTATAAATTAATAATTATAAATTAAAAGCAAGTATAGGCCTATTATAAGAAGAACACTAACAGACACACAACTACTGCCAACAGAGCAACACCTTCAATCAATGCAGCAGCGATAATCATGTTCATACGAATGTCTCCCGATGCTTCCGGCTGACGGGCAATAGCCTCCATAGCTGAACCACCAATTTTACCAATACCCAAACCTGCGCCAATAACGGCAAGTCCGGCGCCGATTGCTGCACCTAATTTACTAATTCCGGCTGCAGCCGCAGTAGCTTGCAATAATACAGATAGTAACATAATCTTTTGTTTTTAAATGGTTTATTATTAATTGTTGTTTTCTTTCACTTTTACTTCTTTATGCTCCTCTTGAGCCAGTCCGATGAATACGGCAGACAACATAGTGAATACGTACGCCTGGATAAATGCCACCAATAGTTCCAATGCATTCATAAAGATATTGAACAGCACAGATGCCACGGTAAGCGTACCGTTAAGCGCAGGTCCCATACTGGCGGAAATAAAGATCAGACATGTTAACACCAACATTGCCATGTGTCCGGCCAGCATATTGGCAAAAAGACGAATCATTAAGGCAAATGGTTTGGTGAAGATACCGAAGAATTCAATAAAAGGCATCATCGGTACAGGAACCTTCAACCACCAAGGCACATCCGGCCAAAAAATATCTTTCCAATAGGTTTTCGTTCCGAACAGGTTGACGGCAACAAATGTAAAAAGTGCCAGAACCATCGTAATAGCAATATTACCCGTCACATTAGCTCCACCCGGGAAAATGGGAATCAACCCCATGATATTATTTATAAAGATGAAGAAGAACGCTGTCAGCAGGTAAGGAGCAAACTTCCGATACTTCGGCCCTACACAACTCTTAATGATATCGTCGTTCACCATCATGATAAACATCTCCATAAATCCGATGAAGCCGCCCGGAGCCGCACTACCTTGCGGATGTTTACGATACCACTGGGCAACGGCCAGAATAATGACAAGTAGCAATACACTGTTAATCAACAGTGACAGTGTCACTTTTGTGATAGAAATATCCCAGGGACGTATTTCGTTTCCGGCTGCATCATGCTCAACCAACTTACCTTCGTACCTGCTACCTGCCGGAGCTATGAAGAATCCTTCATAAGATCCTCCATTTTCTTCCAATCGTGAAGAGAGGAAAGCGTGCCAACCAGTCTGCGAACTATATACAATAATAGGTAATGGGATAGTGACGTGCGTTTTTCCCCATGTGGTAATATGCCACTCGTAAGCATCGCCAATGTGCCCGAAGACGATCTCTTTCACATCCACCGTGTTTTCTTTCTGTTCGGTAGAGGTGACATCATCCCGTTTGGCTACGCTGTCAAGTTCCGCTTCAATCCCCTGTGCCACAACAGGCAAGGTAGTAAGCAGCATTCCCAGCATCAGGAATATTCCGGTCAATAGATTACGCATTTGTTTCATTTTTCTTTTCTTTTTTCTGTTTCTTTCCTACTTCATAAGTAAAAAAGAACCAAGTCTCATATATCAGATAGACTATATAGTAAAGGATGAATGTCAGCAGGAATAACTTAGCTTCTTCCCGCACTGCAAAGCAGTACACTACCAAGAGTATCACAGAGAGCAACATCTTCATCACCTTCATCGCCATGTAAAGCAGCAACATCTTTTGCGGGGCATGCTTACGGCAAGCATCAAACATAGATATTTCAAAAAGCCCAAACAAGAAGAAATATACCGGAATGAAAGGATATCCTCCAAAATAATGTCCAGGTAATAAATAATGTAAAATCCCTGCGCCTACCCATCCTGCTATTAATGTCAACAGGGTGATCTGGTATAAAAAATTGCGCTTTGTCAAGCTGATACTCATAGTATTATTCAAAATTAAGAATAAAAGAATTAAGGATGAAAAGACTATTGTCAGTCTACGCAGGCAGAAACCACTCCACCACTTAACTCAATGAAACCACCCTCTATGTCAAGAGTCTGTTCTTCTCCTTCTGTCGATACATACATCACCTTACCTTCACGAAGCGAAGACACAATGGGTGCATGTTGCGGAAGGATGGTAAACGTTCCTATTGTGCCAGGTAGCGTTACACTTTCCACTTCTCCATTATAAATTTCCTTTTCAGGAGACACTATGTTCAAATACAACTTCTTCATAGCCTCTTTCCTTCTTTTATTTTTTTAATTATTTACCTGATCCAGCAATTTCTTACCTTTCTCTATCGCTTCTTCAATCGTACCGACATTCAAGAAAGCAGGTTCGGGTAGATAGTCCACCTCACCATCCAGAATCATCTTAAAAGCCTTTGATAGTGTCTTCTATGGGCACCATCGTTCCCGGTACACCTGTAAATTGTTCGGCAACGGCAAAGGCTGAGATAAGAAACGTTGCACGCGACGTGCACGATTCACCAATGTACGGTCGGCATCCGAAAGTTCTTCCATACCAAGGATAGAAATAATATCCTGTAATTCCTTGTTACGTTGCAGAATTTGTTTCACCCGTTGCGCCACTTCATAATGCTCTTCTCCCACAACATGCGGGTCGAGGATACGTGAAGTAGATTCCAGCGGATCAACGGCAGGATAAATACCTAACTCAGTAATTTTACGACTCAATACCGTCGTGGCATCCAGGTGTGTAAATGTAGTAGCAGGTGCTGGGTCAGTCAAGTCATCGGCAGGCACATATACAGCCTGTACAGAGGTGATAGATCCATTTCGGGTAGAAGTAATACGCTCCTGCATAGCACCCATTTCAGTGGCCAGCGTCGGTTGGTAACCTACAGCCGAAGGCATACGTCCCAACAAAGCGGATACTTCGGAACCTGCTTGTGTGAAACGGAAAATATTATCGATAAAGAACAGGATATCACGTGAACCACCAGTTTCAGCACCTTGGTCACGGAAAGATTCTGCTACCGTCAGCCCGGACAATGCTACTGATTGACGCGCACCGGGAGGTTCGTTCATCTGGCCGAATATCAAGGATACCTGTGATTTTTCCACTTCACTGTAATCTACCTTAGATAAATCCCAGTTTCCTTCTTCCATACTTTTCTTGAACTCTTCACCATAACGGATAACACCGGATTCAATCATTTCACGCAGCAAGTCGTTACCTTCACGGGTACGCTCTCCTACTCCTGCAAACACAGAAAAACCATGTTGTTTCTTAGCAATGTTATTAATGAGTTCCTGGATAAGCACTGTTTTACCTACACCAGCACCACCGAACAAGCCGATCTTACCACCCTTACTGTATGGTTCCAGCAAGTCGATAACCTTGATACCTGTATAGAGTACCTCTTGTACGGTAGTCAAATCTTCAAACTTAGGAGGATCACGGTGGATGGGATAAGCACCGGCACGGTCTAACTCTTTCATACCATCGATGGAATCACCCACTACATTCATCAACCGACCTTTAATCTGGTCGCCCACCGGCATGGTAATAGGACCACCTGTGGGATACACTTTCATACCTCTTTGTAAACCGTCCGTACTATCCATTGCTACAGTTCTCACTGTATTTTCACCAATGTGTTGCTGCACTTCTACGATTAATGTTTTTCCGTTTGATCTTTTTATCTCCAGTGCGTCGTGGATACTTGGAAGCATCAGTTCGGCATCCGTACCTTCAAAATAGACGTCTACTACCGGTCCGATGACCTGAGAGATATGTCCGATAATTTGTGACATAAGCAATCTTTTTATATAATTTCTCTTTTTCTAAACTCTACAAGTCGCGTTCTTGTCATTCCGCTGCTATGAGCTTAACACCTATTGAATAGTTTTTGTTCAAAGCTTCAAATCTTAATTTTTACGGAATAGTTACATAAGCAACCTTGCAAATGTAAACACAAAAACTTTCAAGTTGAGCAATACGTAAAATGGAACGAAGCAGCCTGGA
>VOFK01001432.1_pt1 | contig 10561 bp, 21 predicted proteins | sample 5384121 | NCBI WGS metagenome assembly VOFK01 (sample SAMN12384730, study PRJNA508395) | human gut metagenome | isolation source: healthy gut J | host: Homo sapiens | reverse complement strand
ATCTGTTGTGCTTCGTTCAGTTGCATTATTGCTCGAAAATGCGCCCAAAAAGCATCTATGGTTTTTATCTCTTTTTTGCCTCAAAACGAAAAAAAAACCCGTAGATACGGGCTTTACGGCACTGTCATCTATTTTGTCAGTGCATGATGTCTTGTGACTACAAAATAGATGAATGCTATAATCAATTATTTTCTTATGTAGAATGCAAGGTTTTTGGATAGGTTTTTATTAGAGAATGATATAGAAAACTGTTATCTAATAATTTAACTATCAAAGCGGTTTGTACAAAGTGAAATTTTCATCAAATATATTTTTTCGAAATTTAAAACCACATCCTCTGCATCCTTATCACTGCATATTTTCAAAGTTTTCAAATCAAAAAAATCCGCACAAGTAGATATTTCTTGTTTAGTGGCTCTTATAAATTTTTTCTCGTTCCTTATCGTAATGCCCATCTCTAGTCAATAGTCTATTCTTAACCACTTCTAATGGTGTATCCATAACAATTGTATAGTTTGGAATGATACTAAGTCTAAACAATTCAATCAACGCCTTCTGACCTGCCCTCTTTCATAGAACTCTGACATAACTGCTGCCTGTACCGCCATCTTAGTTACAAAACCTCTATCAGATATAATTGTAGCTCCTTGTTCTATATTAGGCACTATTAAAGTTTCGATCATTTGAAAATAATCACTTAAAAACAGCAAAGATGCTCCTATAATAGAATCTGATATAATATAAGGTTCATTCTTAACCGCATTATTTAATGTTTTTCCTATTATACTGTCCGAAAACTCTGGTATATAAACAAAAATCAGGATATCTTTCCCTCAATTTGCTTACCAATGTTGTTTTTCCCACAACCTTCACATCCATCAACCGAAAATCCATTTTCCACTCATAAAATATCCTCCAAATAATCATTTATTATTTTTAATGATTCTTCAATATAAATATCACTTATTGGTATGTTATTGATAACTTTTTAAACACCTAATTTCTTTTTTGAGGTATTTTCGTTTTATGAAACGAAGCAAAATCAATAAATGTATACACATCTATTATTCTTCTTGCTATTGAATATTATCATAATCTTCTCCCTGGAACATAATCAAATTCTTCAGATGTGTTTTACTCAATTATTTGTAACTTTATTATCTTCATAAGGAGGCTCTAAATTTCTATCCATATCACCATAATAATACATTAAATATCCTCTATTCAATGAAGAATATTCTAAATCTTTCAGCTTATTTAAATATTCCAACAAACCGCTTGTATAATTTAAATTACACATAGCCCAGTAAATCGAAGTTTTTGAGAATATATCTTCCTCATTCTTTAAAATAGTGTATAATTCTTCTAATCCAATTTTAGAGATTCTTCCAATAAAAATATAACACTAAATTATTGGTTATTCGTCTCTCCGTTAGATTAGTATTTTCCTTTTCTAACTCATAAAAAATAATATTAGTTTATTCCACAGCATCACATTTTGATAATTTTTCAACAAAAAGCGTACAATAATGTCTTATCTCTAAGGGAAAATCTTTCCTAAAAAGGCATTTAGCTAAATTGATTTCATCTTTCTCTAAATTTTCATATAGTTCTATTACAAAATTATATGCCACCAAAAATTCATAAAAAGAATAATGTAGAAAAAAAAAAGATTTCCTCCCCATATCATTAGACCAGTTAACAATAGGGGCTATTATTCTTTCTGTGCTATAACCTTTCAAAATACTATATTCTATTTCTGAAATATAAATTTTTCTATTTGCAGTATAAGAACTACAATACAGATTCCAAGCAATTTGTCTCCACAAAATTAATATTTTATTTTTGCCCTATACCTTTCACTGTTGCAGCTAAACTAGCAAAATATTGCTCATACAAATCTGCGGTATTGCGAATATAGTTTATACTTTTAAAACTAGTCTTAATAACATAAATCAGCATTCTAGCATGCAATGGTCTTCTTACCAACTCACTTAATTGTTCTGACGTTATTATTGCTTCATAGTACTTATTTACATCTATGTTTTCCCTAGTCGATATTTATATTCAAATACTGTTTAAATTCCTTATCGATCTTCCACTCTTTAATACTCAATATTTTCACAAACATATCAGACTCTACAATATTAGAAATATACAAATCATATTCATAACGCCTACATAGCATACAAACTTTTCCATGTCGTTTTAGTATAGTCAATAGTTTTTGGCAAAAATTTATCTCTTTTTTTCACTACCACAAAACTCATCCACTCCATCAACAACAAAAAATCAAATTACGATTAATCAGAATTTTTTCCAAATAAGTATTGAACTATTTTTTCAAAAGGCTTTAATAAATTAGCTTCAAACAGTACTTTAAGATCAATCGGCAAAATCATATAGCTATCAAAACTAAATGATTTCCGAACTAAACAATATGAAAAAAACTTTTTCCTGTTCCAGGTTCTCCTAAAATCAATGTGTTGTTTTTTTTAGAATAAAATCTTCTATCTCTACTCCACTGCATTTTATTGATGCAGAGTCATAAAATTGAGCCGGAACAAAAAGTTTATTATCATATATTTCTTTAAAACTCATATCTTTGGGAAAGGCAGTTTTTCTATTTCCTAATTCCGAATAAATCCCCATTAATTTATCGGTTTTATTCAAAAAAGGAGTTCCTACTTTTTTTAATGTAAATCCTATTTTTTCCGTTTTCAGCATTTTTTATATGAAATATTATCTGGCGCAAAAAAAACTTCCCTTCATTATCACTATACACTCTTAATAATAATTTAACATTATCTTCAGATAAGTCAGGATAAAACTCGCATATTGAATAACCATTATGATATTCCCTAGATTTATATAAAGACCCCGCCTGTAACTCAACTGAAGAGCTGATAGCATCAATTGTATTTCCTGGCTCATGAAAATGACCACATAACAAAAAAATCAAATTTACTTTTTAATAGCCCTTTTGTTCTATCAAACGCTAACCATGTTGACATAGGATGATGGTAAAGACAAATATTTAGAAATTTTTATTCAAACTACTAAAAATTGACCAGTTCTCTTATTTGCTTTTCTCCAACTGCCATGTGCAAATTTTCATCATTTCCTTTTCCTTGGGACAGCCACGCTGAATTAACTCCAACAATTCCTATTTTCTCCGTCTACCTCTAATTCTTCATAATAATTACCTAATAATTTGTTTTGTACTTCATACCTATTATTAGATATTTTCTTATAATACTCAGCAAATTTATACTTACATGATCCCAAAAACACACTATCAATTATATCATTTATTCAGTATTGTTTTTTCCGTCCACTAATTCATTTAAAAATGCTCCACCATTTTTTCTTTGAAATTTTATCTCTATCCAAATCATGATTTCCTGAACAATAAATATTCTTTTTTTCATCTAGCTTCACTTTTTCCAACAACCTCTTAAAGAAATCATTTGCGATGAGATAATCTTTTGACTTTCCTTTATTTGCCACATCACCTGTGACTACTATAAAATCAAAAGAAATACCACTATTTAATCTTTCCTCTATGTCGTTTAAAAAAGCATCTCTAACGATAGAATTATCATTATCCTCTGATGCATCAATATGTAAATCTGAAATGTAACCACGTAATTTTTTCATAGTAAGTCTCCTATTTTTTTCTCTAATTATTCAATATAACTATGTTCGGCTATTAATTTATTAATCTTATCGCTAAAAAACAATTGTACAGCTATATCTCTATACATTATTCCCTTCTTTGTAAAAGATAGTTTACTATCCATTTCAACAATTATGTTGTTCTCAAAAAGAATGTCAAATTCTTCTGAAACAATTCATAAGGGCTTACTTCAAATTTTTTCTTAAATTCAGTCACATCTAAATTATTTAAACTCAATATAATATATTTACGCATTATCTCGTCATTATCCATTATGAAACCATCTACAATACCATTAGATTTCTTTTCAACCATATTTAGATATAAATTATATGCTTTTATTTCGATTTACAATACTATAGCCGTTTCTATAATTAATATTAATATAAATACGATCTTGCACCCGCCCCTAATCCAAGTATATTTTTGCTGTTTCCAATGATTTTCTTTCTGTATGTATCCTCCCTGAGAATTTTTCAACTTATATCTTACATGCGTTTCTTGTTCATATCCACACCTCAACAAAAAGTTTCTTGCATATTCATATTTTTTCATATTGTAATTGACCATCTATATCAATATATCCATGTTTATCAAAACCAGTTTTTGATCGCAGTGTTAAAGGATATGGACATATTGTTTGTGGTGAATATTTCTCAACGCAACTAAGCGATTGCTTCCAACTTTCCATAGTTTGTCCTTCCAGACCATATATCAAATCTACACAAACATTCTTAAATCCTACGCTCATTACATTTTCTAAAGCTGTAAAAATTTCTTTTTTCGTTATATTTTCTGCCAATACAAGATAATTCTTCATTATCTACCGCCTGCACTCCAATATTTACACGATTAATTCCAATATTATAATATTCCTTTATATGAGTAATTTTTGCAGTCTCTGGAGACAATTCGATAGATACTTCATCAATATTCTTTATATTAGCATCAAACTTTTTTTCTATTATGTTAAATAATTCCTCAAAATATTCTGAAGGAATCCAAGAAGGAGTTCCTCCTCCCAAATATATAGTGTTTATTTTTTTTTCCCTATAAGATATGGCTCATAAAAAATCGAGTTCTCTATACAATGCATTAAAATATTCATCAAACCTCTCACAGCTAATATCATTTATTGTAAACAAATTACAAAACGCACAAATTTGCCTACAAAAAAGGAAAGTGAAAATACAAATTTATTTCATTGCTCTTATTAAGTGAATATTTTATATTATTCCATATATCTGATTCTAACTTTCTATAAGATTGACGAGGGGGATAGTCATAAATATAATCTCCACAGATATTATCGTTAATACACTGTTCGAATTTTTGTTTCCTATTTAAACAATTTAAATATAATAATTTCATATAATCATCCTATCTCGTTCAGAAACTAATCACTTAATAATGGTAAAAGATTCTTCATGTTAGGAGATAATTCTTCGTATATATTAGCCAGTTCAGAAATATTCCAAAATTTTTAACATATCAAATTTATTTTCCATTACTCTAGGTGCTCCTTTAACAATTATACATTCATACCAATAGTAATTCATAACGTGTCCATTTTCAGTAAACTCTTTATTACCTAAGTAATTCATTATCGCAACCCTTATTCCAAGTTCTTCCTTCAATTCTCGTATTGCTGCTTCATTTGGTTTTTCATTTTTTTCTTTTACCTCCTGGCAACTCCCATTGTTTTAGCTTTAATGTATTTCTATGTATTAATAGAATTCGTCCTTTATTGTCTTTTAAAATTCCACCTGCTAAATTAATATTCATATTTATAACCCATCTTTCTGCGAAAGGCACCAATCAAGTATGAAAAATGCTTTCGATAAATAATTAAAAATGATATAATATAGTTTGGGAAAAACGGTCAACTACAGAAACTGTGAATAAAAGTGGCAGGGGCTGTGTAGCGGCAACCATGCATATTTATATAATTGGATTTTCCGTTAAGACATCAATGAATGGCACAAACAAGTAGCCGGCAAACTTATCTCTTTGAAATCGAATCGATTTTGTCGGAGAATCAGTCAATACCATATTCCTCAAATACTTTTATGGAGATAAGCTTTATTCCGCTGGCGGATATTCGGCAGCTTCGTGATCTTATGTGATTCCGTGTGAAACGTGACACCCTTTTTATTCATATACACTGTAAGCATTCAATAGAAGAAATACAGATTGCAACTTATACTAACCTATATTACAAATTCTATAGGGTTTATTTCGGTCTTTTCTACCACATAATGTGTCCTCAAACCATTTTCAAACCCTATACTTCGTAAAATCAAACACCTTTGAATGCCAAGATTAGCACCCCTGGTCTCTGCCTCCTTGCATCTTTGGAATGACATTCTTTATTACTGCATTTTGTATACCGACAAGGTTATCCTTTGAGCCATCTACACGAAAAAATCCGCTCACAATATACAATAGTCCTTTTATCTTCTAATAACCCATCCTCCACACTCTTTCTAGATATCAAATGAACATAATGATCACCATTTGCTAGTTCATACCCAATTTGCAATATTGTTTTATGATTAAAAGTATTTAATGCTTTAAAAAATTCATTGAACTATTACCTTTTTAGGTTTCCTATCTCTTGATTACCCTGACTTATCTTGCCTGACGACAGCCACCAAGAAATTACAACATGAAAAATTGGACGATGATCGTCTATTGTGATATGTGCATTATTATTTTCAAAATTAAGTTCATCAAAGTTAAAATTTATCCATGTGTGATGTACCTCAATTGGATGAAGTTCCTTTACTCCTAAAATTGCAAATATACTAGCCAACAACACAAGAGCAAAAACCTCCATTCCATAAACCGTATGGCGTAGTTCTTCTCTAATTTCAGACAATATTTTCGCTATTTATACAGATATTAAGTATTGTAAACAATAAAAGCATTGATATATATATGCTCGCTATCCGAAATAACTTTTCTTTTCCGTACCCCAAAAAATGTTTAACCTGTGCAAGTTTCTGTCTCCACTTGTAAGTGCTTTGTACACTACGTTTCGGAGCAGGTGAATAAGCATCTAAAAAGCTAAAATCAAAACGAAGCAAACGAAATAATGCTTCAGTTGCATGATCCATTGCATAAGCCTGAACACAATCTTTAATTAAATCATTCGTTGGATATTCGTTTGATCGCAAAGTATCTTCTTCATGCCGTTTCTGATTCACAATATGAATCGCTTCACTCCATGAATTCTTCTCAGCACCCCAATCACAGATTCCCTTAATAACAATGCAGGGAATATCCGGCTTTCTGCATTCATAATAAATACCAGTTCCCTCCATTTCACCACCAATAATTTTCTCCTCTCCAAACTTTTTTAGCTGCCTGTAACAATGCTTGTTTTTATCTTTATTACTTAACACACTGCCACCACTCAGCATTGTTCCAAACTGCCACTTGAAATTTAGATTTCTTTCAATTAAACTCAGACGCTCCTCTTCTTTTTTCTTCCAAAGAAAAATACGGAGTTCTCATCAATACATCCCATGCGTTCAAAGCTTCATGCGTGCAGAATTTATCCTCGGAACGTAGCGTAATAACACCATCTGTATCTTTATTAAATATGTCATATGGTATAACAGCACTTGAAAGCAACACATCACCTAAATGCTGCTTTTTAGGATCAATGCCAAAAGCAACTCCAAGTGACACTACAAGTTTAGGGACGAAATCGTTCCAATGCACTTCTAACCGCATTTGCAGAACCTCCAACTGTAAATGATGATGTGCTGTCTGGATGCATATGTACTATCTTAACATTCCATACTGTTGCAAACTGGTAAACACAACCATCCGCATATATTTCACACAATTTTTCCTCGTTTATACCATTAAGCGTTGTTAATCTCTTTGTATAGTTTATATTTTGTTCAATTGATTAGCAGTCAAAATGAGAACAGTATAATCTTCTAGCATACCATTCAAGTCACTGAATGATAGTTTTCGCTCAACCATCTCAGTATTAAATTTGCTTGCGTAATCGAAATAATTAGTAATCCACTTTTTTACTGCTTTCATAAAATCTGCATAACTCTAGCAAAACTTCGATTTCATTTGGTCATTTTCTTCCATTACTTTACTCTCTCTTTTTTCTTACTAATCTCTTTACTTGTACTCAGTATTTGTTAACCACTTCTTGAGAATCTGTCGAAGTATAAAGGCTATCCTCATATATCAAATTAAAGTAAATATTATTTTTTTCGTTAACGCAAAATAATATACAATTATCAATAGTCAAACAAATTTCGTCCATTACCAACATAATTAGACATAATCTAATTACATTAATAATTAAGTTTCAATAAAAGTCAATACCTAATTCGTAATTGGTATAAAATTAATTCGTAATTTGTATTAATACTATACCATTTAATTCCAATATTATATTTTTATTATACAAGATATTTTTAATATCGTCAATATTTTTTAGCAATTTATTATAAAATTTGTAGAATTATATATAATTAAATAATTCTACTTGTTAATATTATACAATAATATCAGATCAAAAATAAATGCTTAGAACGCAGTGGTTCAAAAGCATTAGCATAAACTTTTATTAAATTATTTCTTTGCATAAAGATAACGCTATTCAAATATGATGTTGAATAGCGTTAGGTTTATCATTTTGATTCATATTGATCTTTTAGAATTTGAATTTTCCCTTTTAACAAGACATTATCGAGTTCAGAATTATACTCTTTATATAAATTATCAAGTTCTTCAATTAATTCCGGAATAAACATGTCTTCAGGAATTTTAGTTACTGCTCCCCGATAAAAGCATACGGATAATGAGTCCCTGTACCTCTTTTAAACTCTTTTTTATTTCAAAGTAAGCTTAATTGCAAAATTCAGGTCTGCTCCAAAATCATAAACCATTTTTAGTTTATCACCTACTGATAAATTAAGATTTTTCAGTTTAAAATCGCATGGTTGAATAGCATTATCGTTATAAAACTCAAAATAAGAATTAATATACCTAACGCTAAATAAATGACTTCCGCTTAATTCAAAACTCGCCATAATTGCATAAGCTAATTTTGCTACTGTACTTACTGAAGTTATTTCAATTCTTCTCCAATACTTATCTTCCAGATTACAAAGCTTTATTTCAAATTCATATACTACTGTCTGATCTGCCATTTTTAACGCTTCCCTTCTGTCTTTACATGATCTGCTTTATTATACTATATATTTATCTGTTTTGCAAGTTGAGTGCTTCTTGCTCTTCAATCATATGAACATATTCCTTTTTCTTCACAGTCAATATAATCCTTGATCAGTTTGCTCTGCCTCGTATATATCTTCTTTAAGAATTTCAAACCCAACTGGCAATCGAAATTTCGTCAAGTTTCAGTTTTTCTTCAGAATCAAAAATCTCAATTTCATAACCTATGCAACAAATATCACTCCCCTGCTTGTCCTGCCGAATCAAGTTATCGACAGGTTTTATTCTTATATAAAAACTTTTATATCTCATTTTCACACCTCATTCCATTGTCATCTGAAAACCTTCTTAAAGTTCCTCAGATTCTTCGGCAATTTCTTCACATTCTTCCTGTTTAATTTTTCTGTTCGTAATCAAATGTGGACCATAGTCAATAAGTTGGACACAAAAAAGGCGAAAAGAATTAAGAAGAAAGTAAAGATTTTTCAAAATGAATGGGCGACAAATAATTAATAGCCGAGTGAATGCGATTAAGATTATAAAAGCCATTAATATAATCAAAGAGTCTGATATTAGCCTCATAGAAAGAAGAATAGTGTTTGAGGTAGACTTCTTCCTTTTTTCAAAACAGAATGAAAGGATTCCATGGGAGCGTTATCAAAAGGATGCAGCCCTTTTTACTGTAAGAAAGTCTGAAGCCCATCCTCTCAGCGACCGCAATATACTCAGAAGAAGTATACTGGCTTCCACGGTCGCTGTGAAGAATAACATTATCTGGATAGTTCTGATTTTGCCATGAATTTGTCAGTGCAGAAATAACAAGAGAACGATCCATTTTTCTTCCATAACTGTAACCGACGATTTTTCTTGTACAGACATCCAGAACGCTAGCAAGATAAGTCCAGCCATGCTTTTATGGTGTGGATATATGTAATATCTGAAAGCCATATCTGATTAGGTTTTTGAGCGGAAAAAATTCTGATTGACCAGATTTTTTTTAAGTTCAGAATGTTCATTTTGCTTATTGCGGTAATTCTTGAATTTTCTGATAGTTATAGATCTGATACCAAGCTGTTTCATAAGTCTTGAAACACGATTTACACTTAATTTCGGATAACCATCCTCTCCCGCAATATACGGGTGATTTTTATAGAGCCGTATACTTTTCGATTATCACAGTAAACTTTGAATATTTTTGACTTCAGAATATTGTTTTCTATTTCACGGTTGGACGCTTTATGATTTAAAATGCTGTAATATGTGCTTCTGGCTACCTTCAAAACTTTGCACAGAAGTTTGATGGAATGCTCCTTTGAAAGCCGGGAGATCAGTTCTACTCTTTCCCGGATTCCCTTGAGAAGATAGCCATTGCTTTTTTTAATATTATATTTTCCTCCTCAAGCAAGGCTAATTTCTTTTTTTGCATTTTTTGATTTCGGCCATGGTCATGGTTTCAGTTTCTGAAACCTGGACTTTTGTATATTTTTTGATCCATTTATGCGGCGTGGAACTGCTCATTCCGTATTCTTTGCATATCTGCGTACTGCTTTTTTTCCGGATTCATACAAGCTTACTATGCTTTGCTTGAATTCCTCTGTATACTTAGTGTTTTCCATGTGTTTCTCTCCTTTTTTATTATTATACCATCTTTCGCTTTTTTTGCTGTCC
>VOFK01001915.1_pt1 | contig 10564 bp, 22 predicted proteins | sample 5384121 | NCBI WGS metagenome assembly VOFK01 (sample SAMN12384730, study PRJNA508395) | human gut metagenome | isolation source: healthy gut J | host: Homo sapiens | reverse complement strand
ATTCTGCAAGTCCCATTTCAGCATATTCACCACACCCATTATAACATCGGGCGGATACTCCACTTCTTTTTGTTATTAGATTCTTCTGACAATCAATCAGATAACTGTCAGTAATTATTCCTGTGTTGGAAATTTCTTTGACTGTATATACTCCGTTATTCAACAAACTGTCGGAAATCTGAATGGTATCCCCAATTTTAAGATACTGCGGAGGATTCAATATTTTGTTATCCAGTACCGCAGACTGAGAGCGTATAGAACGCACCTGAAAGTTATTATTTGTGTATTTACGAATTAATGATTCCAGTGCCTGAAGCTTTACTTCAAGCACCGGATTAGAATCTTCGGTATCAACGAATTGTTTAAATTTCTCGACTGAAATTATCACCCGTTGCCACCGCCCTCTTCATTTTTCTCGTCCGGCTTTGCCTATACTGTCAAGGATTTTGCATTTTGCTTTGACCGACAGCTCCGTGTATATTTCCTTTGGGACTTTAACTTTCACCTTAGACCCTACAGTAAATCCGTTCTTGTCCCATCTTACGGCGTATACCTTGCCTCGGTCATACAAATAGGGCAGTCCATCAACAATTATAAATCTGTTCATGACGTTCTGTTCCTTTCTTAACCGTTGGTTTTAATCAGCCCCATCTTTACGTTTTTGTGATTAAACTTTAACGACCAGTTATCAGATAGTCCAAGCTCTGCCTGTGTTGGAGACTCCTTAGAGATATTGTCAACAGCAAGGGATAGACCATTCGGATGCAGTACCTTGCCCTGTTTAGTGTAAAATTTATCAATACCGGCAGATGTTTCAGGGTCATAATCAGTCGTATACTGATTTTCATAGTTCTTCTTTTCTGCTGAAAGGAATGCGCCCTCACCGAAAAGATAAGTTTTAAACACTGGGAAGCCAGCAACAGAAGTATCAACAGTGTAATAATCTGTAATCACCGGAATCTTGCCGTTAATAGTCGGCAATTCGATGTCCTGACGAATTACATTTCCGACAGTATACTTACCGTATTCCACAAGCCCCAGTTTCTTATATCTAGCAAACACCTTAGAATGCATGATTGCAAGTCCAAGACCACCTGCCATATCACCGAGTGCGGTCTGTTCGGCGTCAATCATAGTTGTTTCATTTATGATATTTGCATCTCCAATTGTACCAGAAGTAACAGACAGATCAGTGATATGCTCTGATAATGCGCCTACCCCAAGCACTGCATTTGCAATATTCATCAGCTCTACTTCCCACACCTGTGTGTAGTAGCTGGAAATCTTATTTTTATAAGACTGAGTGGGTCTGCCCTGTTAATTCTTTTGTGAAATCTTTCGCCTTGAATGCTTTCATTCTTTGGATAAGCATGCATGTTTGTTTATCTCCGGTGATTTCAAACAGGACTGTTGTCTGTTTCACCGTCATTATTTAAAGACCGCCATATCCTTGTCAAATACGTTCAACGGCTTGTAAATCGGAATTGTAGCAACATTACCCTTAGAACCAATTAAATCCATGATTGTGGAATCCTGCTGAACAATACCGGACGCCGCAATCTCATTTGCGCCAAAAATTCCCTGTTCCTGCATCATATCCGCAAAAATACTTCTTCATCAAATACAAATCCGCCAAAATTACCTGTTCTTGCCATAAATATCTACCTTCTTTCTTTAATTTTTTTGCTAATTGCTTATACAATTGTTCGTTTTCCTGTTTTAGCTTCAAACGGTCGTTATACCCCATTTTTAAAAAAATCTTCTCTTGTTACGGGCGTTTTCCGTCATTATTAACAGGAAGTCTGTTGTCTCCCAAAAACCCTAAAAGCCGCCTTTATTTTCACCAGATTCAAACATATTCGGGAACTGTGTTTTCAGTCCGGAAAGCTTATCCTCCCCAGCCTTTGATATTACCGTTTTCATCAAGTTCTAGTTTTCGCCTTTTTCATTCAGCTTGAATGTAAGATAATCCCACATCGGCAGCTTTTTGCGGAAAGCAACGCGACTTTAACAGCGGATTTGAGTCTGGTTTCTTCAAAAGCTGCTCCTGTAGATTGATAATATCGGTTTTCATATCCGGAAATTTTAGCTTGTAAATCCTCATTGCCGTTTGTTGCTTTTTTCAAATCTGCAATAAGCGTATTAGCTGTGGCAAGTTCAGTTTCCTTACCTTTGAGAGTTTCATTTAAAAGCATCGTAATCGCTTTTTTATTTACATATTCTCCGGTACTGATATTTCCGATTTTCACCTGTTTGTCCTTGTTGGCTTCTGAACCGTTATACTCATTGATTTTTAGATTCAAATTGAGAGTACAGTTCATCGCCCAGAATTGCCTTTAAAAAATTCCATTTAAATCTCCTTTCTAAGCAGTTTTATGTCATGCTTAGGGCATAAAAAAATAGCACCTCTTTAAGAGATGCTAATAAACTATTTATTCTTATTCATTACATAAACTAACAGCCGCATAGCAAAGCACTTTCCATTATGCCATGCTCCGCAATTTTCCTTTCCGCAGTCCATAAGTTCAAAAAACTGTCTGAGTTACTATTTTGCCATCTGTAAAATTCTGATTGTCATCTGGATTCTGATTCCAGTTTTGCAATTGAGTTTCAGACTTTCTATTATACGGGCATTTCATTTTATCACCTCTTTTTTACGCATAAGAAAACCGCCTCATGGGCGGTTATTCCTCAACTATTTCAAATTCACCTTTATAAAAAATACCATCGGTTTCTGCTTCTGTCATAATTCGATACGCATCATCTTCAACTGATATCACATCATATACTTTATCTTTGAGTAAAACTACTTTATATTTTTTTCCCCAATATATCTTACCTTCATTTTTTCGACCACCCTTTTATATAAATTTCCTTTATACCTACTGTTTCTTCTTCAAACCAATGTACATTTGCTTTTCTGGTTGTTCCGCTTTCATCGGTAACATCAGTATAACCTTTGCGTGAAACCATTCTTCAGACTTCCCACCATAATTTTCAACAAGAAAATCACGAACACGAAGTTCTTTGTCAGAACCTTTTCCTGCAAAAACTTCATACTTATCAAAAAAACAGGATTTTTTATAGGTGATAAACTCCCATCAGGTAATTTCACTCCATATTCTCCTGTAATTGTACGAGTAGCAATTGTTTTTCCGCTTTCAGTCGTTCTATAACTTATATTACTTTTTTTTATACCACTTCCACCGGAATTGTCAATATAATCCCAGTACTTTTGCTTAAAATCATAGTAATCTTTTTTACATTATCAAAATGCATCAGCTCGCCGGTTTCATTATTCCGCTTAGTAAATGCGCCGTCTAAATCCCATCGGGGCTTTGTAAGTAAAACGCATCTGCAATTACAATCCTCCGCCGCAACTCCAAAATTCAGCGGAGCACAAGCTGTCAAACCATCTACTTCAAAATCTTCCTCCAGTTCTCTTACCTGACCGTCAAGCTGTCTGTGATGCGGGCGTGTCACACCATCAAGGGTAGCGTCCCAGACTTTAACAGTATCCGCTCCTCTCGCTTTTGCTTTTAAGGCGGCGTCAAGAGCGGAACGATTATGTATCCTGTTACCCTCTGTTCTAACAATTCTCATTGACTGATTGACCGTGATATTTGCATGACTGCGTATATTACGGGCTATTTCAGCATACGGCGATGCTGTCGATATTCCTCTTTGAAATCTCGGAAGAAATACGCTTTTTCAGATCGCTTACGTTATTCCCCATTTTAGTATAAAGTCCCTCGGAAATTTTACTGTCAAGTATTATGGCTTCAACAATTTCCTCCCCTGATTAATAGGAAAAATCAACGGTATTCCCTGCCCCTGCAAATCGTAAAGCGTACCAATAAATCCGTCTTCATAACAATCTTTCAAGTAATCGCTTACCGATTCATATTGATTGCTGTTTAGATTTTCAAGTATAGCCGAAACCTGACCTTTTAAAAGCTTTTTTGGTACTCTATCCTATAAATCTTTGATTGTGTCAATTCATCTGATAAGAGTATCTTTATTTTTTTCGTCAATTTCTGAAAGAGACGATTCATAAATCTTTTTTCAATTCAGAAAGTATCTCTTTTTCACTTTTTAAGCTGATGTTTAAGCAGTTCCTTTTTGCCGATTATTCATTTTGCTTTTTTCCTTATATCCTTAAGAGCTTCCGCATATTTATTATTGTAATCAGTACGTATATTTGCCTTTTCCGTTTTAGCAGAAGCGCTTATTGAGTTTCTCTGATTTTTTGCATCAGATGTAACACCCGCTTTTCTTTTTTGCATATGTTTCCCGTACTTTAGAAATTTCCTCCTGAATACGCGCCTGGCAAACTTCTTTTTTTGATCCGGATTCATATTTTGCAATTTAGTTCTGAGACTGGTAATTATATTGGAACATGACTTCGCAAACATTTCTCTTTTGCCTTGGCGGCAGCGGTAACATCTGCTCTTTGCCCCTGTGCCTTTTTGGTTACGCTTTCAAGCTTCTGCTTTTTTCTCTGCACTCAGCTTATCCTTGACATACGTCGCCATTTCCTTTTGGGAATTCGTCATGCCTTTTGTGGATTGCCGACCTTTAAGCTTTTTATGCTTTTCATAATACTCGTGCGCCTTTACGGGGTCATAATATTTACTTGCATATGCCATTTAACCCAACTCCTCTAATAAACTTTCTAACATGTCAAGTACGGCTTGCTGTGTTTGCTGTTCTTCGTCTGATATATCTTCTCCTTCAATTGCCGATTCGGCAGCTAAAAAGACTTTCGTCTGCGTTTTCCAAATCCGGAAGCTTATCCTTAATTTCTTCGTAATCAATATCAAGTACCTCGCATATGTTCTGCATAAGCGTTTCACTGTCAAGTCGCGCCGCAAGATTCAGCGACGTATTGATTCTCACAGACTGTTCCTGCGCTTCTGTAAGTTTAATTTGTGCGTTTTCCTGCGCATTGCTCATAACTTCACGCTTAAAATTAAAATAAACGTCTTTCATTTGATAATCGGTCTTGTTATGCTTTATTTATTTCGTCAAGTACCGGCTTTAAAAAGTTTTCTCAAAAATTGCTTTTAATCGGATTTCAAGCTTTGAACATTTCAGGTCAAGCAGTGAGTATGCCGCCTTGATCGCAATATTGGTTGTAGCGTTGGTATCTTTCAATCCGGAAGTATTAAGCCCCATTCCAAATCGGTAAATATTTTTCTCATCAAGTTCGAGCTTGGCTTGTCTTGCCTGATACGGTATATCAACGGTTTTTACATCAACATCACCGTCTTCCCCAACTCCGATCATCTTTTTGGTCTTTAAATTCTCTTTTTAATTCGTTGAGGTCGTTGCCCTGAAAACCCTTTACTGCATATACCGGAGTATCAAAATCAGCAAGATTATTTGAAAGACTTGAAGCCATTAAGTCGTAATCATCTATTAGGTCTTTTACGGCTTTTAGTCCTGTAATTTGCTTTTTGTTATTGTCCAGACGGAAAAACGGAATAAATCCGAATCCCTTAAAAATACGTCGTTTTCACCCTTTGAATATAAAGTATGAGGTCTGGGATTTATTTTTTCTGGATTCGTCTTTTTTTCAATTTTTCCATCGTTACTCTGAACAAAATAATAAACCTGTTCTTTATCCCATACCTGAATTTTCGCTATTTTTTTTATACCCTTTTTCAATGCGATCTATATATTTGTAAATTACGCAATCCGTATCGCTGTCAGTATCCTTTGAACGAACCTCAACTACCCCCAAAGAATCGGCACACTGAAATGCAATTCTATCTTCGGAATTTTTATAGGCGTACATGTATTCAAATCCCTTAGATATGCAGCCCGTAAGCGTTTCCGATAATTCGGCGGTAAAATCTTCATTGCAGTTGAAATAATCGTCCAGTTCTTGTTGAAGTTCCGGTATATCCGATTTTTATGTATTCATCACCCGAAAGCATATACTGTACCGCCTGATCTACAAGTTCGGCAAAGAAAGCATGTGGAATCCTGTAATTTGCTCTGTACTTATCTTCAATCAAAATTCCGTCATCGTTGTAATAAAATAAACGGTAGTCTTTTTATATCATGCTCCCCTTCATAATATGACTGTCCTTTTCTTGCGTACAGTTTCTTTTCAGAACTGTAATCCTCTGAAATGATCCGCTGTATTTCCTCAGCTGTCAGCATTTTTTCACCTCCATTAATAAAGCCATTGATTTTTTCTTGTTTAATATCGTATTACAAAAATACCTTACTGCGTCCATAGCGTGGTCATGTTCTTTAACCGGTTTATCGTCACCATGTTTAGCCGCTTTTTCGTCCCAAACATACGCGGTAAATTCTGAAATGGCATTCGTGCGAAGAATTCATAAACGAAATCTTTTTCACCCTCAAGAAGTGAACTTGTAAATCTAATTCCTTCCAAAACATCGTTATCAGCTTTGCCCACCGGAAGTCCTTTTTTCGTCTCAGACACGCTATAAAAGCTTGCCGCCGATGGGTCTACGATAATCAATCTTATTTTTTTTATCGCCAATAAATTCGATCATATCTTTCGCATATTCTTCATCAGTTTTTTGCACGCCTTTTAATCTGCCGTCATAATAATATTCTTTTTGGTACAAATCCATCTGCCGTCTTTTTGCTTTTTCCCCACAATAAAAATGCAGTAGGATTCAGCGTGCCATAGTCCACGGAAATGTATTTTGCATTATTATCATCAATTTTGGGTAATTCAGAAAGTACATGCTTCTGTTTTGAAAACATATCATATAAACCCCCTCCGCTGATACCCACAGTCCCTTAATATATCTGTCATGAAACACTCCTGTAAATTGTTTTTCAGCAGATTCCAATTGTGCAAGGGAGAGAATAGGATTATCTGACATCAAAAAATGCAAATGCAGTGCGTTTTTTTTCATCAGCTTTCTGAATCCATTCGGTATAGAACCAATGGAATTGATTGTCCGGATTGCAGTTAAACCATAATTTAGCCTGTTCGACTGAAAGTGTTCTTGTTACTGCCTGTTCAACAAATGAACGAGGCATTAATGCCACCTCGTCAAAAAAATACGCCGCTTAACGTGATACCCTGGATCAGCATATATGATGATTCGTCCTTACCGCCGAAAATGTAAAAGTAATTTTTTTTTTCCCATTCCCTCAACAGTCAGCAGATTGACGGAACGGGTATAAGTAACTTTGAAATAATGTAATATCAACTATTGATTGCAAGGGCATAATAATATTACGTTCTGCCGAACGTACAGTTTTACCGCATATTCCGAATGTTGCGCCGTCAAAGCGTCTCATAGCCCATAAAATAAATGATGTAATCATGCAAATGGTTTTACCCGAACGCACTGCGCCATCACAAATAATCGCCTTATAATCGTCCTTATAGCACCATTTGAAAACGGTTTTTTGTTTAGAGATAATTTTTTAAAGGTCATTTTGTATCGTCCTCCAAGGCTTTATATAACGTGGGTTCTTCTGCTTTTTCCGGAATGCCTTTAACAGCATCTTCCTTTAATTTTAATTCTTTACGCTTCAAAGCATGGTTTTTCACGCTGAACGGATTCTCGCCCATAAGGTCAATCAGCATATCTGCCGCTTTAAAGGTTTCTTCCAGTCAACGCCTCATCTGTCAGCATATCAATCAGCCCGTCGTAAAGCTCTGGATTTTCCTTGAATTTCTTTTTTTTAACGCACTCTTAAAACTTCTTGATATTCCGGAGGCTTTACCGCCTTTTGACTGGATTTCTCTTTGTTCGCTCTTTGTTCGCTTAGATAGCGGTATTAAGTTTTCATTATTCAAAATCACCACCTACCATAATAAATTTAGTCATGAAAAAAGCCCTGCTGATGCAGAGCTAAAAAATATATTGGCGCAGCCTATCGGAGTTGCACCGACCGAAACTATTGACTGCATAACAGCCGTCATGATCCGGACGGCTGTAAATCAAGGAATAAAAAAACAATGTAGAAGAGAGTTAGAAACAGGGCGGTCTTTGCTTTCGCCCTATTTCTATGTATATATCATAACATTAAATCATAGTGTAATTCAATGTAATTTAAAAAAAATAATTCCCATTTATTTTAATAAATTCTGATAACGCTTTCTTGTGCACATTGTAAACGCTCTTTAATTCCATATACCCCATTTCCTCCTGAATCTGTTCCCACTTCAAAAATCTCCAATATCGCTTCAGCAAAACCAAACGGCATTTAGGATTTTTTACTTTGAGAATACGCTTGCGTATTTCAGATTTAATTCTGTCTAGCTGATCTATTTCGTCATTAATTTCATTTTCTAATTCATTGTGTTTATCAATGTAATTCGCCATTTTTAGTTCCGCGCTGTTATCATTATGCTCATCTGGCGGCATATCTGAAAAATTGTTGAGTGCATCTGCACATATCTGATACTAATTTCTCAATTTCAAGTATTTTTTCATTGATTTCCTTGTCCAAATAAAATCCTTGACTTAGATATTCCTTAGCAGTCAAACTTGTCACTCCTTTCAACCACGAAATCAATTTGATTCAAATTCTTATCCCGTATGTACTGTTCTGCCTTTAACTGCGTTGTCAAAAAATTCTGTAATTATCCTTGATGTCACAAACTATATGCCCGTTATATTTGTCATAGATTACATATGTTTGTGCTGACATTTTAATCCTCCTTTGTTTTAAAAATACTCATGGAATCCTATCATTTCTTCGTGTAGCTTTTTAGCTTCGGTAACGTTAACATTTGGCTTTTTCGCAAGTTTAGATTTTCTTAGCTGCTGCATAAATGGCAGTGATTCCGGCAAACCCTGATTCATGCTCAGACCTATTTCTTTCAATTCCCGTTCCGCCATACAGTCAAACACGTCATCAATAGTGTGCTGATGATATTCGTCCATGGTTTCATTTAGCGTTTTTATAAAATCCTCCATGCGCTTTTGTTTCCAACCTGTATGCCTTGATACAGCTATCAAAAAAAACCAGCCCATTTGCGTTTATGCACCTGTTTATTTCGGGGCATAGCCTCCCCGCATAGCCACCTTATTTCCTTTTTTGGAATACGTTCTTACTCTTGATTTCACTTTAATCCTCCTTTAGGTGGATCGGCAATATTAATCCGATTAATTTATTGCTATCTTTTTCAAAGACAAAAAACTCTCCGTTCGTCTCCTTTGTAACTTACCCCGGTACCGAAAAAATTTTATGTATTTATCGTTTACATATACGGATTTGTCCGAATCTAACTTTAGCCGTCTGATTATTTTATTAGGGGTCGTATATTTGCAATCGCAAGTCAGCTTTAACTCCGGTACTTTGTCTATGCCGTCTAAAACTGTTTTTGACAAGCCTCCAAATCGACTTACATCAAGCATGAGATCCTCCTGCGGTATCACGACCGCCGTAAATCCGTCTGCCGTTAATAATACCCCGCCATCGTCTAATTTTAACACCCCCTACATGGTCGCTCGTCAGCGCCTGTTGTTGACATTTTATAAAAAATATTATTATTCATTTTCAAATACCTCCACATTTCAATTCTACGCCCGTTTTTAGGCGTTCTGATTTTTTAACCCTGTAATTTCATTATAACACATTCAAAATCGATTACAGCGCATTCTAGACGGTGTTTTCAGCGTTTAATTGCCTTCTTTGCATGGTATAATGTCAGTAAGTTCAAAAGATTGCGTATCGGAATACGAATCATCTTCATAAACTGATATAACTTTTTGCATGTTTTTGCATCTCGTCCGAATACGCATAATCGCTGATATCACAAAAACCACAATCAGGATCAGGAATATCTTCAAGGTCCTCCCTTTTTTTCGCACTCAACGATTATTGAATGTTTTAATATAACTGTTTCCTCTACCACAATTTCATATTTTTGCCATTTTCAGCCCTCCTGTTTATACAAAAAAAATCTTCAAATTTACAGGTACATTCTGCACATAATTCTATATGCCAATCGCTATATGAACACCCGTCAGGATTACCGTTAAATATTTTTCGCATAAAAATTTTTCTGAATCGTAACCCCTTTATCCGTGCTGTCCACCCACGATATTCTTATATATTTTCCACACCTATCACAAACTCTAATAGTTTTAATCGCCATTTTCAGTCCTCCACATACATGTCAAGATCATCATCAATAACTATTGGCTCATCACCAGTAAATTCGATTTTCAATTTTTTTGTCTTCGTCTACCTCAACTATCATTACACAATTTTTTCAAAATTGCAACTGCCTTATCACCCGGCTCTAATTTTTTGATTTTTATTTTTCTCAGCATATTTTTCACAAAATAAATTAAATGCTTCTATTGTATTAATCATTTTTCTTCTCCTTTCAGTAATTCAGGATTATCGTGCACGTTGCCGATGACTTCAATATATGCTCCTGATTCTTCCATGTCTACCCAACAGAGTATATCAAGATTTGATTCTTCGCCTGAGATAAATTTTAATTGATATCCCCAGTTGTATCCCCCATTAGGATTACCAAATTCAACAACAGCATTGTAGTCAAAATTGTTAATTGTATCGGTGCATTTTACAATATCCCCCT
>VOFK01003651.1_pt1 | contig 10567 bp, 17 predicted proteins | sample 5384121 | NCBI WGS metagenome assembly VOFK01 (sample SAMN12384730, study PRJNA508395) | human gut metagenome | isolation source: healthy gut J | host: Homo sapiens | reverse complement strand
GACCAGCCGGTCGGCGGTGCGGACGGCCTCGTTATGGTTTTTCAGCAAGTGACTCACCCCGCTCTTCAAGGCTGCTGCTGATATTTTTTCGGCGTATATTTCTTGTTGCGCCGCTTGGCGTCGACATAGGCCTCCTGAATGGCGAGCGTAAGCTCGTCCATGTCCTCCTCGGCCATCTCGCCGCCGGCGAACAGACCCGGTCAGCTCGCCGACGAGGCTTTTCCGCGCCGACGCGGCCGCGATAGCCGAATTCCTTTCCGGCCATCGAAACGAAATCGTCGTTCTCGTTGTGCAGGTAGTCCGCGCTCGTGCCGAGGATCTCGGCGAGCACGCCGTAGACCCTGCGGTCCTGCGGATAAGTAGTGCCTTTTTCGTAATTTGTAATGGTTTTCAGTCCCAGACCGGCGCGCTTCGCCAGCTCCGCCTGTGTCAGATGGCTGTCCTTGCGCAGCTTTCGGAGCTTTTCGCCAAACCTCATCGTGCTGCCTCCTTATTTTGTAATGCGTAAACGGATTGCATGAATGCTCGAAATTTCCATTGACATGCGTAAAACAAATGCGTATAGTAAAAGCGTAAACTGTTTACGCATTTATCATACAATAAATTGCGCATCGTCAAGAGAGAGCGCGGCAGCAGCACATCGGAGGTGGCAGTATGGCTGAAAGATACACCAAAAACCTATGTTTCCGTCAACGTGGATATTGATGAGGACGGCACGATGCTTCCGCGCCTGATCCGGTGGATGAACGGGCGCGTGTTCGCGATCGAGCAGCTCGGGTATAAATGCCGCGCGTCCTCAGCGAAGGTGGGCGGCGGCGGCATCCGCTATACCGTCCGGATAAACGGCCGGGAGACCTACCTGTTTCAAGAGGGCAGCCGGTGGTTCGTGGAGGCCAGGGCAAAATCAAGGCCCCGCCAGGCGGGCCTTTGATTTATGCAGCTCGACAGCCTTTTATCCGCCGAGGCCGATGGGGAGAAATACGGTGTACATCGCGGCGAGCAGGAACGGCGCGATGACGATGGACGCGAGGCAGAGTACGATGCCGAGATTGAAATACTTCGGGATGAAGAACAGCGCCATCAGCGTCAGCCGGCGCAGAAGAATGAGCCTTGCGTATGTCCGACGGGTGAGGAAAATCAAATCGGATAGCCGTTCTTGTACTGCTTTCGGTATACCTGATATGCAGAAAAATGTCGAGCATAACGTTATGCCGCCAGCACACAAAAGAGCGGTCGAAATATCTGTCCTTCTTGTAATGCGCTGCCGGTTCCTGTATAATAACGGGTAGAAAAAACGCGGAAGGGGGCGGCCGGCATGATCTCGGACGAGACCGCATACCGACGGTATCTGAACGGCGAGGAGCAGGCCGCCGATCTGCTCGTGGAACGGTACGGCGACGCGCTGACGCTGTACATCAATGCGCGCATCCGGGATGCGCACGAGGCGGAGGATCTGATGATCGAGGCGTTTTCGCTGATCTTCGCAAAGGAGCGCCCGATCACCGGAACCGGCAGCTTCAAGGCGTATCTGTACAAAACCGCCCGAAATCTTGCCCTGCGGCACAGCCGAAAGCACCGCATCCCCTTTCTGCACATGGACGATCTGGACTTTGAGCCGCAGAGTGAGCTGTTGAGCGATGCCGCGCTCATCCAAAAGCGAGCGCAGGAGCCATCTCTACGCCGCGCTCGAACAGCTCAAAGCGGAATACCGCGAAGCGCTCTATCTCGTATATTTCGAGAGCATGTCCTATCGCGAGGCGGCCTCGGTCATGCGAAAGACCGAGCAGCAGATCACCAGACTGGTCTATCGCGGCAAGCAGAATCTGAAAACCATTCTCGAACGGGAGGGATTTGTATATGCGGACGAATAGGGAACGCGCCCGTCTGATGCATGAGAGAACCGCGGCGATCCGGCGCGAAATGCGCGCGAGACGGCGCCGCCGTCTGAACGCAGCAGTCTGCATGGCGGCCTGTCTGCTGCTCGTCACCGGCATCGGCGCGCTCATGCCCATGCTGATGGAAAATGTCTCGAGCGGCGGCGTCAGCCATGCGTCGGGCACGGCCAGTCTGATCGCGGAAAACGGGGCGCTCGGCTGCATTCTGGTGGGGCTGTTCTCCTTTCTGCTCGGCGTCTGCGTGACCGTGCTGCTGTACCGGCTGCGCGGCGCGGACGAACGCCGCCGTCAGGATGAGCCGGATGATGAGGACTGAACCGGACGAAAAATTTTTATCGGCATTGTGCGGCAAACAAGTTAGCGGAATCTAACTTGCTTGCCGCAAATTTTGTACTTTGTGTGTCGTTTGCGTGACAGGTCTGTTGACTGCTGTAAAATACAGGAGTTGACAACGCAAAGGACATATGGTATTTTATTAGCACTTTGAGTTAGCACGCGTTAACTTTAACCGCATGATCTGCCCGCAGAGCGCTTCGGTGCAGGCATGCGGTACTGCCTTCCATCCTTTCCGACGGGAAAGGACATTTTTTGCTGAAACGGTTAGCCTTAGGTAACTGTAACTGATAAGGAGGATATGACCCTTGAAGAAGAAACAAACCCTCGCTCTGCTGCTGGCCGGCGCAATGCTCGTACCGAACGCATTCGCCGCGTCCCCCGAGGATTTTCACGATTTCCCGACCGACTGGTCCGCCGCCGGTCTGCGCAGCGCCGTCCAGAACGGTCTGCTGAACGGCTCAAACGGCGAGATCGATGGAAACGGTCTGCTGACGCGCGCCCAGCTCGCGGCGATCGTGGGTCGCGCCTTCGGCGCGGACAAAGCCGCCGACCTCTCCGGATTTACCGATGTCCGGCCGGACGCATGGTACCACAATGATATGGCGGTCTCTGTCGCGATGGGCGCGTTCCAGGGCGCGAACGGAAAGCTGAACCCGAGTCTCCCATCACCCGTGAGGAAGCCTTTGCCGTACTGGCGCGCGCCTTCGGTCTGGACGGCGACGCTTCCGCTCTGTCGGACTACACCGACGGCGGCAGCGTTTCCCGTGGGCAAAGAGCGCGGTCTCCGCACTGATCGACAGCGGCTTCGTCAACGGCGCGAACGGCAAACTCAATCCCCGGAGCAGCATCACCCGTGCGGAATTCGCCAAGGTCATCACCGGCATGGCGAGCACGTTCGCGGATAACGGCCTGTCCGATACCGTAGACGGCAACGTCATCGTGCGCAGCAGCGGCGCGTCTCTCGCCGGCAAGACCATCAACGGCGACCTCATCCTCGCAGACGGCGCAGCACAGGCTGACCTGACGAACGTCACCGTCACCGGACGCATCCTGATCCGCGGCGGCGCGGACGGCGTGACCTTCGGGAACACGAGCGCAGGCAGGGGCATCATTGTGCACAGCGATGTTTCGATCGCAGGCACGGCGGACAGCATCACGGTCGCCGGCGCGGGTGCCGTTACCGTGCAGAGCGGCGCGTCTGTCGGCTCCATCACGGTAAACGCAGAGAACGCGAAGATCACCGGCGCCGGCAGGGTCGGTGAGGTCAGGGCGAACGCCGATAACGTGAGCGTTTCCACCTCCGGCAGCCGCGTTTCGGCGTCCGGAGGACGTTTCCGGCGTGCAGGCCGGCAGCAAGACCGTTGCGGCAGGCAAGACCGAGACGGTTTCCCAGACTTCGGGCGGCTCGTCCTCCGGCGGCGGTTCGTCTTCGGGCCGCTCCTCGAATGGCGGCTCGTCCAATGGCGGCGGCAGTTCTTCGAATAACGACCAGAACGTAAACGCCGAGATCGCGGACGCCAAGGTCGTCACCACCGATGCAGGCGCTTACCTTGCGCTTTCGTTTAAGGACGGCTTCAAGGCGGACGCCACCACTGTAACGGTCGACGGCGCGGATGTGACGGCGGCGGTCTCCAAAGTAACGGACGACGGCGCGGTCTCCAAGCTGCCGCTGACGGCGAAGCCGGGATCGGTCACGCTGACCTCCGGCGGCAGGGCCCAGACGATCTCTCTCGGCACGGCGCAGGCGAACGCCGTCTACACCGGCGAGGACTACCTGCCGGACTACTTCATCAAGCACGGCCCGCTCGCCATGTGGGATTATTACCTGACCAACTACGATGACGCAGGCAGCGTCCGCGTCCTGCCCGCCAAGACGACCTTCGGCACCTCTGCTGTCCGAAGCGAGCACCCGAGCTATTCCGAGCCGCTCGTTCTGGACGAGGACGGCAAGGGCAAATGTAGTTGTCATGTTCAACTACAATACCGCGGAAGAAAAAGGCGTGGTTCAACAGCATTGTGGACTTCAACGAGGATAACACGGAAGGCGCGGTGCAGCTGGTCGCATACGATCAGGAAAAAGAACACATGGAACCGCAACCTTCAGTTCACCAAGGGCTTTGACGATCACAATGGCAATACGGTCGCAACGCTGACCATTCCGTTCGGTCAGAGCAATTTCCGCTCGAACGGCCGCTACTTCGTCCGCGTGACCTCCGCGAACGCACAGGGCGTCAAGTCCTCCGCGCTCGCGTCCATCCACGTGCAGAACCATGACACGCCGACCCTCAAGATCAAGGAAAATCCGGAATCGGGCAAGAACCTGCATTTTGCTGTCAGCAATCTGGTCTACGGCATCACCGACCCGATCGAAAAGGTCACGCTGACCGACCCGACCGGCAAGACCACCGCGCTTGAGAAGATCACCGACTACTATCTGTTCAGTCAGGATCTGTTCGTGCTGTACAACGACACCAATGCTGAAAGCGGCGCGAGCGACCATCTGAAGTATCAAGGCGAGTACACGCTGACCATTCAGGCGAACGGCTTCAAGACCTTCTCCTGCACCTTCAACGTCAAGGAGGGGGCGCGCAGCCCGCTCAGCTCAAAGGCCGTCACCTATGACGCTGTCAGCCGCGCAACCGGCAGCACTTCCTCGGGCGGCGGCAGCAGCGACAGCTCCGGGCGGTTACGCCATCTCGACCGATTTCCTGTTCGACAGCGACCTTGTCGCGAATGCCTGCGTGCTGAACAAGCTCGGCCGCGATACCGCGGACTCTGCCGCCGTCCTCGAATACTGGCATTACAGCGCATCCACGCTAGACTCGGTATTCAACAAGGGCGATACCATGTATTATGACGGCACGGACTACATCGACGCGACGAACAAGGCGCTCTGGGTTCCGTTCTCCGAGTTCGTCAAGACCGCTAAGGCAGGCGTTTACCCGCCGCACGCCACAAAGGCAGTCCTTGAGGACGGTCTGCTCGGCGACATTCAGGACAGCACCGTATCCGGCCGACTGGATTACGTCGTGCCGACCGTTTCCGGCAATCAGCAGGGCAGTGATGCTGTGCTGACCTTCGAAAACGGCACGGACTACCTCGGCAAAATCTCCGCGCTTTATCTTAACGGCGACTGGCGCGAGCTGGACGAGAAGTATTATTCCATCGAGGGCAGCGTCATCACCCTCAGCAAGGACCTGCTGCATGTCGGCGAGAATGCACTCAAGATCGTATCGAACGGCTATAAGACGCAGACGGTCGAGTTTACTTACGGCAAGATCAACGAGACTGGCCTCGAGCTCGAACATTCGACAGATGAGAAAAACCGGCATCGTTGCGATTTCGGTCAAGAACTCGGAAGGCGACTTCCTCAGCCGGCTGAAATCGGTCACGCTGACCTCGAACGGCAAGGATGACGCGGTTTACGCCAAGGGTGTCGAGAGCAGCGATGCGGTTTACTACGTGGTCGCGGAGGATAACAAGAGCCTCACCCTGCACAACGTCAAGCCGGGCGCGTACACCGTAAAGATTGCGGCAGAGTATTATGACGATGCGCTGACAGCAGCAGTTTACGATGCCCGGCACGGTTGAGGTTAAGGCTGTGCCGGAGATGAAAGTAACCTCGAGCGAGAAGGATGGCGTGTTTACCGTCTCTATTCAGGGCGTAAAGGACGAAGCAAACAACACGACCACGGACAGGCAGATTAATGAGTGGAAGTCTAAAGTCCAGACGATTTCTGTTCAGGGTACTCAGTATGATAAGATTGCTGATTTTTCCTTTGCTGCTCCGAGCAAAACTTCGACCGATTACGAGCTGAAAACCGAAAAACCGGTACTTACGGCGGCTATGAGCTGGTTCTCGGCGGCGGCGCTTTCAAGCGACGGCGAGAACACCGTTGTCATTTCCGCAGACGGCTACGAGGACAAGAAAAATCACCGTCACGAAGGAAAAAACGACCGAACCGACTGAGCCGACTAAGCCGGAAAAGCCGAGCGAGGGAGAGGTAAAGGTACCGACGACTGCACCGACATTAGAAAAACTCTCCAATTTGTCCGGAAACACTTATTATTCGCTTGTTTTCAAAGAGTCTGACAAGGTATGGGTCAGCAAGGTATCTGGCATCACCGTAAGCGGACAATCCTACAAGACCGTTACCTCTGTCGACGATATGAGCACTGGCAACTACCTCATTAATTCTGAGAATGGCAGTATTGCTTTGCTCTGGTCTTCGTTAGCTAATTATCCTTTCGAAAAATCGTTCTCTCCACAGAAAACAACGGTACTCTGACTCTTATTGCCGAACAGGCTAGTTATTTCTCCGATCCAAACCGTATCTCTTTAAAAACAACGGAACGAGCGGCGGTAATTCCGATAGCGAATCGCCTCTGGATGCTGCCGTAGAGTCCTGCACGTTACAGGACTCCTTATTCGGAAAATACTATCAGATTAAATTCAGCAATCCAAGTGGTACGGAGCTGACCAATGTCCTGAACAGCATTGCTTCCGTCACTGTTGGTTCTGAAACCCTATACCAAGGTAAGCAATGCGACTGAGGATAATACTTTCTCTCTCAGTGTTGCAGAAGGCTGGACTGCTACTGCATTCGACAGACTGAATCTTGCGGCAAACGGTTTCTCCGATACTTCTGATACCACAATCACCATTACCACCAGCGACAATAAAACCCTTACCTTCACCGTCGACAAGGACGGCAATCTGAAGGCATAATCACGAACTGCCCCCGGCGGATTATCGTTTCTCGATGCCCGTCGGGGGCTTCTTCTTTACGATAGATATAATACACTCCCCTTATTGACAACCGCACGCTTCTGTCCCGTATAATAAAGTAGTCGAAAAAAAGGGAGGCGCACGGATATGCGGCACGAATACACATCATGCGGACACCCGCCCGTTTCCCCGAACAGACCTGTATGACCAAGGACCCCTGCCCCAAAAACGGCAGCCGGTCCTTTTTGGGAGGAAAATGAAATGATCGAAAAAACTGGAACGACGTCCACATTATCCCGGAATTCTGCGACCAGGGCGTGGACTGCTACCGTCTCGAGGGGCGGCAGCTTTCAACGAGTACTACATCGTTTCCGAGGCGGAGACGCGCAAGCTGATGAACCATCCCGAGGTCGTCGGCTACGAGGTCTATGCCTCGCTCGTCACCGCGACCTCGCAGATGATGTACTACCTCAAGGAGCAGAAGAAGATTACGTCCGCCAACATTCTCTCCATCCTGCGCGGCGCGCTCAACTATCCGCTCGAGGAGAGCTGCTACAAGGAGCACATCCGCGTGCACGACATCAGCTTCATGTCCAGCGAGCGCGTGTTCGGCGAGAACGATGAGATGTCGCTCGACATCAAATACTGCAAGCGACCATGGTGCCCAACAGCACGCTCATGATCGGCGACATCATCGCCTCGGGCGAAACGCTCGTGCAGTGCCTGCGCTACGTCACCGACTACTACCGCAGACAGGGGCGCGCAGCTACGCAACATCGTGCTGTTCACCATCGGCGGCACGCAGGGCATCGAGATCCTCGAAAAACTGACCCGCGAGATCCGCACCTACTGGCCGGACTTCGAGGGATTCATCACCGTGTACTACGAGGGCGTGTTCAGCTGCTACGAGGAGGGCGACAAGGGCGTTTCCGGCATCAACCGCGCGCTCATCGACTTCTACTGGAAGGGCGGCATCATCGCCCCGGCGTTCCGCCGCGAGACACTTTCCATGCAGAACCCGCTGTTCGAAAAGTGCACGATCTATGACGGCGGCGCGCGCCGCTACGAGATCCATGAGCACATCGACGAGGTACTCGAATTCTGGAACGGCATTCTCGAGCGTGCGGATAAGATCGACAAGCAGGCGCTGCTCGAGGAAAAAAGCTCGGCCACGCTCTGCCGATCTCCTACGAGGACTGGGTCAGAGACTTTGCCACTACGGAAAACTCGATGAAAAGCTGACGCGCTGGCTGTATCAGCAGGAGCGCGGCTTCGTCGAGAGCCTGCGCGGCATCTCGCTCGCCTCGAGCAGATCGCCCTTCAGCGAATCGAGGAGTTCACCTCGACGCTCAAAAAGTACATCCTGTAACAGATTCACAGCAAAAAGATTGGACGGTAATCAATGAAAAAAAGAACAAGCGACGGTAGATATCGACTTTGCGGAGGCGGCGGTGCCGCAGTATGCGCGCCCGCGGCATCGTGACCATGTTCATGATCATGCTCGGCTTCACCTTTTTCTCGGCGAGCATGTGGGTCGGTCAGGAGCTGGCCGACGGTCTGGATTTCGGCGGCTTCCTTTGTCTCGCTCATCATCGGCGGCCTCATCCTCAGCCTGTACACCAGCCTGCTCGGCTACGTCGGCGCGGAGACCGGCATGAGCCTTTTTGACCTGCTCGCGCGCAAGGCCTTCGGCAGCAAGGGCATCGCCTCCATCAACGGCATGATCATAGCCGCTGTCTGCTACCTGATCGGCCACGCCCGGAAAAACAGATAATCTCGTATTCGGGATGATCTGCATCCTGTCTGCGCGGATCGATAAGGAAAACAGAAACCGGAGCATAGTTCACTTTTCTGTTTGATACAGCAAAGCCCCCGTTCACGAGAACGGGGGCTTTGAGATTGTCGACAAACTTCGTTCTTCCGACAATCCGTGTTTTTGCCTTTGCAGAACACGGACGTTCGCAAACCGAGGTGCACGCCCACGGTTTGCGTTTTATTCCTCGGCAAGCTCCCGGACGGCGGAAACGGCGGCGTCCGCTTCCTCCTCCGTATTAAAAAAAGGAAAAGCTGAACCGCACCGCGCCCTGCTGTACCGTGCCGAGCGCCTCGTGCATACGCGGCGCACAGTGCGCACTCCGGCCGCGTGTCGCGATGCCGTAGTCCTCGGCCAGAATATCCGCGATCTCGGCCGAGTCGTAATCCCGGATGTTGAGCGTCACGATCGCAGCGCGCTCCGGCGCGGTGAAGTCGCCGTAGACCGTCACGCCGGGAATGCTGCGAACGCCCTCGTAAAACCGGCGCATCAGCTGCCGCTCCCGTGCGCCGATGGACTCCGCGCCCTGCCGCAGGATAAAAATCGAGCGCCGCGTGCAGTCCGGCAAGGCCGTGACCGTTGCGCGTTCCGGCTTCGAGCCGCGCCGGATATTCCCTTCGGCTGTTCCCGGTCGTAGGAGTGCACGCCCGTGCCGCCGCGCAGCAGCGGCCGCAGCTTCACGCCCGGCCGGATGCACAGGCCGCCGGTGCCCTGCGGCCCCATCAGACCCTTGTGGCCGGTAAAGCAGAGCACATCAATGCCCATTTTCTGCATATCGATCGGCGCCGCCCCGGCGGTCTGCGAGGCGTCGATCACCAGAAGCGCGCCGTGCGCGTGCGCCATCGCGCCGATCCGGGCAATATCGAGCATATTTCCGGTCAGATTGGAGGCGTGAGTGCAGACGATCGCCTTTGTGTTCGGGCGGAACAGCGCCTCCATGTCCTCGTATCGGATGTTTCCGCGGCGATCCGCGCGAACAAAATCGACCGCCGCACCGCGCGTCTGCATATCGTACAGCGGGCGCAGCACGGAATTATGCTCGAGATCGGTCGAAATGACGTGATCGCCCGCCGAAATCAGTCCGTAGACCGCGATATTCAGCGCCTCAGTCGAGTTTGCCGTGAAAACGACATGGTCCGCGCGCGGACAGCCGAACAGCTTCGCCAGTCTGCTCCGCGTCTCGAATACCATGCGCGACGCAGACAGCGACGCGCCGTGCGCGCCTCGCGCGGCATTCCCGGCGGTCAGTATCGCGTTTTTCACCGCCTCGGCAACCTCCGGCGGTTTGTGCAGCGTTGTCGCCGCATTATCCAGATAGATCATGTCTGTCTCCATTTGTCAGCCGTACATTTGGACGACCGCGTCCGTTTCGTAGCCGCAGCCTGCCTGCGCCAGAGCCGCAAGAAGCTGCGGCCTTTCGTCGACCTCCGCCTTCCATGCGAGACCGCAGCCGGCGCTGACCTGCGACGGGATGGGGATCATGCGCCGGGCAGGCCGCTGTTCGTAAACAGTGCCTCTGCGGCAAGCGCCTGCTCGGTCGAGGAAAAACGCGATCACGAGCACCGGCCTTCTGCGCCGCATCACGGACGAAGGACCAGATCGGCCTGCATCTGCTTTTCGGTGATAACGTACATGTTGGTAACGCCGCCGACCTGAAGCCGGTCGGTCAGGCCGTAGTGGCTCAGGCAGGTGCCGCAGGTCAGGATCTCGACGCCGAGCGCGGCGAGATTTTTTTCAGATCCGTCGAGCGACGGCGAGCCCTCGCAGGGTAACGCGCGCGCCGCCGTTGTAGAA
>VOFK01003312.1_pt1 | contig 10573 bp, 16 predicted proteins | sample 5384121 | NCBI WGS metagenome assembly VOFK01 (sample SAMN12384730, study PRJNA508395) | human gut metagenome | isolation source: healthy gut J | host: Homo sapiens | reverse complement strand
AGTCAGTGGAAGCAGCAGATTCTTTTTCCGTTGGAGGAAATGGGCAAAGAATTCTTCTTTACCGGATACTGGCAGGAAATTATGCCTATCGCCATCATCATGAGCATCAAAGTCTTGGGAGGTCTCTATAATTTGTATGATAGAGCCCGGGGCGATCAGAGATATAATTAGGGACGAAAGATATACTGATCAGATTAATGAGAACTCGTGCCCGTCCATTGGTAATGATTGCGATACGGCCTTCCTGTAACCGGTAAGGTTGTCCGATTTTGAAAATGGTCGTTTCCATTTTCGAGAAGCTCGTTACAAAACCCGAACTCGGCATTGATGAAACGAAATTGTTGTGACGTACTATATTGATATCCTTCAGTAGCTGGAGGCCTAATTCCATAGGTTCTTTCTGTTCCATTCCCTTTGCTCTTTTCCGGCAAAGATAAGAAATTGCCTCAAAATCTTCTCCTTTTTTAGGATAAATCGAACTAACGGGACATATTTCCCAACTATCGGAATGTGAAGCTATCGCTTAAACGGCTATCTTTGTCTTTTGAAGAATTCATAGAAAACAGGTGTATGAAAAAAGAATCATTTTTAGTATTTCGCTCTTGCTCTTTGTGACGGAATGTATGGGCAGGCGAGACGTATAACATTAGAAGAATGTCAGCAGAAAACGCAGGACAACTATCCGTTGGTGCGTCAGTATGATTTGATAGAGAAGACGAAAGAATATAATTTGGAAAATGCGGCGAGAGGATACTTGCCCCAGTTCGCTCTTTCGGCAAAAAGCGTCTTATCAAAGCGAGGTGACGGAGTTCCTGTTGCCATTCCCGAGTGATATCAAAGGAATGTCTAAAGATCAATATCAGGTGATGTTGGAGTTACAACAGCAGATATGGGATGGCGGAGGAATACCGGATGCAGAAGAAGCAGACTGAAGCGGAAGCGGAGATCAACAGAGAAAAGTTGAACGTGGATATGTACTGCGTTGAATAGCCATGTGAATGATCTGTATTTTGGAATTCTGATGTTGGATGAACAGTTGGCTCAGAATGCCTTGTTGCAAGACGAGCTGGGAAGGAACTTCCGTCAGATTACGGCTTATGTAGAAAATGGGATTGCCAATCAGGCTGATCTGGACGCTGTGAAAGTGGAGCAATTGAATACTCGCCAGAAAAGAGTGGAGTTGACTTCTTCGCGCATGGCTTATTTTAAAGATGCTTTCGTTGTTGGTAGGAGAGGTACTTTCTCAGGAGACTGTGTTTGAAAAAGCCTGTTCCGCAAAACGAACTTTCGGCTGTCAGTGACATTCGCCGACCGGAACTGTCATGGTTTGATGCACAGGAACGGGATTGCAGGTGCAGGAGAAAAAGCATTGAATGTGCGTCATCTCCCTCATTTTTGGCTTGTTTGTGCAGGGAGCTTATGGTAATCCGGGATTAAATATGCTGAAGAATGAATTTTCTCCTTATTATATTGCAGGCGTCCGGCTTTCGTGGAATTTTTCGGGAGTCTGTATACGCTGAAGAACGACCGCCGTGTGATTGAAAATAAACGGAAACAACTGGACAGCAATCGGGATGTGTTTCTTTTTAATACACGACTGGAAATGACACAGCAAGATCAGTCTATCCGTTCGTTGGAAAAACAGATGCAGGATGATGATGAAATTATCCGGTTGCGTACTAATATTCGTCGGGCTGCGGAGGCCAAAGTTGCAAATGGTACGCTGACGGTGACCGAGATGCTTAGGGGAACTGACGAATGAGAGCCTTGCACGTCAGGCGAAAGCAATGCATGAGATTCAACGGCTGATGAGCATTTATCAATTGAAATATACTACTAATCCTTAATAAAATCTTTCGGATATGAAAACGAATGACAAAAATAGGAATATACGGGATGGCGGTATGATGTTTGCTGCCTGTGGGAATGGAGTGCCCGACTATGATGCAACGGGAACATTTGAAGCTACGGAAGTGACCGTTTCTGCTGAAGCGTCAGGAAAATTGCTGCGACTGGAAGTAGAAGAGGGAACAAAGCTGAAAAGCGGGTGAGGAGATCGGGTTGGTAGATACGGTACAATTGTATTTAAAGAAGCTGCAATTGGAAGCCAGTATGAAGTCGGTAGAGAGCCAACGTCCCGACCTGGCAAAGCAGATAGCTGCTACCAAACAACAAATAGCTACGGCTCAACGGGAAAAAGAAACGGTGGAGAACCTGTTGCTGCCGGGAGCTGCAACCAGAAAAGCTGGAGACTGGGATTCGCAGATCGCTTTGCTTCAGCGACAGTTGATTGCACAGGAAATCATCATTGCTGAATAGTACGAACAGCCTGACGGAACAAGGAAATTCGGTCGGTATACAAGTGGTACAAGTTGAAGATCAGTTGAACAAATGTCATATCCTGTCGCCTATCGAAGGTACGGTACTGGCTAAATATGCGGAAGCGGGAGAATGGCATCTGTTGGCAAGCCGCTGTTTAAAAAGTGGGGAGATTTGACCGGATGTATCTGCGGGCTTATGTCACTTCAGAACAATTGTCTCAGGTGAAGCTGGGAGATGAAGTGACTGTGTACTCCGATTATGGAAATTGAACAGAAAGCTTATCCCGGTGTGGTCACCTGATTTCCGACCGTTCGGAATTTACTCCCAAAACTATCCTGACTAAAAATGAACGCCAATCTGGTATATGCGGTAAAGACATTGCCGTGAAAAATGACGGTTCGCTGAAGATTGGTATGTATGGAGGTGTGGTATGGAAAAAGGAGAATCCATAGTTGTTGTAAAGGGAGTCAGTAAGAACTACGGGAAAGTAGAGGATTGAAAGAGTTTCCTTTGCGTAGAGCGGGAGAAATTTTTGGGCTGATCGGTCCCGATGGGAGGCGGGTAAGAGTACTTTATTCCGTATTCTGACTACTTTATTGCTGGCTGATAAAGGCACGGCGATTGTCAACGGACTGGATGTGGTGACGGATTACAAGTTGATTCGCACGAAAGTAGGGTATATGCCCGGAAGATTCTCGCTTTATCAGGATCTTTCTGTGGAGGAGAATCTGGAGTTTTTGCGACAGTCTTTCATACGTCGATACAGGAAAACTATGATTTGATTAAAGATATCTATCAGCAGATTGAGCCGTTTAAAAAAAGAAGGGCAGGAGCTTTGTCAGGAGGTATGAAGCAGAAGCTGGCGTTAAGTTGTTCTCTGATTCACAAACCTGATATTTTATTTCTGGATGAGCCGACTACCGGGGTAGATCCCGTGTCGCGAAAAAGAATTCTGGCAGATGCTCCGTAATTTAAGGAAGCAGGGGATTACAATTATTGTTTCAACTCCTATTATGGATGAGGCTCGTCAATGTGACCGGATTGCTTTTATTAATCATGGACAGGTGCATGGGATTGATACACCCGAACGGATTCTTTCAGAAATTTGCTTCTATTCTTTGTCCGCCACCTTTGGAACGGGAGGAAGCGCAGAATATGGCAGTTCCTGTTATTGAAGTGGATCAGCTGACTAAATGCTTTTTTGGGCATTTTACGGCAGTCGACCATATTTCTTTTCAGGTGAAACGCGGAGAGATTTTCGGTTTTCTTGGAGCCAATGGAGCAGGTAAGACAACTGCAATGCGCATGCTTTGCGGATTGAGCCGTCCGACATCGGGGGTAGGCAAGGTGGCCGGTTATGATATCTTCCGCGAAGCTGAACAGGTAAAAAAAGCATATCGGATATATGAGCCAGAAATTCTCTTTTGTATGAAGATCTTAAAGTGTGGGAGAATATCCGCCTTTTTTGCCGGGATCTATGGAATGAAGGATAAGGAAATTGAAGAAAAGACAGAGGAATTGTTAGAACGCCTCGGCTTTGCAGACGAACGGAATACACTGGTAAAAAGCCTTCCTTTGGGTTGGAAGCAGAAGCTGGCTTTTTTTCTGTCTCTATCTTTCATGAACCGAAGATTGTGTTCTTGGATGAACCGACCGGAGGAGGGACCCTGCTACCCGCAGACAATTCTGGGAACTGATTTATCAGGCAGCCGATCGGGGAATAACTGTTTTTGTTACCACACACACTACATGGATGAAGCGGAATATTGTAACCGGATATCGATTATGGTAGACGGACAGATCAAGGCGCTGGATACACCGACTCGACTGAAAGAGCAGTTTGGTGTGGAGACGATGGATGATGTGTTTCAACAACTTGCCCGCCATGCGGTGCGTAAAAAGCAGATTGATTATGAAACAATTTATAGCTTTCAAAGAAAGAATTTTATCATATTTTCCGTGACCGGCGTACGATGTTGATTCTGTTGGGAATGCCGGTCGTAGAGATTATCCTGTTTGGGTTTGCTATCAGTACGGAAGTGAAGAATGTCCGGCTGGCTGTTCTTGATCCTTCGAATGATGTGGTGACAAGGAAAATTATCGACCGTCTGGATGCGAGTGAATATTTCACGGTTACTGCCCGCTTTCATTCTCCGCAGGAAATGGAGGCTCCTTCCGGAAAAAATAAGATTGATATGGCGATTGTATTTGGAGAGCGTTTTGCCGACGGACTTTATAAGGGAGATGCCCGTGTGCAGCTGATAGCAGATGCAACTGATCCTAATATGTCTACTTCGCAAACCCATTATGCTGCCAGTATCGTTTCTTCGGTGGGGCAGGATATGTTGCCCTCCAACGTTTCTGTTTCCCGTTTGATTCCGGATATCAAATTATTGTATAATCCGCAGATGAAGAGCGCCTACAACTTTGTGCCGGGTGTGATGGGACTGATCCTGATGTTGATTTGTGCCATGATGACTTCCATATCCATTGTCCGTGAAAAAAGAGACCGGTACCATGGAAGTATTTCTGGTATCTCCGGTAAACCCATTATTTATTGTGTTGGCGAAGGCAATTCCTTTACTTTGTTTTTATCGTTTGTCAATCTGACTACTATTCTGTTGCTTTCAGTCTTTGTGCTGGATGTGCCGGTAGTGGGGGAGTTTATTCTGGCTGGTGATGGTATCCTTGCTTTTTATCTTCGTTTCCCTGGCTTTGGGCTTTGCTGATTTCTTCAGTGACAAGTACACAGGTGGCGGCAATGTTGGCATCCGGTATGATATTGATGATGCCTACCATGGTTTTGTCCGGCATGATTTTTCCGGTAGAAAGCATGCCAATAGTTCTTCAGGTCATATCGGACATTATTCCGGCCCGTTGGTATATACAGGCTGTACGCAAAACTGATGATTGAAGGAGTGCCGGTTGTGTTGGTACTTAAAGAGATTAGCATTTTATTGCTGATGGCCATAGTGCTTATTACAATCAGCATCAAGAAATTTAAATATCGATTGGAATAAAGGAATTTATTATGATAAAATTTCTGATAGAAAAGAGTTTAAACAGTTGCTTCTCAATTCGTTCTTGCCGAGATTGATTCTTGTCTTTCCCCTGTATGATCATGTTGCTGATGCCTTGGGCCGTGAATATGGAAATAAAGAATATACAGCTGAATATCGTTGATAACGACCATTCGGTTATTTCTCAGCGGTTGGTGAATAAGATTGCGGCTTCTACTTATTTCCGTCTGACGGAAGTTCCGGCATCTTATGCGGATGGATTGCGGAATATTGAATTGGGAACGGCGGATATTGTGATGGAGATACCCCGTCATTTGGAAAAGGATTGGATGAACAAAGGGGGAAAGCTCATATCTTGATTGCCGCCAATTCGGTTAAATGGAACGAAAGGAGGGTTGGGCAGTTCTTATCTGGCTACTATTATCAATAATTACGCAACCGAATTACGTGCGGAACGTCCTGATGCCGTTTCAGCTTCGGGTAGTGCCCCTTCTATTCGTATCGATACGCAGGGATTATTTAATCCGAATCGAATTATAAGCTTTATATGATTCCTGCACTGATGGGAATGTTGCTTTGACTCTGATATGCGGTTTTTTACCTGCTTTTTGAATGTCGTTAGTGAGAAAGAAGTTGGAACCATCCAGAACAGATTAATGTGACCCTGTACCGAGAAGTTTACTTTTTATTCTGGCCAAACTTCTACCTTACTGGATCACAGGCTTTATCGTATTGACTTTGTGCTTTTTATTATCTTGGTTGCTTTATGGAATAACTCCTGTAGGACACTTTATTGTGATTTATTTTTTGGCGATTCTGTTTGTGTTTGTTATGTCCGGTTTCGGGCTTGTCATATCCAATTATTCGGCAACTATGCAGCAATCCATGTTTGTGATGTTCTTTTTTTATGTTGATTCTGATGTTGATGAGCGGACTATTTACACCGGTGAGCAGCATGCCTGAGTGGGCGCAGGTGATCACTTATTTTAATCCGTTGAAGTACTTTATGGAAGCAATGCGTATGGTATATCTTAAGGGAAGCAGCTTACTGGAATTGCTGCCTGAAATAGAGTCTTGTTTTTTTTGCCCTGGTTTTCAATAGCTGGGCAGTGTTCAGCTACCGGAAAAATCAATAGTCGGGTAATGGGACTATATAAAAAACAGCTCTTTTCCTTTATGATCGGAAAGAGCTGTTTTTTTATTATCTCTTCACCCGCTTGAGGTGAATTGCGGTTACTGTGTTATTTTACTTCGATTTGCTTTTCGGCTTTCTTCACTTCTTCTTCAGAAATCTTAGGAAGTTGAACATTCAATACTCCGTTTTCTACTGCGGCAGATATTTTTTCTTTATCTACATTATCCGGTAGAATCATAGTCTGCTGGAACTTGGAATAAGAGAATTCGCGACGTAGATAGCGACCTTCTTTTTCTTCTCTTCTTTGTTTTTCAGTCTTCTTCTCCATGGTGGTGATAACGAGGTTATTTTCTTCATCAATGCGAACATTGAAGTCCTCTTTGTCATCCCCGGAGCAGCCAGTTCAACTTTGTATTCTTTTTCTGTTTCAAAAACATTGATTGCAGGTGCGGTAGCATTTTGCTTTTACCATCAATCGTTATCAAAGAAATCGTTAAAAATACTTGGTAACCAGTTTTGAGTTCTTCTAACAGGCATCATAATCTTAGTCTCCTATCTTTTTTAGTTAAACATTCGGTTTATTCAATTTTGAACTTCGGGTCGTCGCTTTCTGCAGAGAGGAATTTTCGACTCTTGCCGTCCGTTTTCGAACCGTCGTTCGCTGTTATAAGTGCAAACCTTATGCCAAAAAGATATTTGAGGCTGTAAGTGTCTATTTGTCATCTTGATAATGTCAATTTATCTTGTTTGATGACAAAATGTAGCCTGTGTTTGTTTATTTTATATAATATAGATATTAATTTGATATTCTATTTCTTCTCAAGAAGCTTGAATCTCAACCTTAATACTTGTCTTTCTTCATCATAATCATGACTGATGATTTTGAAAGTTCCTATTTCTGAAGTATTGGATACATGTAGTCCGATACAGGCACAGGCGTCGTAATCTCCGATACGTATAATACGAAGGGTTTCACTGGCATCAGCGGGAAGTTTTGCTCAGGTCTACGATGTCTTTTTGCTTCTTCATGAGTCATGAATTCTACAGTAACGGGCAGATTTTGGTCGATAGCTGCATTTACTTTATCTTCGATCATTTGTGGCTATTTCCGCTCCGTGGGACATACAGAAAGAATATAGTCACATTTACTTTTTTTCCTTTCTATATGGGCATTTCTTGAGCGGAGGCAAACCAAAGGTTTTTACCATAGTGGCATTTAATAAATGCTCTGCTGTATGCATAGGCGCGATTGACACATCCTGAAATTTGGGGCTGCTTGATTTATTTCCATAATAGACAAATTTTTATTGCTTTTTAGACAAAAGAACAAAAGAACATATTTTTTCTTATGCGTTATTCTTATGTTTATATTCTCTGAATTTTCTTTTTATTTCGATACGTTCACCTCCAAAATTTATTAATAAACCATGATCTGTATTAGTGGCAGTTAAGTAATTTACTAGTTGGGTTTCATGTATTGGAATAAGATGCTGTACCGCTTTAAGTTCAATGATTATTTCTCCTTCTACGATTATGTCTGCTCTGAATTCTCCTACAATTTCATTTTTGTAATATACATTTATAGGAGTTTCTGTATCTGCATGAATACCCTTTTCTTTTAATTCTATCATCAATGCTTTCTGATAAACATTTTCAAGAAAACCAGCGGCAAGGTGCATTCTTACATTATATGCATACTGAATAATCGTTTTTATTAAGCTCTCTATCTCCATTTCTCTTTTTGTTCTTATGTTCTTTTGTCTTAATAATAAGATAATGTGTCTCATCTGTATGCATGGGAGGATATTCCTGTTTGTTGTGGTCGTTGAGTTGAATTTCTGATTCCATTATTTAATTAGTTATTTCAAGTTTATTATAAGTTATTATTTTTTTGTATTTTAGTTTGGGAGAGATCCCCAAAAAGCAAACCTACTTTTCATTTCCCGAATAATTTACTCGTATAATCAAAGGGAACGGCTAATGTCGAAGTACATTTGATTGCCTTCATAATGCTGGCATTTATCAAACTCTATCAGATCGCATTTATTGACTAGCGATTGACTTTTCATGTTTTCCATTCTGAATAACATGTTCAGTAGCTGGTATTCATCATTAACGCAGATAACCTTGAATGCTGTCTCTTCACTTGTGCCGTCTCCCTGTAAGGGAAATCATAGTAAGAAGGGCTGCGTATCGCTTCGAATAATGCTTTATTTCCTGGATATCTTTTTCAAGTAAACCTGCTAATCCGTACATGTTGTATAATAATTGAAGAGATACAGGATTCTTTTTTTTCAGCAGTTCTTTACCGGTATTATAAGCGTCTTCATACTTTTTTTGCTCTTTAATCAGTTTCCGGAGATCTTGAAAAGTTATCCATACTTCCTTTATAGGCAGGAGTAAAGGAGTATCCGTAATATATCATGGCATAATCCTGGCGGGTGAGTAGGCTATCATTTTCCTCAAAACGTTGCATGAGTTTCTGAAATTCCGTACTATGGTCGGTTACATATTCCTTGATGGCAGAATAATCTACGTTCAATATCTCTTGTGCGGAACAGTACATCTGAAGACTAAGTATACTTATAAAGAAGAGAGAGTTATGAGTTTTTTTCATGGCAGTATTTTTTTAGGATATTATGATTTACAAAAAAATACCATTCTTTTTCAGGATTCCAAATGTATAGAGCATAAAAAAGGAGCAACGCCTTGCTCCAACCTTTGTTAACCTTAAATCTAATACTATGAAAACACAGTGCAAAGATACGGACTTCTGTGAAATCTGCAAATAATCAAAGAAAAATCCATGTTATATAACATAGATTAAGAAAATTACTTCTTCACTTAACGGATATTCGGTATTTAATCGTTCATATCAAGATTTTTTATCTTTGCATGCAATTTGAATTACTAATCTTTATTATAAGTATATGGAAAAGAAAAAAAATTGGGTCAATGGATGTTATTGGCTGTTGTTTGTCTGAGTTTCTCGGTAGGAGAGATCTATGCACAGAAACATGAGTTCGCTGACTTTAAACGTTATGCGAAAGAGAATGCAACACTTGCGCAACCTGTGAAAGAAAGAAAAAAAGAGTTGTTTTTATGGGTAATTCGATAACGGAAGGTTGGATAAGGACTCATCCTGACTTTTCAAAACGAATGGATATATTGGCCGTGGTATCAGCGGACAGACTTCCTATCAGTTTTTACTTCGTTTTCGGGAAGATGTGATAAATCTTGCTCCGGCATTGGTTGTCATTAATGCGGGAACAAATGACGTGGCTGAAAATACAGGTCCGTATAATGAAGATTATACATTCGGAAATATTGCATCTATGGCAGAGTTAGCGAAAGCAAATAAAATAAAGGTGATTCTGACTTCAGTGCTGCCGGCTGCTGAATTTCCATGGAGACGGGAGATCAAGGATGCTCCTCAAAAGATTCAGTCACTGAATGCCCGTATAGAAGCTTATGCCAAGGCTAACAAAATTCCGTTTGTGAACTATTATCAGCCGATGGTAGTTGGCGAGAACAAGGCTTTGAATCCTCAATATACAAAAAGATGGAGTACATCCGACAGGTGAGGGATATGAAGTCATGGAAACATTGATCAAACAAGCTATTGAAAAGGCACTTTTAGTGAATGAATTAGTCAATAGAATAATGCCTCTTGAAAAAGAAAATCAAGAGGCATTTTTTTTGTTTCTTTAGGTTGTGGAAAAGACTAGAAAAGTGTCATAATCTCATTCCAACTATTTACTCGTTTATAATCTGTTATAAAAATATATTATGCGGTTGGGGGCTGTGTCAAAAACTAAGGCACATCCCCTTCTTTTTTTCATATAAAATAGTCGTTCCTCTTTTTTTTGTCTATGCGACTATTTTTTCAGTAATTAGGTAATAAGGCTTAATATTCGTCGTATTTTTTGAGTCACACGTGGTCTGATAAAGATAAATATAATTATTCTGTTGCACTCCTTCTCTTTTCTTTGTAGTTTGTACTTTATCTTTTCATGGGATGTGGCAGGGGTATAGCCAACTAATGATAAGATGTTATTTGAACTATAAAAAGGAGAAGATATTGCGATTATGCTTT
>VOFK01001941.1_pt1 | contig 10587 bp, 17 predicted proteins | sample 5384121 | NCBI WGS metagenome assembly VOFK01 (sample SAMN12384730, study PRJNA508395) | human gut metagenome | isolation source: healthy gut J | host: Homo sapiens | reverse complement strand
TTTTTATTTCAGTGAATTTACGCTAACATCTCATTTTTTTCCACGGTATTTTTCCACATGTATGGTTTCGCTGATCCCTCCAGAAAAGTGCTGCTGGACAATATGAATCCCGAAAATTGAGGTCGGGGAGAACAGAAAACAAACGATAAAAGTCATTCCATGCGCTGGCAGTATAGCACACTTGAGAGGCTGCCAGCTTTTCTATATTTGCGTGGAGTGTGCCCGGGTCCTTGTGGGTATATATGTTTGCGGTTACAGAGATATATCAGAATGCCCCATGAGCTCCTTTGCAATATTGATGGGGACCCTGCTTTCTGGAGATCGGTGCAGAAAAGTATGGCGAAGACAGTACGGGGTGAGGTCTGGGGCAATCGCGTGCTTTTTATGATTTTTGATTCCTCCTAAGTTCTGCCCCCACTTTTATGTCCAGGTCCCGCGCGAAGGAGTTCCAAAGGCGTTGGAGGCTTTTGTGATTGTGCCGGTTCCCGGCGCCGGTTTGAAATACAGGGAATCGGTTTCCCTTTGCACGCGGAGGAGATGATATTTTTAGGTCCGCGTGCATAGGGACATCACGGTTCCCTGCCTCTGTTTTTGTCTCCTTTGATCCGTTCGGACCCGCTTTCCACGGCCTTATGGACATGGATTTCATTCCGTTCAAAGTCGATATCTGCCCAGTTGAGGGCTACGGTTTCCCCAGGGCGAAGCCCCGCATACAGCATCATTAAGACCCACAGACCGGATCTGTGGGTGGACGCCAAAGACAAGATGGCGGCCCGTTCCGTTTCTGTGATTGCCCGATGGCTGTTTTTCTGCGTGGCGGGGAGTTTCAAGTCTTCCGCTGGGTCAAAGGTGATAATTCTTGTTTTCCTGGCACGAGAAAACATCTCTTTGAGCACCAGACGAATCTTTGACACATGCGAATAAGATCGTCCGGCCTGATCGTTCAGAATCTTTTGCAGATGGATCTCTCTCACGTCACGTAGTTTCATTGCCCCTATAACTGGCTGAATATAATTCCTGTATTTCTCATCATACATCTTTAGACTTTTGGGGTGAGTCCGGCGGCTTTTCTTATAGGTTTCTACCCATTCCTTAAAACCAATGGTCAACGGTTGTATTGGCGTTTATCACAATTTCTCCGCGCTCTAAAGACACTTTCATTTTTGCAATTTTTTGTATACTTCTTCGATGGTTTTTCCCTTCACATCGTATCTTTTCCGTCCCAGGTGAATGTCTTTCTGACATACTCATATTTTTTTTTTTTTGCTGTTTCGAGTATTTTCCATGATATCTCTCCTTTTTTGCACAGTAATAAAAAGTCAAAACATGTCGCTTTTGTTTATTATGTACATCTTTGAATTTGGCTATTCCAGGATTTTCCATTATATGGCTATGGTGATTTTTGGAAATTGTTGGTATTCTATAAAAAACAGATTTTCTTCGGTCCGAAAATTAGTCCAGAAATATATCTCCTTTTATTTTGGAATCTTGCAGAACGTAGAACGTCTGTTCTATAATGGGGAGGACATAGCATGAAGAAACGCGGTGACCACTCTATCAATAGGCCGGGGGCCTGGACCCATTCAGAGCAAGGTGTGGAAGAGGTTCTCTTTTATGTCAGCCACACCAAGAACACTTTACAGAAAAAAGTATGGAGGGAAATTATATGGAGAAAAAAGAAATTGTCCGGCAAATCCACGTTCGTTTAGAGTTCCTATCCATCAAAAACCTTAAACTCGTACTTAGTTTCATCAATGGTCTCAGATCCTGATTTTTTTTCAAAAAGCCAGCCCAGTGGGGCTGGCTTTTTTCATTTACTGCGTGGGGATCATGTCTTTGATTCGCTCCAGATTCGCTCTATATCCATTCAATTTTGCTTTTTGAGCATCGGTCAATTTCTCCATGTTCCCCTCAAAGATAGCCTGGAATCTTTGAATATGCCCATCAATCCCTTTTTGCGTTTTCAGCTTTCCGATTGACTTAAACTCAGAACGGTACTCTTCTTCCATCAGGTCATCAACTTTCCCTCAAAAGCATCCGACAATATCTTTCTGGTATCCCATCCAATTTCTGGATTGATTGCAGAGGTTTTTACACGGATAGCTTCTACAACAGGCTCCATTTGTTCATAAAGGAAAAAAGACCTCTGGCAGAGAGTCCGCTTCGTTGATTTCTTTTTGCAGCCTGTCTATTTCTTTCATCTCTTCATGGACGGCTTCATAAACTTCAGCTTCTTTTTGTTGCCTCTTCATATATCTCTTTCCACTTTTTATTGAGCCGGACAAACCCAACAATACAAAGAGCGCATAGGACAAAACAAACCGGAAATGCAAGCCCCAAAATCAGAAATAGTACAGCTAAAACAATCAGAGTAATTCGAAACGTTATACTATTAATTTTTACGTTCCGGGCTTTTTGGCGATAGAAAGAGGGATCGTAATTGACGTTTTCTTCTTCTGGCTCATCAGAAAAAAGGAGGAATATTCTGATCCTTTTTTACTGGCCCCCTCCACCTGAACTCTTAACATAAGACAATCCAGTCCCGGGCACTCCAATAGATGTGGTTCTTCGCCCGCTGCTATTGATCGACATACGAGCTCCCTTTGGTTCCGACACTGATACCCACGCTTTTTTTACCTATGTTCATTTTTACCCAGGGGCAATTTTAATTGATTTTCTAAATCTAAGGCCCATTTTTACTCTTCCTCAATTCTATTTTTCTTTTTATCTCTTCTGCAATCTCCAGGATTTTGTCCCCAACGGCTTTCCATCCTTCCGGGGGACATCCGGCTCAGACAGAGGATGATCTCGTTTCTATACGGGACATCCTCTTTAACATGCGCCCAAAAAAAAATTGACAAAGCCTCTTCTTCGGATACCTCTTTGCACATAGGCCCCTCTCCGGTTCGCAACCAGGTTTCATTGACGCCAAACTTGTCACAAATATCAACGATTGTTCGTTCACTGGGGGCCCCATAACTTGAGAGCCTTTGAAACATGTTGCTGTGACACATTCAACTTGGCTGCAAATGCCGTTTTTGGTTAAACCAGATTCTGCAATTACTCTTTTGATTCGGCTATTTATATCGCTCATAGTCGCACCTCCTATTGTGCATTAAAACATATTCTATCTCGCTTGTCAATGAGAAAACACACCTGAGGTGTAAAAAGGCGTTGACACAACTCTTTAAGTGTGATAAATTAAACTTGAGGAGTAAAAAGGGGAGGTGACGAAATGGAATTACTCACTTATCGACTTTCTGATCCAAATGATAAGTCCAAAGAGTTAAAAGAAAATCACAGAGCTGGTGGTGTCCAGCTCTTCAGACAATCAAAGAAGCCATGGACGCCATCCGTTTGTCCGCAGAGCTTCTTGGATGAGATGAAGATTGTCAGAGGTGGTTAAAATGATTCTTCCTGGTTTCCTTATTGGGTAGCTGCAACGGCTGCCACCTGGATAGTGGTACAGTTTCTTTTTCCCCCGAAGCAGAAGTATCCAAAGGACAATGCTTTGGTTGCTGCTATCGGGTTTGGAGGCGCGTACTTCGTCTCTTTTGCGGGATGGTGTTTACTGTATATCTAAGCTGATGGCTGGGGCGTGGTAGTGCATCAGATCTTTTGTTCATAGCAAAAATCAGTGATAACTTTGCCTTGCTAAATTCTTGCTCATGGGGTATTTCTCCTGTTTCTTGATACGCAATGACGAACTGTTGCACAGCAGAAAGATTCTGAATCGTTTCTTCACTGGCAACTAAAGTTGCTATGTTTTGCCGCATGATACATCCCTGCGCAGGAAGAATCATCTCTCACTTCACTCCAAGTTTTTAGGGCAGAGATGTAGTCAGTATATGCTTTCAGCCTTGTGGGCAGGAAGGTAGCCAAGACAGTTTTCTTCATCTCAGTTTCTGTTGTTCTTTTTTGAAACCAAATGCTGTCCGACTAAGGCAAGTATCGCACCGACAACGCCAGCGAACAGAGAGACGATAATTTGTAAAATAACAATAATATTTGATTCATCCATGAGATTATCCCCCTTCTTCGCCCATTCTACCACGGGTGGAGGGAGGGGGCAAGAGAGGAGGTGAGCCTATGAACCCGCGGTGGAAACAACCTCTGCAAATTCCATTGCAGAAACCATTGTGGCCGTATTACCGGGTCTCCCTGAAAAGGAACAGGTATATATTTTGGGCTACATGGCCGGGATCGCGGCGGCCCATGCAATCCGCGAAGAAACAACCCGGCCTCGTAAAAACGGGGCCCGGGAAGGGAAGAAATTATGAGTATTTATACAAAAAGGCCGACATGTATCGGCTGGTGCGAGACTGTGCGGAACAGCTGCCGTTTCCTGTCCCACTGCCGAAAACCGGCGGACACATTTCGGAACCACGATTGCGAAGAATCAACACATGTGGTGGAGAGACGGGACCACACACTGTATTCTGCCTACCTCATGGAGATTTTGGACGAGACGATCCTGCGGGTGGAAGTTTATGAGGCAGATGATTGTATCGCCGCGAGTCTATCTGCTTGAAAGGAACTGAGGTGACATAATATGCCGAAAGTCAAAATTTGTGACCCCAGCGCATTGGGGAAAGGAAAGTCCAGCACCAAGCCTCAAATGAACAACCGAAAGAAGAAGCAGCTGGAAGATAAGATCATCGAACTTTTTGGGATCTGCCTGACGTTTGCCAAGTAAAAAAGTGATCGGTCTCCAGGATTACACCTGCGCCATGAATTGGATTCAGTCAGAAGGAATTGAGCCGGTGCTGGTCAATGGGCGGAAACGGTACCTTGCCGCAGACGTGGCCAAGGCGTTGGAGCTGTCCAAAATCCGGGCGGTGTGATATGTCCCAGATTATAAAAGGACCCTTGTCGGCGTTGCAGCACCGGCAAGGGCTGGTAGAAAAAGAAAGGCATTGATGTGCCACTATTAGGATAGCACGTCACCGAAGAAAGAGTCAAGAGGTGGAGTATGAATCTAAAGCAAGCAACCTGTTGTAGCCTATGCCCCCGGCCTTGCAGGGCAGCTCCCGGGGAGTTCTTCCCCGGGGGATTTCTGGATCGGACACACCGGAGGCCATTGCTCTGTGCATGAACTGCAACCCGAGAGGACTGTACCTCCAGCTGCTGGGAGATCAAAGAAGTGTTGCACCGCACCCGGAGAAAGAATGCGGGGGAGGCGGAAAGCATGAGGGAAAATCTTGAGAGCCGCCAGGAAGGCGAAGGGGATGACCCAGCAGCAAGTGGCGGATTATCTCAGATTGCATGAGCGGTATTATAAATCGCTCGAAACTGGGGAACGTCTCGGAAGTATTTGGATATGGGACAAACTTGAAGACCTGTTCAATGTTCACCAGCGTGTTTTTGCGAGAAATTCATCGCGGCACAGCAGATAATCAGTAGACACGTCCAAAAAATCAGCAAAGGAGCACGAGCGAAGAAAAAACTTGGCTCTCTATTACCACTTTCGTAGGCACGATAGGAACGAAGGCCAATCCCCAACACGTTAGCAACTTCCTGTGCTGTACGCCCTTGTTGTTTACGGGTCACATTCAGCCGTTCACCGAAGGTCATATTGTGTCACACCTTGCTTTTTGGTGTTCATATTGTACATCTTTGAAAAATATCTTGACAGTGCTCAAATCGAGCACTAAAATAGCACCGTGAGCAGTGTTCATTTTGAACACTGCAAAGAGGAAGTATAGATGCTTAGCAAAGAAGAAAAAAACGCATCATACAGAGGAGTGTGCCAGATGAGTAAATTCGTATTTATCCAACAAATTAAGACAAGAGTTGCATATTTATCAAACACGAGTTGATACTTGTCCTTGCGTTTATTCGCGGGCTTCGGTCCTGATGAAGTAGAAAAAAGAAAGGAGGGGGACACTATGGCGGTTATCCGCGTGGAAAAACAGAAAAAAACTACACCGTGATGTCAAACTATCACCTGCAAGACGGGAACCTGAGCCTCAAGGCAAAGGGGCTGCTGTCGATGATGCTGTCCTGCCCGAGGACTGGGTGTATTCCAGTGGAGGGACTGGTCTCCCCTGCAAGGAAGGACGGGACGCGGTTCGGTCTGCCTTGACGGAGATGGAGGACGCTGGGTACATGGTTCGGGGGCCGGGCGAGGGACGAGCAGGGGCAAGCTGCGGGAGGCGGAATATGTGATCTATGAGACCCCTCAAACAGCGCCGGAAACGGGCCCGATATGCCGGAACCTACCCCGGAAGAACCTACGTCGGAAAACCGTACATTGGAGAATCCGACACTACAAAATACTAAGAGAACAAATTACTTAAAGACTAACCCCCTATAATCCCCCCCCCACAGGGGGGACGGGAGTGTGTCCAGGAAGAAACGGGAGCCCAAGGCTGCCCCAGACTGGAAGCCGGAGCGGTTTGCCCGGTTCTGGGAGTCCTATCCCCGGGGGAGGACAAGCAGGCAGCCATTCGGGAGCGGGACAAGCTCCAACCGGATGATGTTCTTCTCCGGGAGATGGCCCTTGGGCTGGCCCGGGATATGCAGTCTCCAGACTGGCAGCGGGGCATTGGCATCCCCTATGCCTGCCGGTGGCTCAAGCACCGGCGTTGGGAGGATGAGAGAGCACAGAACCCCGCCGCAGGAACCTGAGCCGCAGCCGGAGCAGACTCCTGCCGAAGGGGGCGTATCGGTTATGACGGAGAAAACAAGAAACCTCCGCACACTTGGATGCACAACTGGGCGTGATCGGTTCTCTGCTGCTGATGCAGACAAGTGTGGGGGAGGTTTTTCTTTCGCACCAAGGAGGACCAATACACCGGGGGAATACAAAACCCTGTTTGCCGCAGCGAAACGGTTGTACCAAGAGGGGCGTCCCATTGACCCGGTGACTGTCCGTGGGATTGCCGGGGAGGAGTACACCAACCTGATCCTCCAGATCATGGAGCTCACGCCAACCGCAGCCAACTGCGGCGCTTATCTTGATCTCCTGGTGGAGCAAGCACAGGTTTCAAAAATGCAGACCTTGGGGCTGGCATTGGCAAGCTGCAAGAGTGCCGAGGAGGCAAAAGCACCTCATTGAGGAGGCTAATCAGGTTGTCGTACAGAGAGCCGCACTTCGGGTGTGGTCTCTGCCGAACAGGGGCACTTTTGGAGTTCCTTCTCCGGCAGGACGAAAAAAGTGTCCTATATCCCTGGGGATTCCCCAAACTGGACGAAACAGTTTTGTCCACACTGGGAGACCTGGTGATTTTGGGAGGGCGTCCAAGCGCCGGGAAAACGGCGCTCTCCCTCCAAATGGCGTGGGAACAGGCCAAGACACAAAAAAGTAGGGTATTTCTTTTGAAACCAACCCGGATGAGGTTTATGACCGCCTGCATGCCCTGGCCGCTTCGGTGGATTCGGTCAAAACCGAAAACGAACACTGGGCAAGGATGAGATTGCCCGAGTCATTCAATCCAGAAAGGAATTCACGACGCGGAGCATTGACGTGATTCATGCCTCAGAGATGTCTGTGGCAGATGTCCGCAGTGTAACTGTGGCCCGAGGCTATCAAGTAGTCTATGTGGACTATCTGCAAATCATCAACCCGGAACACAGAACACGGCAGGGGACCGATTCCGGGATGTCACGCAAATCTCTATGGACCTCCATCGAACGGCGGTCTCTCTCGCGGTACTGGTGGTGGCATTGTCTCAGTTGAGCCGCCCCTGACAGGAGTGCAAGGAGTAAAGTGCCTGACCTTTATAGTCTCAGAGAATCGGGACAAATTGAGCAAGACGCGGATGCGGTCTTTCTGCTTTATCTCAACGAAGAAGCCATAGAAGATGCTCCCAGAGGCTCCCCGCCGCCAACGCCGCCCAGGACGCTGCGAGTTGCCAAGAATAAAAAAAGGATTCTCTGGCGGCTACATTGAGTTGGACTTTGACGGGGCAACGCAAACCTTCCATGCGTTATCTCCAAAGTCCACGGTGCAGCGAGACCTTGTAGACGCGGGGAAAGCGGCAAAGCAGAAAACCCGGTGCAGCACCCAAGGAAAAAGTTGTGTCATTCCAAGAGATCACTGGAGATGATCCCGACTTGCCGTTTTGAGAGGAGATGTATGGCATGAGCAAGAACCCCTATTGGAGAGGCATCAAAAAGAGTGGCGGAAAAACAACGGGCCAGAGGGGGCAAAAAATACGGGTCTGGAACGGAGGATAACCCCTGCGTATATCCGCGAAAGCTCACGTACATAGGGGAGAACCTGATTGACGTGCTGATATATTGCGAATGGATGAAAACATCCGTAAAAGACCATGAGCTGTCGATTGAAAAAGGCATCGCCGCCAAAATTCTTGTAGATTTAGAAGAACTTTCCTGCAAATGCCCACGATGCCTCAGGCGGAATGGCTGCAAATGGAAGCCACCAAAGTAACCGTTATTGTGGTTATTGCGGGCAGAGACTTTTGTGGGATGCGAACAGAAAGGAGGAACCCCATGACAAGAAAAAGAAATTCTTGCCGCTGCGGAGAAGTGCGTTTGCGGAGATCGGGGAGCAGGATTATGGAATCCCAGAAAATAGCTTCCGTTTGATTGCGGAATTTTTGGCACACCTACCTCAGTGCGAAGTGTGTTGCCGCTGGGAGTCCATGTGCAGTTAGAGCCGGAGGATGGGCGGCCATGATGGCTTTGCTCAAGATTGCCCGGGCATCTGTAACCCCGGAACACATTGATAGCTGGATTGATGGCGCGGGGTATCTGGCTTGCGGCGGGGAATTGGCGACGCTGGGGGAAAAGGATTGCGTATCAACAGAGGAGGTCCAGCCATGACGCAGGAGGGGATGGGTGAGCCTAAAAAGATTTGATTGCTGATGAACGTCAACGAGATTTTTTGAACACATCGAAACCGGAAACATTGTCAGAATGGGTAAACGCATGGCAGGAAACCGCCATCTCCGCCCTCCCCGGGGAGCAGGTGGAGAAGGTGTGAGAGGGAAGTGGGAAAAAACACCACAAACACCGTGGAGGGTTTCGCCGTGTTAAAGGTATTGATGATATGGGGGAGCAACATGAAGTCGAAATCGACGAAAGATGTGCAGTATGATGATCTATATTGCTCCGAATGCGGAAAACAAAAAGCCCCGATAACTTTTGAATTTTTGTGCCTATTGCATGACGGACGAGGCCGTGGAGATGGTGATGGAGATTGGAGGCGTTGAATGGATAATCTGACAGCAAGCCGGATCGCCGGCGGGAACACAGCATATAAGCGAGTTGCGAGTGACTTTTACCCAACACCGCCAGAGGCTACCGTAGCCCTGATGGATTTCTTGGATCTCCCGAAAGGTACAAAAAATCTGGGAGCCAGCCTGTGGTCAGGGCCACATGGTCAAGGTAATGGAGCAAATGGGATACGCTGTAATCGGGGACGGACATCCAGTTTGGAGATGATTTCCTGAAAGCCCTCCTGATGGACTGCGAATGGATTATCACCAACCCGCCGTTTTCCCAGTCAGAGCAGTTTATCGCGCGCTGCATTGAGCATGGCCTACCATTTGCGCTGTTACTTAAATCACAATACTGGCATGCGGCGAAACGCTATCCGCTGTTTAATCTGCAACAGCTTCCTGAGGCGATTCTGCCGCTGACATGGAGGCCGGATTTCATGTTCAAGACCAGAGGGAATGGTTCGCCTCTGATGGATGTAATGTGGGTACAATGGCACCCAGACTATCACTCTACGACCCACTACGTCCAGCTTCCCAGACCAACTAAAAAGAAAGAATGGAGGCGCTGAAAGATGGCAAGGGCGATTGATGCCAGTGAGCTGATAGTTGAAATCCAGGTATGTAGCTGGGACAGCGAACAGGATAAGGAGCGGGCAGAGGATATTGTGTTGGGGATGCCCACCCTCACCTCGCCGAATGAGGCGCTGACGTGTGAGGGTGCTATTGGAAAAACACATGGCTCATTCGGGCAATGCTTTGACTGCGTCAGAGAAAAAACAGGACAATTACCGCCGCCCGCCGGAGGGGGAAGTCGATGGAGAATGAAAAGTTATTTCTCGCTTTGAGAGCAGGAGCCAGAGCGATAGTCAACAACAAGCGACTGCATGGGGCGCTTTATTGCTGGGATATTTGGGGCGAAAAATGGAGGGCCCAAAGAAATATCTTATCTGGAGGCTGCTACACTTCTGGCAGAAACCGCAGATAAGATGGAAGAACGCCCGCCGGAGGGGGAGGCGGCCCAAAATGGCTGATTGATTTGTGTCCGCCAAAGGGCTGGACCGCTGGTCAAGGAATGCCGGTACCAGCGCCCCACACTGCGGAAGGGGGACCTGCCCAGTGTACAGCGGGAAAAAACAGAAGATCCTCAGCATGACCAAAGGGGCCCCTATTCCGACGAACCCCGGAGGACCGTCTGGAACTGATGCTTGGCCTGTTTGGCTGGGGGGCGACGGTCTACACACTGACTTTTTAATGATGCCCAGCTGCCCCCACAGTTTCAGGGGGTCCGCCAGGTTTGGCGGAACTTCCTGGGCGCTATGCGCCGGTGGCGGAAGGATTCTTTTTGATTATGTCTACGCGATAGAGGGCCGCCATGGGGACAAGCGTGCTTCCACATCCA
>VOFK01001769.1_pt1 | contig 10600 bp, 15 predicted proteins | sample 5384121 | NCBI WGS metagenome assembly VOFK01 (sample SAMN12384730, study PRJNA508395) | human gut metagenome | isolation source: healthy gut J | host: Homo sapiens | reverse complement strand
ATTACGTATTGCTAAAAGCCAGCTCCCCTGAAACCGGTATGACCAGTGACAAGTACACGCTTTCCATGATAGAAGGCATTGAAAATGTCTATCATGAATAAAATAGAATAAGTAAAATGGATGATTAATGTTGTTTCATCATGGTAGCACGAATGGCCACTATATAAAGAGTACTTTTCGTAAAACGATATACTATACGATATTTTGGATGAAGAAGGAAGCTATAATACTCGTTTTTTGATGTAGAATATTGCTCATCCAATAGTCCAATAAACGGGGAATGCGACAATGTAGAAAGACATTATAGACGTCATCAACAAAATGCTGTGTGCTGTATTATTTACTTCACACATATACCATTCCGCCACTTTCTGAATAGTACTCAAAAGCTCTTTTACGTACAACGATATTCAGTGTCCCCATTGTGCAAAAAAAGCATTCACTTCTGCCTTTGTAGCATTACCTCCCGATTCCGACAACCGAAGTTCTTCCGCAAACTCTTCATCAGAATAGATACCAGGCATTTCATCTGCATGCAGCAGTACCAAACATTCCTGCAACTTCCTTTCATCAGTAGTGGTATCAAGAGAAGCTATTATCCTATTCTTCAAGCTTTGGAGATAAGATACTTTCATTTTCATGGCAACATGCCTTTATTTATTATTAGACAAATAACGGTATTTTTATCCGACACTAACAAATATTTCAAATAGTATTGTTCAATTTGTCACCAGACTTTCCAAGGAGCATGATTTCTATCCCACATCTCATTCAACTCCGTATTATCACGAAGTGTATCCATAGGTTTCCAAAATCCCGTATGACGATAAGCATGCATCTTACCATCGCCGGCTATACGTTCCAAAGGAGTACGTTCAAATATAGCCGTATCGTCATTCTCTGGAATATAATCGAACACCTCAGGCTCACAAACAAAATAACCTGCATTAATCCAATTACGGTCGCCATCAGGTTTTCTTGAAAAAGAAAGTACCTTGTCAGTACTCAGGTCTATCTGCAAAGCACCAAATTTACCTCCCGGTTTATATGCTGTCAATGAGAGAATAGCCCCCGATGTTTCATGTACGGCAATAGTATCAGTAATATTCAAATCTGCAACTCCGTCTCCATATGTTAGTAAAAAAACGTTCGTTACCAATGTATTTCTGAACCCGTTTAATGCGTCCGCCAGTTTGAGTATTCAAACCTGTATCCACCATGGTTACTTTCCAGTTCTCCGAATGGTTATCAAGAATTGTAGTGGTATTATTAGACAAATCCACAGTCATATCACTATTATGCCGGAAATAATTGGCAAAGTATTCTTTAATGACATACTGTTTGTACCCGCAACAGATTACAAATTCATTGATTCCATAATGACTATATGTCTTCATTATATGCCAAAGGATAGGTTTCCCACCTATTTCAACCATAGGTTTAGGAGATAAGGTTGGTGGCTTCACTCAGACGTGTACCGAGCCCACCAGCAAGTATTACTGCTTTCATTTCACAAACTCCTTGATAGTGGTTATCATATAATCAAGCATCTCATGAGTCATACCCGGATAGACACCTATCCAAAGTGTGTTGTTCATGATAAAGTCTGTACCGTCCAACTTACCGACGACACGAAATCCCTCACCCGAACGACGCATCTCGTCAAAAGCCGGATGCTTCAACAAATTACCGGCAAAGAGATTGCGGGTCTGTATCTTCTTGCTTTCCAGATATTGGGAGAACTCGTTGCGAGTGAATCCCGCATCCGCTTTCACCGAAATCAGAAAGCCGAACCAGCTTGGATTTGAGTTCTTCTGCGCTTCAGGAAGTATCAAACCTTGAGTACCTTCAAGTCCTTGTTTCAAATAAGAAAAATTCTTGCGGCGTGCTTCAACAATTCCATCCAGTTTATCCAATTGCGCACAACCGATGGCAGCCTGCATATCAGTCACTTTCAAATTATAACCGAAATGGGAATAGACATATTTATGATCGTAACCCAAAGGGAGCTCACCGAATTGTCTGGTAAAACGACAACCGCAAGTATTGTCCACACCGCCTACACACCAACAGTCACGTCCCCAATCTCGGAATGAATTCACAATCTTATGCAATTGGGGATTGTTTGTATAAACAGCACCACCACCTTCTCCCATAGTCATGTGGTGGGGAGGATAAAAACTACTCGTACCTATATCTCCAATTGTACCTGTCTTCTTTCCTCACCATTAATTATATAAGTTGAACCTAAAGCGTCACAGTTATCCTCTACCAGCCAAAAGATTATACTTGTCACAAAAGGACTTTACAGCCTCCAGATTAAAAAGGATTACCTAATGAATGTGCAATCATAACAGCTTTTTGTCCTGGCAGAGTATGCAGCCTCCAATTGTGTCACATCAATATTATATTCAGGAACAGTGACATCTACAAACACTGGAACAGCCCCATACTGAATACAGGGAGTTACAGTGGTAGGAAAAACCGCAAAGCTACTGTAATCACTTCATCACCACGCTTGACTTGGCGTTCCCCCAATAAGGGTGAAGTTAGCGCTGAAAAAGCTAACAGATTTGCTGAAGAACCGGAATTTGTCAAAGAACAATACCTTACTCCCAACCATTCTGCAAAGCCTTTCTCAAATTTACGTGCCCATGGCCCGGCAGTTAACCAAAAATCAAGGGAAGAGTCAACCAAATTAACAAGTTCATTCTCATCAAAATAACGCCCTCCATAATTCACAAAAAGTCTTACCGGGTTCAAAAAGATTTTTCTTGTCCATGAACTTCTGCATAATATTCTTTTTGGCCAAAGCCAAGATTTGCTGTTTAAGTTCGTCTTTTCTATTCATAAATACAACTTTTTATTTCTTATCTCTCAAATAATCCCACCACAGATTCAGCCCTATCCAAATCACGATATCAGCCACCAGCAGCACCGTATTATTTACATCAGGTACTAACAGAATATTGGCCGCACTAAAAGAACAAGACATGAAAGCAAACTCAGCATTGCCTTTCTCGGCGACAGCCCTATCGCCAGTAATTTATGGTGGATATGATTCTTATCCGGTTCAAAAGGGCTATGTCCCTCACGAATACGGACCAAAACAACACGTACCACATCGAACGCCGGAATAATCATAGTGCTGAAAGCTATGAGAAAAAGGCGCCTTCGGTGTAAGGCATGATATCCGTGTTGTGCTGGCTGTACTTTATGGCAAGGAAACTGAGGGTATAGCCCAAGGTAAGGCTTCCCGTATCGCCCATGAAAATCTTGCGGGCACGCTCCACACTGCCGAACACGTTGTAATAGAAGAACGGCACAAGCACGCCGAAAGTACCGGCCGAAAGCATGGCATAACTCCAAAGTCCTTTCTCTATAAAAAGAAAAGTGAAAATCAATAATGCCACGCTGCTTAAACCGGAAGCAAGACCATCAATTCCGTCTATCAGATTAATGCCGTTGGTGATGAAAAACTACTGTCAGTATGGTGAAAGGTATACCTACATAGACCGAAAGTTCATGTATACCGAATAAACCATACAAATCGTTTATCCAAAGTCCTGACAAAGGAAAAAGGCAGGCACAGAAGATTTGAATAACGAACTTCTGACGATAACGGACGCCAACAAGATCATCAGCAATACCTGTCAGATAAAGTAAAGTCATACCGCAGGCAAATAACAATAACTCCGGTAACAGATAGCTTGCATAAAGTGTTGAAACACTGTCACCTCCTAACAAACGGAAAGTATAAACAAGACAGAAAGCAAATAAGGTGGTGGGGGAAAAAAGATACGCCACCTAAACGCGGAATAGCTCTCTTTATGTACCTTGCGATCATCCGGAATGTCAAAAAGTTTCTTGCGCAGGGATATCAATAAAATACGCGGTATCAAGATACGGGCGATAACTGCCGATATCAGAAATATCAGAATTATAAAAATGAAGTTCACTACAATAAATGTCAAACAGAATTAATCTATAACCTCAAAAGGATATTGATTCTCTTCTAAATTTCTTAACTCACCGATTATTTCAGTTTGTTCGGAAGTCAATGAAGATATATCCCAAGTATCAATAATGGAATGAGCTTCTTTGGCTAATTCTTCCTCATAAACCTCACCATAGCAGCAGGTAAGCAGGCGAACTTTCAGAAGCGAAACAGGAAGTCTATCAAGAACATTCCAACAACGGTCGAGAAGATGCTGGATATATTGTTGTTTGCGGCCATTATCATAAAAAAGTAGCATTTAGGGCTACTAAAATAGAAAGGCAAAGCCTGGCTTCTTCTTCCGGAGTGTCACCTTCCGGAGCGCTATACAGTCTAAGAGCTTGTTCATAAACTTCGCGATTCAAACGGGCGAAGTGGTCGCTGTAAATGGGACTATCGTCCATGCCCAAGTTCAAAGTTCATGGGCAAGAGTGTACAAAGATGAAACGTGATCGTTCATTTTTCTAAGATATAGAAGTTATTGATTTACAAATATTCAGATATTTTCTATCGGTTCTATCAGTGAGGAATGGATGAATGTAGTAGCAACTGCCATAACACCTTCTATATTCACCACTACACGACGGTCGTGACGGAGACGCACAAACTCGCCAACAGGCTCCTTCAAAAACTCCGCCTGTGATGCGTACTTTAGTACCTTTCACTAACTTCAGTTCTTCCGGTTCCACATAAATAACAGCCTCATCGTACGTGCCCGCAACTAATATGAAACTGCGCATCTGTGCATCCGGAATAATGACAGGCTGACGAGTTTCCCGATTCATAATATAACGGACAGGAATATTCAGAGCATAATTATTTTTAATTTCGTCAATACATGCACGCGTGGAACGGATAAAGACTAAATTGTGTATGGCAGGGACAAGCCTTTTGCGAACACGACGTTCGTTTCTCATGATATATTCATAATGCATGGGAATGAAATTCTCTATATCCGCCTTATCCAAATAGTCTTTGAGAGACAATTCACGACTGTAAGTTACGCGGACAACATACCAATGTAATTGGCAATCTCTTTTAATTGACAATTAGAAATATACTGCGATTCAGATTGAATATTTTCTGATGAACGTGGCATTACCAAGTAATAATCGTAAGGTTTCGGATAAAATAAAGTCGTGTGAAAAGGATATTCTTTGGGGACACCGGAGTAACAAAGTACCTTCCGATCAATTCATGTAATGCAATTATTTCCAATAGTTTAGTCTGCATCCATATTATCCCAAAATTCCCCACTATCACAGAAAGAGAATGTTGAAACAGTTATGTGATCAATAAGCTCTTTTAAGGAGCTGAAAACTAATAATTTAAAAACAAATATGTGTTTTTAGACGTTCGTTTAATAAACACCTTTCAGAAGCAAACGATATAAAGTGGAAATATATGAAAATACGCAAAAGTTGACTGATATAATTACAAATGATTATTATCTAATAAACAGGTATTTACCTTATATGCTAGCTATAAAATCCAAAGATTTCCTATCAAACATTTTGCCAATACAAAAAACTACCATATCTTTGCGTTTATTAAACGAACGTTTAAAAAACACTTCTCAAGCCTATCTTCCCCCTATTTTTCAATATTAGCAAAGTAGAATCAAAAAAGCCCGCAATGAAGTTAACATCATTGACTATAATAAGTTAACATCATGCAAACAGCAAGTTAACTTATTACAATACAAGAAGTTAACATCATTACAAAGAAGATGTTAACTAACTATATTTTCATTGATTACATATCTTAAAGCAGTTCTTTCAATTCATTGCAAAGCCGTTTCTTTACCTCTTCTATCGGCACTTCCTTTCCCAACTCTTTTTGAAGCGAAGTTACCCCTTTATCTATAAATCCGCAAGGATTGATATAGCTGAAATAGCATAAATCGGTATTAACATTGAGGGCCAGGCCATGCATTGTGACATAATGGCTACTACGCACACCGATAGCACAGATTTTACGGGCACGTGGAGAGTTTCCATCCAACCATACACCGGTAGCTTTCTCCACACGACCGGCAGTTATCCCATAAGAAGCACAGACACGTATCACCGCTTCTTCCAGCAAGTGCACATACTCTTTCAAACCCAAAGAAAACTCTTCTAAATTCAGGATAGGATAACAAACAAGCTGTCCCGGCCCATGATAAGTAATATCACCTCCCCGGTCTATATGATACAACGAAGCTCCTACTGCACTAAGTTGTTCTTCACTCAGCAGCATATTGCCTTCCTTGCCACTGCGCCCCAGCGTATATACATGCGGATGTTCGCAGAGTATAATATGATTTACATACTCCTCTCCCCCACTTGTTTGGCATGCACAAGCGCATCAAAACAAGCCGTCTGTCTGTCCCATGCCTCAGCATAGGGAACGTTTCTCCAATCAGATATTTCCAGTCTCATAGAGCAAATGTACTACATTTATTTCATACTCCGTATATCACCAAATCACATAATTTATGATTAAGGGCTATGTTTGAGCCTCAATTAAACTAATGCAAAAAGCATGATATTCCAAAAGAGACATCATATTAGTAGTAAATTTCAGCATTTTATATCATTTTGCAACAACAAATTTATATTAGAAATATAACACTGAATTTTGATTTTTTCATAATTTTGCAACTACCAAGGCATAGAGACAAGTCTCATTCTTATTAAAAGCGCATATCACATTTTTGTATTTTAATAACTTTGTGCCTCAGATACTATAAACACAAAATAACATGAAAGACATGAAAAAAATTATTGTAGCATCGGATTCATTTAAAGGCTCATTAACTTCAATAGAAGTGGCTAATGCTGTGGAAATAGGAATTAAGAAACGTTTTTCCACAGTGTAATGTTATCAAAACAAATGTAGCGGACGGTGGCGAAGGAACAGTAGAGGCCATTATTAAATCTTTAGGAGGATCTGTATACAACTGCTGTTACAGACCCTTTAGGAAGGCCGATAGAAGCGGAATATGGAGTTGTTAATTTAAACGGTGTAAAAACGGCTGTTATAGAAATGTCTTCTGCCAGTGGTCTCCCGCTATTGCTTCCTGATGAACAAAATCCCTGGATTACTTCTACATATGGAAACCGGTGAAATGATTTTAGATGCATTGAACAGGGGATGCCGCAAATTCTTGGTTGGAATAGGCGGCAGTGCTACTAATGATGCAGGTACAGGCATGCTCTCTGCATTAGGAGTGAAATTCTTTTGATAGCCAAGGACTAAGGTTAAAAGGCTGTGGCAAAGATCTTAAATCCATTGCTCAGATAGATATGTCATCTCTTGTGCCCGAAGCACGAAAATCAGAATTCATTGTGCAGCTTGCGATGTCAATACCCTTTTTGCGGGCTTAATGGAGCAGCACATGTTTTTGCTCCCAAAAAGGAGCAGATCCTCAAATGGTAAAGGCTTTGGATGATGGCATGTATTCATTTGCTAAAAATTATAGCAGAGCAATTCCAAAAAAGACATAATACCATTGAGTGGAGCAGGTGCAGCCGGCGGATTAGGTGGTGCTTTTTAAAGCCTTTTTGAATGCCAGACTAACCAAAGGTATTGAAATGGTGCTTGATGCCATTGGGCTTGATTCGATTCTTGAAGGAGCGGACCTGGTCATTACAGGAGAGGGACGGATAGATTTTCAAACTGCTACGGGCAAAACTGCAGCAGGGATATTGAGACATGCCAAACAAAAGGATCCCTACCCTTGCAATAGGTGGATCAGTGGAAATATGCCAGGAACTTAAAGAAATGGGCTTTATCGGTATATATTCTATCATAAATACTCCTATAAGTCTTGAAAAAGCCATGCAGAAGGATTCGGCAACAGCCAACATGCAGTCTACGGTAGAGCAAATCCTAACCACAATAAAATATTATACTGAGAACAAATAAGAATAATTTAAACTACTAATAAAATACGATATGAACAGTGCATTAGCGGCAATGTTAGGGCTGACTTTGTCTATTATATTAATTGTCAAAAAAAAAAGTATCCCCTGTATATAGTCTTATTTTAGGTGCGTTAATCGGTGGATTACTGTCGGGATGGGGATTACAAAATACTGTTACAGAGATGATATCCGGAATAATGGAGATTTCGCCCGCCATTATACGTATATTAGCAGCGGGAGTGCTTACAGGAATGTTGGTAAAAACAGGCGCAAACTTTCCACCATATCAGAAACTATCATTAAAAAACTTGGACCGAAGCGAATTTATTTAGCTCTCGCTTTGGCTGCCATGTTGCTCACCGGCATTGAGTATTCATCGATGTAGCGGTTATCACTATTGCTCCTATTGCTCTCATTGCCGGAAGCAGGCTCAATTTGCCGAAAAAGTAAATTATTAATAGCCATGATCGGCGGAGGAAAATGCGGAAATATTATTTCACCCAATCCTAACACCATTATTGCCGCCGAGAATTTTGGAGCATCGTTGCCTTCTGTTATGGCTGCCAATATAATACCGGCACTTATTGGATTGTTATTTACAGTATATGTCATAGTGCCTCTATTGCCGAAGAATGCAACCTTGCAACCTTATAAATTGCCGGAAGAGAAAGAGCACCTTCCTTCTTTCCTTAGCAGTATGGTTGCACCAATTGTAACCGTAGCCCCTACTTGCACTCCGTCCTTTGGCTGGAATTGCCATTGATCCGTTAGTTGCTTTATCGGCAGGAGGAATAGCGGGAATTATAGCAACCCGCAATTGGCATAAGACCAATGAATGCCTGTCCTATGGATTAGAGAAAATGTCCTCTATCGCTATACTTCTAATTGGCACAGGTGCTTTGGCAGGTATTATAAAAGCCTCGGACATTAAAGATATTTTTAATACATCTGCTTGCCAACTGGAATGATGGCGGAGTTATTATGGCACCTCTATCAGGTATTTTTTTGATGTGTGCCGCCACTGCATCCACCACAGCAGGGGCCACTATCGCCTCCGCTTCATTTGCTCCGTCTATACTTGGAGCAGGGAGTAGCCGCCACTTGGGGAGCTGCCATGATTAATGCAGGAGCCACCGTACTGGATCATCTTCCTCATGGTTCCTTTTTCCATGCAACAGGCGGAGCAGTAGGCATGGGGAGTCAAGGAATTGCTAAAAACTTATTGTTTACGAAACTGCTATTGGTTTGATCTTGACAATAAGCAGCGTGTTCCTCTATTTCATTGTGATATAATCTTTAGCAACCTTTTATATTACTAATACGAAAAACAATCAATAATAAAAAAACACTATGAAACTGAAAAAAACTCATTATCACTTTTTCTTATTACCCGCCGCTTTCGGTATGCACAGACACAATCCACCCAAATTATTGCCCACCGCGGTTTTTGGAAAACCAATGGTTCGGCACAAAAAATTCCATAGCCGCACTGATGAAAGCCGATTCTGTCGGTTGTTACGGTTCTGAATTTGATGTATGGCTCACCGACGATGACCAGCTGGTGGTGAACTGGAGCAGTGTTTTCAAAGGAGTAAATATGCAAGAATCAACCGTCAAAGAGTGTACAGCTATCGTATTGGATAATGGAGAGCACCTTCCTACTTTGCAAGAATATCTGGAAAAAGCCCGCGTAACCTGAAAACCCCGCCTCATCTTGGAATTAAAGGCTCACAAAACTCGAGAACAAGAAACGCGTGCCGTAAAAAAAGATTCTAAAAATGGTAAAGGGCATGGAGTTGGAAGATCGTATGGAATACATTACTTTCTCACGTCATGTTGCCAAAGAATTTATTCGTCTTGCCCCCAAGGGAACCCCGGTCTATTATCAAGAAGGCGACCTATCTCCCAAAAAGAATTAAAAGAATGGGGATGTACCGGACCAAACTACCGCTTAAATGTGTTCCGGCAACATCCCGAATGGATTAAAGAATGTCATGATTTGGGCATGAAAGTAAATGCATTCCCAATAGACAATACTGATGACATAAAATGGCTGATAAGTCAAGGTATAGACTATATCACTACCAACGAACCGGTGAAACTGCAAAGATAATACGGGAAAAAGCAGTAGGCAAACTACTATTCTTGGCTTTAATAGCCATTAAAAAATAATCCCTGTTCAATACCTAGTTTTTCGATTCATTTCCACAAAAAAGTGTAACTTTGCGCAAACCAAAAAACGACAGCACTATGGAATTTCCTCAAGTTGATCTCCCCGTAGACCTGATTGCATGGACAGATGTGACAGAAGATATTTTGAACATATACAAACAATCATGCCGTCTGAAAGCATGTATCTTCGCTTTGTGCATTGAAGGCTCCATTACGGTATCTATCAATTTAATGGACACAGAGATTAAACAAGGAGATTTTGTGACTCTCCTCCCTGGCACTATCATTCAGTTCTACGGGCAAAAGGAAAAGGTCCGAATTGGATTTGCCGGATTCTCAGAGCATTGCCTCAACGGGGTCAACATAATCCAGTCTACCATGAATTCGTACTCAAGATTATAGAAAGCACCCGTTATACCTCTCAACGAACCTATTGCTTCTTATTTCAAAGACTACTTTTCATTGCTGGCACGCATCTCCACCGGACCGTATATGCCCAAAACACGAATGGCGCAAAGTG
>VOFK01001124.1_pt1 | contig 10605 bp, 18 predicted proteins | sample 5384121 | NCBI WGS metagenome assembly VOFK01 (sample SAMN12384730, study PRJNA508395) | human gut metagenome | isolation source: healthy gut J | host: Homo sapiens | reverse complement strand
TTGCTTAACCGTCATGGCTTTCATCTTCTCGTATTCCGGCAGCAAATCGACAGGGGGTATATTCTCCTGTAAACAAGGGGAAGTAAGCGCTTAGCAACAGCCCGCACACCCAAGGAGGAACAGCGTTGCCGATTTGTCTGCGTACTTCCGTGACGCTGCCTTCAAAAATAAAATCGTCAGGGAAAGACTGCAACCGTGCACGCTCTCTGTTAGTCAGAGGACGAGGTTCAGGATAGTGATATCCCCATGTCCCGCCGCCACCAGCAGCAATAATTGTCTTAGCTGGCTCATCTCTCTTGATTCTGCGGTAAACATGGCTAATCATGCCCTTAACATACAGTGGATTATCCTTTGGAATATCCGTGAAGTTGCCGCCCTCGGGAATTAGTTCAAGAACCTTCCGTGTCTTTTCCCTTAATGTTGATATGCTCGTTATTAGTAGGAACCTTTTCAACACCCTCCAGTGCTTCGCCTGCTGTCACATAAGGAAGTGTACCGTTCGGGCCATGAGAAGGCTTGGGATGAACAAAAAAGTCAAATCCCGTATCAATTCTCGACACCGACAAAGAGGACACGCTCTCTGAACTGTGGCACGCCCGTATTCCGCAAAGTTATACAGATGGGGCTTTACCACATAGCCGGGAGCGATGCTTTCGAAGTCTTTTTGATAATGGTGTCAATGGCCCTCCCATTGGCCGTAATTAGCCCCCTTAACATTCTCAGCAACAAACGCTTTCGGTTTCTTTGCATCAACAAATTCTGCAAAAATGTCTGAACAGACCGCCACGGGTGCCGTTTCAGACCGGGCTGTTTCCAGATGATAGAGAAGTCCTGACACGGAAAAACCACCCAGAACAATGTCACATTCCGGGATGGTGGTGTCGGTGTAAGATCTATCTTGGTAATATCCTTATAGTGAATAACATCGCCGAAATTGGCGGCAAAGGATTTGCACGCCCATTCTGCAAAATCGTTAGCCCATATTGTTTCATATCCTTCCATGTGAAAGCTATGTCAAGACCTCCACAGCCGGAAAAGATAGAAACAATTTCGGCTTTCTTAAAGTCTCATTGGTATTTCCCACTTTTTAGTACCCTCCATTCGAATCCTTTACATGAAGGTGTACTTTTTTGTAGGAGATTTAGATAACTTTCCATAATAGTTTTATTTGCCGAATAGCGAAAAAGGATTTTACTGATAGACTTTTTCTGTTAAAAAGAGGTATAATAAAAATATTATGGAAAGGTGTATCTACAAAAAGTACATTCCTGTAAAAATCAGCCGGGTTACAGCAACCCGGCTTTTCGTAAATTTCGCCCGGTAACGGAAGGTAGACAGCGGTATTCCGCAGTCTTTGCAGCTGCGGTTCCGGTTATCTCGCCGTGCTTCCAGCGCTGATAGACGGCGTGAAAGTTCTCTCCGGCAGTGGCTTCGGTATGCGCCCGAACCGCACACCCTTCGCTTTCGCCGCTGCGATTCCTTCTGCCTCGCCGCTGGCGGATATTAACGCGCTCATTCTCAGCCACAAATGACAAAACTTGGAGAACAATGTCGCTAAGAAAGGTTCCCATTAGGTCTTTTCCCCGTCGGGTATCCAATAAGGGCATATCCAGAACCACAATGTCAGCGCCCTTGTCTTTTGTGAGGATACGCCATTGCTCTTGAATTTCGTTATAGTTGCGTCCGAGACGGTCGATGCTCTTTGATGTATAACAGATCGTCCTTGCGGAGTTTTTTCAGCAGCTTTTTGTACTGCGGACGGTCAAAATCCTTGCCGGACTGTTTGTCGATAAAAATGTTCTTTTGCAGTACCTGTAATTCGTTCATTGCAATAAGCTGCCGATCTTCATTTTTGTTCTCGCGTAGAAACGCGGACATAAGCATAGATTTCTGCGATGATTAACACTCCCTTTCTAACGCATCACCACCTTCAGTATAAAAAATTTCGAATTTCTTCGTATAGTTCTTTCATACTTGTTGATAATCACTCGCTGGATTCTCTCAAAAAGAATCGAAACATCACCATGCTCGCCTTAGAGAAGCTGTGTAAGATCATTGGCTGTACTCCCAATGATGCGATTTCGTTCAAATAGTGGCTGCCTGGCGTCTGTGCCGGTGGCCGCTATTTCTTTGAACGCAAAAAGCAAGGCCCACACCACCCGAAAAGGCAGTGTGGGCCTGAAATAATGTGGCTCAATTTGAGACACATTTCGACAGGGGGTGTTCTCTTGCCATTTTCTACAATCCTCGACAATACCTCCAAATACCTTTTACATAGCGGACAGTTTCCCCATATAATAATGCAAACAAAGCACAAAGGAAGGTGCTGTTGTTGCCAATCAACAAGCAATTACTGAGGCAGCTGTTAGCCACTGAAAAATTCAAGAAATGTGCGGATAGCCCGGACAGCGCCGCTGAGTTAGGCTCTACATTGTCAGGTACGGAGTCGCTGGTTCGATCCTGCCAGAATGCTCAGGCAATTCCATTTATACTCTGGAACGACTTCTATAATTCCGCCGGCATCCTTGCTCCTAAAAGCAAGAAGAAATCTTACCGTTTATAAGTGGGGAGATAAAGTCTTTGTGGACTTCGGTTGCGGCAATATCCAGACGGAACTATCCTTCCCACACCCAGCCATTGTTCTTTACAACTTTGAAAACACAGTGATTGTTGCACCGACCACCTCTGACGACAGCCCCAATAGCTTTTCTGCCGACATTGAAGAGGTCATCATCAAAGCTAAAAGAGACGGCACCGTATTTCCGAAAGACACGATCATCAATCTCCATCAAATCAAATCCGTACACAAAGACCGTATCATCAGCAATCTGCGCTGCAATGTAAAAAGCTATATCGTGGACAGGCAGGAAATTGCACGGCAAAATGCAATCCACGGTGCAGATACCTTTACAGATGGCATGGATTTGCTGGACTGCATCCGAACAAAGCTGGCATATATCCTCGCGGCCCCTCAAATGCAGTCTAAGAATACAGAGATACTGAACGGACGCCAGCAAATCAGCCAACTACAAACCGCTCTTGAAGCCACTCAGCAGAAAATTGCGGAACTGACCGCTCAGCTTGAAAAAACTTCTTCCGAAAAGCAATGTCAGAACGATTGAACTCTGCATATAATATTTGCGGATAGACATTGACATGGCATAGAGAATTTGCTAAAATACAATTAGCAAAAGGTTCTATCTTGTCAGCTCGAAAGAGTGAGACACTCAACTTTATGCTTAACCTGCGGAGACGGAGCATTTTATGTTCCGTCTCCATCTTTTTATAAAAAGCAGGCCCACACCGCCAGGAAAGGCAGTGTGGGCCTGAATAATAATGTGGCTCAATTTGAGACACATTTCGACAGTGGGTTATTCTCCGTAATACTCCGGTCTGGCAACGGACACAAAGCTGCTTGTCCCGGTGATGACCACATTGTTCGCGCCGCTGGCGCAGTGAATCACCAGCAGATTTCCGGTTTCGTCTCGTCCACAGACGATGCCAACATGAGAATTGTCCGGGTAAAATACCAAGTCACCGGGCCGGGCGTCCTGCCAGCTTATATCGGTGCAATAGCTGTGCTGCATGGTGGCCCCGCCGCCATGTCCGATGATATAGCTTCCGCCTGTGGCATTGTAAAAGGCCCAATCGACAAAGCCAGAGCAGTCCAGCCCGTAGGGGCGGTAGGTCCCCGTGGTGGAGCTGCCTGCCGCCGTGACCTGCCGCAGCTCACCCCATCGGGCGTCCCAACCGATCACAAGGCTCTTGCCGCCCCAGAAGTAGGAAACCTTGCCGTAAAGCGTCAGCGCATTCTGCACCACGGCGCGGCGCTCCGGCGAGAGGTCATCCGGGAGGTTCTGAAGGACTTCCGCCGCATCTGCATTGGTGATTGTCAGGCTGGAGGCCAGTGAAGCCAGCGCCACCCGGTCAGCCAGCAGCTCGTCCAGAGCATCGTTTTGATAACGGGTGAAGGCATAGGCCGTCCGCATATCATCCGCTGTTTTTTGGGCGTGATGGTGATGTGCAAAATGTACTCCGTCCAGCCATCATCGTCTCCACTTCCAGAATGCTCTATCGTTTCCACTTCCGTTGTGATCTCTCGGTCATGTCCCAGAACACCGCAGTCAGACGGCTTACCCGGTCAGCGTCCAGTGTGGCCACATCCACGCCATCGTCTGCTCCTGCGGTTTTTGCGGCAAACACGGCCAGCACCTCCGGCCAGTCCGGGGCCTGTCCGTGGATCTGGATGCTGTCATAGTTCCCGGCCTGCAATTCTTCCAGCTTTGTATTATAGGCGATATTCACTTGCGTTACAGCCTCTGCCACCGACACGGTATCGGGGAGCATTGCGCTCCGCGGCGAAAAAACAGGCCGAAGGGTGAGCTGGCCACAGCTGCGATAACAATGATGATCGCAAGCGCAAGCAAAAGCGTTGTGCCGCCGATCAAGCCGGTCACAGCAGAAATCAGCGTGGCAGCCGCACGGCGTACCATCACGGCAGTACGCTTGAACGCCTCAAACGCCGTCTTTGCAGTTTTTTTTTCGTTTGCACTATCCTTTGCTGAAGCGCCTGCTGGGAAGGTTTTACGGCTGACGGTACAGGCTTTTGCCGCCTTGGAAAAGGTGCGTCTGACCTTGGGCGCATTGGGCGGCTTTTCCGTTTTGCTCTTGCCGCTATATCTCTGCACAGAGCGCGGCCTGCGCTCTTTGAATGGACTTTGCTCTGCACTTCTGAGCGCGGAGGGGACACAGGCTCCCAATCTGCTTCATAGACCGCAAGCGGGTCTGCGGCGGATGGCGGAGCCTGTCGCTCTGCCCTCCACTTCTTTTCCTGCTTGTCCACCACGAATTGACGACGGGCCTCAAACTGCTGCTTCTCTGCTGGCACGCGGTGGTCAACTGCCTGCTCCGCACCGGTGTCTTTCGGGGCAGCACGCTCCGCAGGCGTCGTTCCCCGCCGCTCTGACAGTAACCCTGTTTCATGCCCGGCCTCATCGTAGGTCGAAGGTCTTTCCTTGACCGGCAGCCTTTTTCTTCGGTGCCTGCGGCTTTTTTGCTCCCGCAGCTCCTCGGCTGCCCATTCCGCAGCGGGATTCCACGCGGCCGACCGCCTGCGTCTCGGCATTTTCCGTGTCGGTATCCTGCTGCTCCACCTGCTGACGGTATTTCTCTTTCAGCAGCACTGCCCGATGCCGGGGATCGAGCATGGCGGAACGCTTGCTTTTCGGCTGTCCCATTTTGGGCTTTTCCTTGAACTCCGGCAAATCAGCTCACCCCCTAATGTGGCTCAATTTGAGACGAATTTCGACAGTCCTCATTTGTCCCCCGGCGTGGTACTCATCAGGCGGTACAGTTCGCTGTCCCGCGGAAATTCGTTGATGAAGGGAATGATGGAACTGCCGATCCGCATAAGGCCGTGACCTGCCTCCACATTTGTCACATGGCTCATCTGCGTCTCCGAGATATGCAGCAGCTTTGCAAGCTCAGCCCGGTCGGTGGCCGCTTGGTTCAGCAGGATCAGAAACTCACTGTTGGCCAGCATCAAGCGCGCCGTTTCCGAGCGCAGGCATTCCTCGATATTCTGCGTGGCGGCGGTCATAGCTGCCGCATACTTGCGAAAGCGCTTCCAGCACTTATACAAGAACTGTGCGGAGTAGTGATACTTGAAGAACAGATACACCTCATCCACAAAGACCCATGTGTATTTCCCGGCCAGGCGGTTTTGCCGCCACACGGTTCTGGATCGTCTCCAGAACGACATTCAGGGCTGTGGGTTTGAGCTGTTCGCCCATCTCATAAAGGTCGAAGCAGACGATACGATTATCAATGTCAAAATTGGTTTCGTGGGCAAACATATTGAGACTGCCCTCCACGAACAGCTCAGACGCAAGGGGCCAGCTCCTGCGCTTCACGCTCTGGCTGCCGCTTGACCTCGTTGCGCCAGTCTGGGAGAGTTGGAATCCTGCCTTCGCCGCCGCTCTTGATGAAATCGTGATAGATATTGGCGGTGCAGCGGTCAATGATGGATTTATGGAACGCCCCAAGCTGTCCGACGCCCATCTGCTGCTCGCAAATGCTCATCATCAGCTCCGATTTCATGGCAATAGGGTTCTCACCGGCCCGTAGCCCCGGTTAATATCCAGCGGATTGATATGGTGGGGCTGGATGGCGAGATCTCCAGCACCGCCCCTTGCAGTGCCCGTGTCAGTTCGCCGTACTCCCGCTCTGCGTCGATCATAATAATGTCATCGTTGGTGGAAAGTGCGATAAAGGTGATGGCCTCCTTCATGCTGAAGGACTTGCCGCTGCCGGAAACGCCCAGCACAAAAACCGTGCGGGTTCAGCAGCTTCTTTCGGTTGCAGATCAGCAGATTCCGGCTGACTGCGTTGACACCATAATAAATGCCGCCCGCATCCTGGATTTCCTGAACGCGGAACGGCATTAAAACGGCGGTAGATTCAGTTGTCAGTGTGCGGGTGGTCTTGATGCGGCGCAGGCCATAGGGGCAAGGCCGTGTTCAGTCCATCCTCCTGCTGGTATCGCAGAACGGAGAACTGACACGCCTGCTCCAGCCCAATCGCTTGCAGTGCCTCCGTGTCGGCGTTCAGCTGCTCCAGTGTGTCCGCCATGTGTACGATGGTGACATTGGCAAAAATCATCCGCTGGTCACGGGTACTCAGATCGTCCAGAAACTCCTTCGTTTCCGCCCGCAGCTGTTCCAGTTCATAAGGGATGCTGGCAGTAAAATTGTTCCGGCTGTTCTGCCGCTGCTGCCACCGGGCAATATCCGATTCGATGCCGAGAATGCGGCTCTGTACCTCACGGATGGCCTCATCCGTGGGAATCGGCAAATGTCGATGGACAGCATCAGGTTGCGCGGGAAGTCGGAGAGCTTGGCGATCATTTCATCCTTGATGTAACTGGCATAGTCCCGCAGGAACAGGACGCGGCCCACCTTACTGCCGATCTCAAAATGGTCTGCCTTGAAGCACAGTCCATCCGGGCAGATATAGTCCCGGAAATCGTGTCCCTTCCGCATGGCATCGCTCAGGTCAAAGTGGAACTGTTCTTCCTCACCGGGGCGGAAGAAATCGTGAAAGATACGCAGACGCTCCTGATTATCCAGCGGACGCGCACCGCTCTCCAGCCTGCCGAAGTTCTTGCCAAGGTCGGTATCGACCCGATGGAAGAAGGTGCGGGACTCCTCGATGCTCTTCCGTGCAACGGACACGGTGATGTACTTATCCTGGATCAGGTCATTGCTCTCGGATGCCTTGTCGGTCACGACCCGGTTGTACTCTCTGCGGTAGCGATCCAAATCATTCCCACGCTCCCGCATCAGAATACTGCGCTGAAAGTCCGCGCCATTCAGCCGCCGGTTGTTGATGGTGATCTTCGTAGTGGCGTCTGTGGGCAGACTGTTCAGTACACCGCAGTAAGCAGAGAACATATCCCGCTGATCCTCATGGGAGGCCAGCGCGTAGTTGATGTCCGCAAACCGCCATGTGCGGCTGTATTTACCGCCGCCCACCTGCCAGATGCCGTCCCGATAGATCTTCTGAACGGGGATGGACTGCTGGACGCTGCGGGGGATGCGGAAGTGTTCCCCGCTCACTGCGGTCTGCGGCAGGAGTGTCTTAATCATAAATGTCTCTCTCCTTTCTGTTCATTACTTTGCAGTACAGATTTTCAGAGCGGGAACACCCGCGGCCTTGCACACAAGACCTGCGACTTGATGAATGCCCACGCAAACTGCTCAAGGGTCAACCCGTTGTATCGGAAGAACCCGGTAGCCGCCAACGGCGCAGCTGCGAGGATGCACACCCAGCTGGCCGTCTCCCCCTGCCGAGCGTCCCTTTCGTCAGAAAGTAGGTGCCAATGGCCGCCGCAACAGCCAGCACCGCACAGATGAACTGCCGGGTGGACAGGCCAAAAGAAAATCGTCTCGCTGTGTTGGCGGACTTCTTTTGGTATCTTGATCTCCATGGATATAGCCTCCTGTCGAAATGTGTCTCAAATTGAGCCGCATTTCTCTGAAAATAATTATTTTTCGATTTTTTGACACGATTTTTTTGGGGCATGAGATAATAGAAGTACCAAATAAAGGAGGGTTTTCCTATGACGATCTTATCTCAGGTACTTCTTGGTTTCGCCGCCATCGCGCTGCTGATTTTTTCCGTCCGGCTCATCTTCACACTGCTCCTGCGCCTGCAACTGCTGCCCGTCTTGATCTGGCTCTGTGTCGGGCGCGTGTATCCGCAATGTGGGCGGCAGCACACCCATTTGTGTTCTATGGGGTGCTGTCTCTGTTCGGCTCGCTTGCGCTGTCCTGCTGGCTGCGTCCGCTGGTAGAATGGTTGCAGGAGACGCAGAAGGCTCGATTGGCCGAACGGCTAATCTTGATGAGCTACACCGCGCAGCTGTGGAGGGGCGTACCATCTCCAGCTTTCAGGTGAAAAACGGTGTCCCCATCGCGGAATATGAGAATGAAAAAAGCGGGCTGCGGCCCGCTTTTTCTTGTCTTATAATCCGAACATCTCCTTTGCGATGCGCTCCGCGCCCTTCACAAGGCCCACCAGCACCAGCATATTGAATATGGTCTGCGCTACATACTGCCAACTCATCGTGACAACGGGCAGAGAGGTGTCCGCTATGGGTGCGCCGCTGGAGGCGAATGCCGAAAAAATCAGACAGGCCAGCACCACAACGGCACCTTCCATGCAGACACCGATGTAGCTTTTCAGAAAGGCTTTCCCCATGAAACTTGTATCCTCGCCCGCGAAGGATGCCAACGGCAGCGGAGCCAGTGCCGTGAACATATACAGGCGGAAGAAGCGCCCGTATACCGTCATAATCAGAATAAAGGACAGCGCCGTAATGAGCAGGCTGCCAAAAAATGTGACGAGCCACAGCGGAACGGATTGTAAGAAGCCCACTCCCTCAATGGCGTCAATGATCTCCCTGCGGCAGCGTCACGCTGGCGGCGCTCATGCCGCCGATACTGCTCATGATGGTCTGCACCACGCCGCCGCAGACAGCGAACACAGAGGTCATCAGTTCCATGGCACTGCCTACGGCAATTTTGGCCAGCAGAAAGCGGATGAAATGCCGCAGGGCAAACTCTGGACGCTGCAAATCACGAAAGCTGGCGGCAGAGCGGAACACGCTCATGGCAAAGAACAGCACCAGCAGACCGTAGCCAAAGGCTTTCAGGCCGTCGTTGATGCTGACGATGGTATTCCAGATCTCCCCTGCCCCGGAATGCCTGCGGCGTGGTGGTGACAAGGCTCCAGATCTCCGTCAGCTTTTCATTCCATGTATCGAAGGCCGATTGCAGCGTGCCAACGATCCAGTTATTCAATTTCTATCACCTCAATTCTCCAAAGAAGTAAGAGGGGCAGGCTCCACGGCCTGCCCCTTTTCCGTTACACTGCGCCGATGGCAGTCAAAATCTCCCTTGGCGAAGGCGATCATCAGGCCACCAAAGAGGCACAGAAAGCCCTGCGTCCTCTGGCTGGCGTCGTGAGACTGGATGCTCATGCCCACCTGCACGATGCCCCAGCCGAGAATGATAACGCCCGAAGCCTTGATGATGGAAAACACGAAGTCAGACAAATTCCCCACGATGGTCAGCGGGTCATCAGCGGCCAACGCGGGACAGGTCGAGTGCGGCGCAGGCCAGCACCGTCAGGACAAGCGCCCCATATCGGCGGCCTACCCGGATCGTCCGGCGGTCAGTCTCAAGCGAAATGCGTTTCTTTTTCATGGTTGTTCCTCCTCATGTTATTCAATGATCTCAATGGACTCCCAGCGTTCCGTGGACAGCGGGAAGTCCTCCAATGCGTAATCCAGACCGGGACAATGGACATACGGCGCGGCTCCGCCATCCTCTGTCAGCTTCAGATCAAAGGGGTGCTTCAGAATGTCATATTTTTCGTCGTCCATCACCGGCAGCTCGCCGCGGATGAACAGGATGCAGCGGTCATTGTCCAGCGCCCGCACTTCATCGGGCGTCATCAGTTCACGCCCGGTCTGCTGATAGTTCACACTGGCGGAGCCATTGCGCCCCTTCTTCGATACACTGCGCGTCCGGGTATCCAGCGTTTCCTTTTCCCCAACAGCTCCGAGATGTACTTGAAGGTGCTGACTTCATTTCCGCCCAAATACAGCAGCGTATCCGCGTTGCCAATCAGTCCTTCCCAGTCATCCTTGAACAGTGCTTTTAGCGCGGAGATATTTTGTAGAACAATGGTAGACATGATGTTGCGGCTTCGCATGGTAGCTTGCAGCTTGCCGAAGTCATCCGGGAGAGAGACATTGCAAAACTCGTCCATCATCATCCGCACGGGAACGGGCAGCGCCCCTGATGCACCTTGTCCGCCTGATAGTAAAGGCTCTGAAAGGCGCAGGTGTAGAGCATACCCACGATGTAGTTGAAGGTGCTGTCGTTGTCCGGGATGATGGCAAACACGGCCTGCTTGTGCTCGCCCATCTTGTCCAATTCCATATCGTCTTTGCTGTGATGTTCTGTATCTCCGGCAGGATGAACGCGGACAGCCGCACTCGCCGCGGAGATCAGATGCTCTTTTCAGCGGTCATTTGCA
>VOFK01000519.1_pt1 | contig 10618 bp, 12 predicted proteins | sample 5384121 | NCBI WGS metagenome assembly VOFK01 (sample SAMN12384730, study PRJNA508395) | human gut metagenome | isolation source: healthy gut J | host: Homo sapiens | reverse complement strand
ATTCCTATCACCATCGTCTCCTCACTCCTATCTCCTCATTCCCATGCGTACAATCACCCTGATCATCATCCATTGCAGCGCCACGCGCGAGGACCGCCCCCTTTACGGAGCAGGCACCGAAGCGCCCATCGCCAACGCGGTTTCGACGGCACAGGCTATCACTTCTACATCCGTCGCGACGGCCGCATACCACCACCCCGCTCCCCCCGAAACGTCCCGAGCACATGCCCGCGGCTACAACGCCCACCTCAATAGGCATTGTTGCGAGGGCGGTCTGACCACTACGGCATGCCCAAAGACACTGCACCGGGAGTGGCAACGTTACGCCTGCCCGCGTTCCCGTCAGGACGCCGCCAAAGGACCGCCCCGGCGCCCAGGGACATCGCGACCTGAGCCCCCGACCTCAACGGCAACGGCGAGGTGGAACCCATGGAATGGACAAAGCAATGCCCTTGCTTCGAGGTGAAGAGGGAGAAGTGGTAGGCGGACAGTCCGGAAAGAAGAGCCGAGAAAGAAGAACCGGGAAAAAGAACCGGAAAGAAGAGCCGAGAAAAAAGAGCCGGAAAAAAGAGCTCGGAAAGAAGCATCGGGAAAAATAAGAAAAGTCTGAAGAGTAAGAAAGAGACAAGAGATGCTTAAAAGAGAAAGGGTGATGCCCAATAAAATTCAGTTATCCTTCTGCCATTCAAAGCAGCTGAATTTTTATTAGGGCATCACCCTTTCTCTTTTTATTAACCGGCAGAATAATTTCTGACTAATTCATTTTATATTATGAAAGTAACCGGCAGGACAATTACCATGCCCAATCGTCCAGATTCATACTGCTTTCTACTGTATTTTCCAAATCATCCGGCAGATTGCAGAAGAAATCGATTCCGGTCTTTTCCTCCAACTCATCAATGCTCAAAGCACTGGCTTTCAGCTCCTCCAATGTAGGCGCCTTGCTGTATTCCTTATGCTCCACTCTGAAACCAATGGCATGATATGCACCGTCCGTTTCGGAGAGGACGGCCATAAAGTAGTATTTGGGACAAGCCAGCCCGCCTTTGGTAAAGCCGTTTGCATCGGTCGTAGGCTTTATGTTGTCACCGCCATTCTTCTGACCTGTGTAGCTGACCAGCAGTTCATTGAGCGCACCGCCTTTAACCACGTACAACTTGCTGTAAGTAGTGGTGAAGTCTTTTTCCGCACCGCCCCACTTGCGTACCTGTTCCTCAAATTCAGCCCAGTAAGGACTATTGAAAGAGTGTATCATGGGAGACATATTGCTGAAATAGAATGTCTGGTCGTTGGCTTCCTGCGTGAAAAAAAAGACGGTCGGCAGAACCGCAGATGTGTCCGCGGTCAAAGCCATCGCTCTTGTGCTGTTCATCGGTGACCTGCATGGCTTCGGGAAGCAAGGGGTCGACGACGAACTTGTCTTTGCGCTTCACTCCATCGCCTGCCTTGCGGGTTGTTTCATCGAACGCGAAAGCCACCCATGAGGAGTGCTTCTTTGTGTCGTCCCACTCCAAAGCGTAGTTCAGCAGCTCCGCACCGTTCACTTTCAGCGAATGTGCCACGAAAACGTTGGCTTCGTTCAGGCGGGGTATCTCAAGGTTGAGCGAATAGCCGCTTTTGTCCTTGGCGTTGGCATTTCTGGCATTGGGCTTTACGTCTTCCTCTACCACATATTCTATTGTGACATTGTTACCGCTGATGCTGCACACGCGGAACTTGACGTATTGGTGGGCAGCCAGCGTTTCCGTATGTGCCCAATAGGTGGCGCCGTCCACTACGGGAACACCGTCAGCCTGCCAGGCATCGGCTTCGGGACGGGTTTTCATCTCGTCCAGACGGGTCGAGGTGCTCTTCACAAAGGCGTATTGCTTGCCGTAGAATGTCTTGTCCTGAATGTAGAACGGAGACTGGAAACCGTCCGGCTCGAACACCGTAAATCCTGCCTGCGGATTTTCATAACCTTTCAACACGAGTGTGGCGGCATTGTCCTGCGTTGTTTCAACGTATCCGTTATAGGGCGCATCGGAACCTTCGCATGCAGCCACCGCAACCATTGCAAGCATCAACAGCCACAATCCTAATATATTGCTTATCTTTTTTCATTTTTCTTTTTGATTTTCTGTATTAAAGAATACAACTCTGAATTATGACGCCCGGACGGGGCGGAATGTTCCGCTCTGCCTAAGCGTCGTCTTTATTTATTCGGCAGGAGTTTCGGCATCTCCGCCTTCTTCTCCCTCTCCTTCTGTCACTTTTTCACGAACTACCACGTTCTGTACCTCCCAGGTAGGACAACATTATCGGTGCTGACATACTTGAAAGCAATGGTGACTTTCTGTCCGTTGTAGGCACTCAGGTCTATCTTGTTGCTTATGAAGTCCCACTTCGTGCCATCTGTCCAGTTTTCCACTGTCAGGGCTGTCCATGTAGCGGTTTTCACATCATCAGAGTAATCGGTGGATACCATTACATTGAGGTTATCGGAAGGAGTTTCAGTGCGGAAGCGACAGGCATGGTCGAACAACAGTTCGGGTGCTTTCGATTTCTTGAAGTTCATAACGGGCGACACGAGCCGCTTTCGGCTGCATGATTAGCCTTGTTGGCATAGGCGGATGCCTTCATATAGCCGTAAGAGTCCAACTTCCATACCCAGTTCACGTCATTGAGGAATATGTCCTGAATAGTAAAAGCTGCCCATATCCTTCTTGAACGTTTCGTTCAGATACATGCTTGCCTCAACACTGATGCCCTCGGCATCCTGCGTAAAGGTGGTAGTGACGAGCTTACAGGAAGTTGTCTCTGTCCAGTCCTCTCCCAGCGTGTATTCGGCAACCACAGGCGTATCGGCTTTCTTGTTGTAGACCACCGCAACCATGTCACCCACAGCAGCGTAAGGGTATTTTTGTTTCAGATAGGTGGGCAACACAGCTTCCGGTTTCTCAATCATGTCAGCACCCAATGATTCGTAGAGAGCAGGCTCTGCCACAAGCAGTTTGGCTTCTTTCAGAGTGTATGGCTTCGATGTCTTGTTCTCACCGTCGTACACGTAGAGCGCAGAAGCCGTAGGAGAAACGGTAGTGGCACGAGTGGCGGCAAGAGAACGGGTCTCTACAACGTCATTGTCCAAAATTTCTTTATAGAGAGATACATCCCAATAATCATTTTTTTCTCTTCTACAAGGAAGTTCTTCATTTCCCAAGTGGTACCTCCCTTGTCGGTACTTGTATACTTCAACGCAAAATGTATCTTTTTGCCTTTAAACTCCGACAGGTCTATACCACCGGTATTTACCATGTCCCAACTGTTTCCGGCAGGCCAATTAGGCACCTCAACATCTTCCCATGTAGCCGTTGCATAATCTCCCGTATAATCCTCGGATACCTTTACTCCTAAGACAGCCGATGCATCCGCACCTTTCAAATAATTCAGAGCAGCATCAAAAGAAAGCTTTGTGGATTGTTTGCTGCTGTCAGATCTATTTCCGGAGAAATAAGATAGCTTTCCGTAGCATAATTTTTTCCCTTGATATACCCGGTAGCTTTCCAATATTTATATTTACTGTCATAGGTCCAGATTGCACCTGGAGCACCGCCATCGGATACGTTATGCACCTTGAAGCCTCCGTCATTTTTTCTGCTACTGTTTCAGTCCAATAAACTTTTCCTTCGAACATATCAGCCGGATAAGAACCAAATGAGAACTTGCTATTAGTATAGGTCAGTTTGATAGTCTTTCCCCTTTTCCACGTTGGATACGGCAAAAGTTCCATCGCCATTGCTCTTAAACGCCCATTCGGCTCCTTCATCGGGCAGCCTTTTGCTGCTTACATTAAAAAGCTGTTGTACGTCCCTTGCTGATAGATGTATTTTTCCAGCGGATTAAGCATTGTATAACCATTTTGCACTCTTTTGCAATGGTTATAACCCAGCCGCTGCCGTCCTCTGTACTGATAACATTGTTTTCTCCAACGGCTATCGGGGCAGGATTCATATAACCATAAGAACTATTGTCCTTGTCCAACTTTCCAAACGGATAATATTTTCCGTCTTTTTCCCTTAGCAGCTATCACATATCTTCCACCTTCTTGGTCCAACGTTTTGGTAAGCTGATAGACAGTTGCCAGTCCTTCTCCCCGAACTGGGTTCTAAGTTGGAGTAAGCATAGTTCACCACCTTCATCTCACCGTCAGTAGGATTGCTGACAGCAGCGGTCAGCAAAGCCGGAATCTTCTTCAATGTGGACGGAGAAAGGAAAGAAGCCTTTACACTCTCGCCCCATACCGTTTTGTAATCCTCCTCTGTCAAATCATAAGTGGACAGTTTCTTGAAATCGTCCATATAGTCCGACGGGCTGAAAAGCTTGTAGGTCACCACAAACTTGGAGCCTGCATCGGCATTGGGGTATTTGGACTTCAGATAGGCGGGAACGTAATCTTCCGCCGGAGCTTCCTCCGTAAAATAGTGGTTGGTGCCTACTGCTTCCAAGGCTTTTACAAACGTCTTCCCCTCAGGGTCTTTGGAAAGTGCCAGTTCCTGGTTGGCGGTCAGCTTTGGAGATACTGCCGTAGTCGGATGTCTCCAGTGTCATGGCAATGTCCTTTACGTCGGTAATGCCGGGATTGATGTTGAATTGATCATCGTAATGGTCGTCACAAGCAGTCAACAGAGCCAGTAACGCTATCGAAGCGAATATTTTCTTCTTCATATCGTGAATGTTTTTCGGTTTAGAAGTTAACTTTCAATCTTATGTTATATGTACGTCCGAAAGAATAGAACACATATACATTATCGGATGTAGCCACTGCACTCGCACTACTTGGGTTCCAAGCCTTGGAGATGTACTGATAGTTCAGCAGGTTGTTCACATTACCGGAAAGAACGGCATCCAGCTTGCCAAACTTGAAACGATACGAAGCGTTCATGTCCAACTGGCTTGCAGCAGGTATCTTCCAGGGCTCTGCCACTGCCGTCTCTTTTTCCGACAGAAAGGATCGTGCCGTCTACGGCATAGTATGCATAGTTGCGTCCGTAGTAGGTCCAGTCTGCGCCTACACGCAATGCTTTAGTGATGTTTACGTTGGCTCCCACAGCAGCCGTAGTCTGTGCCGAACCACCCACACGTACACCATTCATCTTAACAACAGCCTTGGCATGATCTTCCGCACCGGGAGTAGTCACTGTTCCGGCTTTGGTCATGGCATTGCCCATCTCGTCATACACGTAGCCTGTGGCATCGCTATCCCACTTCCAGTCGCCCAGAGAAACCATACCGGTGAGCCAGCCAACGGAAAGGACGGACTTTGACATCCAGTTCGGCACCCTTGTGCAAAGCGGCAAGACCCGCCATATTGATGTTACCGTTCTGCTGATTGTCCAGCGTCACGCTCTTCGTCATGGTCTTGTCCATCCAACGGGTGTAGTAGAGGTTCAGATTGGCGGTAATCCAAGAGTTGCGGAAACCGTAGCCCAGCTCTGCCGAGAATACTTTCTCGTTCACCGCTTCCTTGTTCAGGACGTTGCTCTTGTCGGCTGTCATGAACGCGCCGTAAGAGTATTTGGGAGCGCGGCTGATATAACCTACATTGGCAAACACATTGTGGTTGTCATTGAAATTGTAGTTAGCACCACCTTTGGCTGTGAAGCCCAGGAAGTTCACCACATCAGACTTGGCGTGCTCCTTGTCGTAGTAGAAACGGTCGTAACGCCAATACCCCGTATTGGAAAGCGAACCTGCCACAAATGCCGACAGACGGTTTTTGTTATATTCCAATTGGAAGAATCCGCCTTCCTGCATCACAAATCCGTCGTAATCGCGGAAAACAACATCGCCTACACCCAATTTCTGATAACGCCAGTTGGGATCGGACGCATGTATATTATTCTTCGGATCCACATTTCCACGCTCGGAGTCGAGATAATAGGAACCGCCGAAAAAAGATCGGAAATCTCATTGCGGTGTACACCTTTATAATAACGGTAGTCCACACCACCATAGAAGTCAAAGTTCTGCCCTATCTTAGTGGTATAGGTGGAAAGCAATCCGTACCAGTCGTGACTGTTGTTGGAACGTGCCGCAACCATGGCAGAACCGTACTGGCTCGTACGGTTAATCTCTTCGATGGCAGCATAGTCGAACGTTCCGTCACTGCGGCGGAAAGTGTCGTACAGCGTACCTTTATAAGCCCCTCTCCAAGAGGAATAGGAATAGGGAGAGAATTCCGTATTTCCCTGACCTGAGAAGCCGGAACCACGTCCCAATGACACATACAAGGACGTACTGAGTGATGATTTGGAGTTTATCTGCCACTGGTGATTCAAGCTGATCTGCGGCTTATGATACTTATTACGGTAAGAGTTGTATGCCTCACCGTTGGAACGATAACCAAAAGTAGGATTGTATTTGTGGTCTTTCACGCCATAAACAGTTTCCACCATTTTCCAGTCGGCCAGCGTAAGACCTCCGTATGAGGAACTGCGCTGTCCATGTTCCCTGCGGAGCGCCGAAAGCCGTCAGCGTAAGCTGATGCTCATCATTGATGCGCTTGGAGATAGAAGCAAACCAGTTGTATCCCTCGAAGTCGGTTCCCTGAATGTATCCGTCTCCCCAGTTCTTACCACCCATCAGGGTAAAAGCCCAGCCACTCTTGCTGATGCCCGAAGAAATAGAAAAGAGTATTTTGTTCATCCCGTCATTGCCCATTCCATAGGAAAGGAATCCCACCTTTCTTGGCATCCAGGTTGTGGGTCACAATGTTAATGGTACCTCCCACAGAAGGAGCCGACACCTTGCTCGCACCCACCGCGTTGCGTCTGTATGCTACGGGCCACATCGCTAAGTCCCGCCCAGTTGGACCAGTACACGCCGCCATGCTCCATTTCGTTCATGGGCACACCGTTCACCATCATGGCAATGTTACTATTGTCAAAACCACGCATATAGATTTCGGAGTCTCCAAAACCACCGCCTTGCTTATTGGCATGCACACCTGGAGTGGACTTCAGCAACTCCGGAAACTCTTGCGTCCCCAATTTTTCTTCGATGAAAACCGGGTCTACCGTAGACAACGCTACCGGCGTTTTACGAGCCAGTGCCACAGATGAAGTGATAACCACATCCTTCAGCATCACAGCATCGGGGGTCATCCGGATAATACCCAAATTAACAGAAGCGCCCTTCTGTTTAACTTTCTCCTTCAAGTCTTTATAACCCACATACTTGAATAACAATGTGGCATTAGAAGCAACGCTTTGCTTGAAATAGCCGTCAATATCGGTCACCGATCCCTGAGTAGTCCCTTCTACCATTACGGCGGCTCCGACTAAAGGCTCACCTGTTTCAGCATCAACAAGCTGACCTCGTACTGTAGTCTGAGACCATGCAACGGCAGTATAAGCCGACAGCACAGCCATCAACAGAAATTGAATTAGACTTTTTCTCATAATTCTACTTTTAGTTAATAGATAGTGTTAATTAATATTTAAAAAAGTTCGTGAGTTGCAAATATAATATTATTAAATTAGATATTCATTACAATTATGCTACAATTTTTCAAATTAATAAACGATTCGGGAAACTCTAAAAAACAAAAAAGCTCCGCCAATTTCTCGCGGAGCTTTCTTTTTGTCACAAATGCAACGTATATTCTTTCAAATTAAAATCTAAAATCAGTCATTCATTAACTTTCTATAACGCACACGAGTAGGTTCTTCCTTACCCAAACGTTTCAGTTTATTTTCTTCATATTCCGAATACGACCCTTCGAAGAAGAACACATTGGAGTCGCCTTCAAACGCAAGGATGTGCGTACAGATGCGGTCGAGGAACCAACGGTCGTGACTGATGACAACAGCACATCCGGCAAAGTCCTCAAGACCTTCTTCGAGAGCACGCAGTGTATTGACGTCAATGTCATTGGTAGGTTCGTCAAGAAGCAACACATTGCCTTCTTCCTTGAGACAAAGAGCCAGGTGAAGACGGTTGCGCTCACCACCGGAGAGCACGCCGCAGAGTTTTTCCTGATCGGCACCGGAGAAGTTGAAGCGCGACAGGTAGGCGCGTGCGTTGATGTCGCGTCCACCCATGCGGATGAGGTCGTTGCCGCCGGAAATCACTTGGTAGACACTCTCTTATTGGGGTCGATGTCCTTGTGTTGCTGGTCCACGTAGGCTACTTTCACAGTCTCTCCTACCTCGAACTCGCCGCTGTCGGGAGTCTCCAGCCCCATGATAAGGCGGAAAAGGGTGGTCTTTCCTGCACCGTTAGGACCAATGATGCCTACAATACCATTAGGCGGCAACATGAAGTTAAGGTCGTCAAACAAGAGCCTTTGTCGCCAAACGCCTTTGCCACGTGCTTGGCTTCGATGACCTTGTTGCCCAGACGGGGACCGTTGGGGATGAAGATTTCGAGCTTCTCTTCTTTCTCCTTCACGTCTTCGTTCAGCAGTTTGTCGTAAGAGTTCAGACGGGCTTTTCCCTTTGCCTGACGGGCCTTGGGAGCCATACGCACCCACTCCAGCTCGCGTTCCAGCGTCTTACGGCGCTTGCTGGCTGTCTTTTCTTCCTGCTCCATGCGCTTGGTTTTCTGCTCCAGCCAACTGGGTAGTTGCCCTTCCAGGGAATGCCTTCGCCGCGGTCGAGCTCGAGTATCCAACCTGCCACGTGGTCGAGGAAGTAGCGGTCGTGGGTTACGGCGATTACCGTACCTTCGTACTGCTGCAAGTGTTGTTCCAACCAGTCGATGGACTCTGCATCAAGGTGGTTGGTAGGCTCATCGAGGAGCAGTATGTCGGGCTTTTGAAGCAACAGACGACAGAGCGCCACACGACGGCGTTCACCACCGGAAAGATGCTCTACCGACTGGTCTTCGGGCGGGCAACGGAGTGCATCCATCGCACGCTCCAGCTTACTGTCGAGGTTCCATGCATCGGTAGCGTCAATGATGTCCTGCAACTCCGCCTGACGGGTGAAGAGCTTGTCCATCTTGTCCTGATCCTCGTAGTATTCGGGCAGACCGAACTTCTGGTTGATTTCCTCGTACTCTGCCAGCGCATCTACAATGGGCTGTACGCCTTCCATCACCACTTCTTTCACTGTCTTCGCGGGATCGAGGTAAGGCTCCTGAGCCAAATATCCTACCGAATATCCGGGTGAAAACACCACTTCGCCCTGATAGGATTTATCCAAGCCGGCGATAATCTTCAGCAAGGTCGATTTACCCGAACCGTTCAAACCGATGATACCGATTTTCGCTCCGTAGAAGAACGAAAGGTAGATGTTCTTCAACACCTGCTTATTGTTCTGCTGAATGGTCTTGTTCAGCCCTACCATAGAAAAGATAATTTTCTTATCGTCTACTGTTGCCATGTAATTTTAAGTATAAAGTATGAAATATAAATTATGAATGTTCCTTTATAATGTTTCCTTATAACGTTCTTTTTATAATATTTCCTTATAATGTTCTTTTTATAATGTTTCTTTTATAATACCGCTATTACGACATCGCTTTATAATGTTCTTTTGATACTCTTGTGATACCCTTTGTGATACCCTTCTTTTATTTTAGCAATACATTTTTTTTAATGGAATATCAATGTATCAAACATTGTATTATCAGGGAATTAAGAACTACCGCATCTATAATCCCGGTACAAAGATAGGAAAAAAAGCGAAATTCCTTTGCAACTTCAAAAAAAGTCTCTATCTTTGCACCCGCTTAACAGCAGTAAAGGATTGATTCGCTAGCTCAGCAGGTAGAGCACAACACTTTTAATGTTGGGGTCTTGGGTTCGAACCCCAAGCGGATCACCAGAAAATCAGAGAGTTACACAAAAGTAACTCTCTTTTTTTATGCTCAAATTGCGTTGATTTACATGGTTCGGTTAAACCGAGAGTTAAACCTAGAATGAAAGCGACAGTCAATGAAGCACTGACACTGAAAAAAAATCCGTCTCTTATGTATCAAAAAGACTTTTTCACTGGAATTGAATTAAATACTCGATAAAAAATCTCACAAAAAGAAACTATATCTCCCTCAACGCTTGCTTTTTCGAGGACCGCCATATATTCATCTCGTCTTTCCACCGGAATAATCAGCCAATCGTAGCCACCCGAAGCCAACATGGCATTCATTAAGAACCGCCCGACACGACCGTTTCCATCCATAAAGGGATGAATATAAGTAAACAGGAAATGCCCTAAAACGGCTCTTACACAGGCTTCCGGTTCTTCTCTAAGCAATTCGAACAAAGTGGTCATGGCATCACGAAGTGCATCCGGATTCAGAGGTGTGTGCATCGAGTTACGAATATAGACCTGATGGGAACGATAACCAACAATATCGGATGGTTTGATAATGCCTGCCGTTACGCAAGGCATGAACATTTCACTGTGCCATACCGATAAGTCCCGTTCCGCAACCTCAGCACTGTTACTACCTTCGAAAATATCGGATACGCTCTTTTTGACCTCCTGAAAGGCTTGCCAATAACCACGTGCCGCAAGCGCATTCTTTGAATCCATATCCTCTCCATCCGGCTTCCATACACCGCTTTTTACTTTATTTATTAATTCATCAGTGACCCGATACCAGCAATACGTAACTGAACGAAGTACAACAT
>VOFK01002701.1_pt1 | contig 10628 bp, 18 predicted proteins | sample 5384121 | NCBI WGS metagenome assembly VOFK01 (sample SAMN12384730, study PRJNA508395) | human gut metagenome | isolation source: healthy gut J | host: Homo sapiens | reverse complement strand
ATAGAAACTATATCGGATGATCGTTGGAAAAAATAATAGAAGATTTTCAAAAACTGCATGAAAATGAAGAACGAATGGAATTACAACTTGAAATTGAAGAAGCACATAAACAAGTAGAAGAAGCTCATAAACAAGTTGAGCAGAAGAATCAAGAAATTAAAAACAGATGATTCAATTGATGCTTACGAATGGAATGAGTTTAGAATTTATTTCTAAGTTGTTGTCTAAGAGTGAAAGTGAAATTATGGACTTATTGAGATAGCCGCTTTTAGTGGCTTTTTTAAAAAATCTCTTGCATGAGATTCTATCTTTTGGTATAATAGTCAAGCAATGCCCGGGTGGTGAAATTGGTAGACGCAGTGGACTCAAAATCCACCGGTAGCGATACCGTGCCGGTTCGAGTCCGGCCCTGGGCACCATTTAAAAATTTAATATTTCTTTTGCCCGGGTGGTGAAATTGGTAGACGCAGTGGACTCAAAATCCACCGGTAGCGATACCGTGCCGGTTCGAGTCCGGCCCTGGGCACCATTTTGAATTGTTGGATCAAGTTTTTCGGGCTTGGTCCTTTTTTTATGATATAATTTTTGATAGTTGGAGGATTACATATGAAAGTATTAGTTGGATTAAGTGGTGGAGTTGATTCTGCGGTTGCAGCTTATTTATTAAAGAAACAAGGGTATGATGTAACATGTTGTTTTATGCGTAACTGGGATAGTTTTGCGAATAATGATATTGCGGGAAATCCTACAATTAAAGATGATACTTGTCCTCAGGAACAGGATTATTTAGATGCACTTGCGGTGGCCAATCATTTGGATCTTCCTTTGCAGCGTGTCGATTTTATTGAAGAATATTGGGATAATGTATTTAAGACTTTTTAAGTGAATATGAAAAGGGGCGTACGCCAAATCCGGATATTTTGTGTAATAAATATATTAAATTTGATTCATTTTTTGAATATGCCATGAAACAAGGGTTTGATAAGGTGGCTACAGGGCATTATGCTTCAAACTTTAAAGAGGATAATGGCTTTACATATTTGACGCGTGCCAAAGATCAAAATAAGGATCAGACTTATTTTTTGTGTCAGGTTGAAAAGAGTAAGATTGCCAAAACAATTTTTCCTTTGGCTCATCTTGAAAAGCCTGAGATTCGTCAGATTGCGGCTGAATTAAATTTGGAATCTGTTGCCACTAAAAAGGATAGTACGGGTATTTGTTTCATTGGAGAAAGAAACTTTAGACAATTCTTATCAAACTATCTTCCTAGTAAAGATGGAGATATTGTGGATGTAAATACAGGTAAAGTGATTGCTCGTCATGTGGGTGTTTTATATTATACGATTGGACAGAGAAAGGGCTTGAATATTGATCATGAAAAGGGTCCTTGGTTTGTGGTTGGTAAAGATGTTGTAAAGAATATTCTTTATGTATGTCGTACAGATCAAAGAGATTTATTGTATTCAGATTCTTGTATTGTGAAGGGAATCAACTGGATCTTGCCAAGTTTAGAAGAGATTCCTACAAAGTGTACTTGTAAGTTTAGATATCGTCAAAAAGGATCAGGATATTGAAATTGAAAGATTGGACGATACAAGTGTACTTGTGAAGTATCCACAAACAATTGCATCTGTTACTGAGGGTCAGGAAGCTGTATTCTATGATGGTGATAAGTGCATTGGTGGTGGTGTGATTGAAGAAGTGTTTAAGGATGGCAAGAATTTAAATCAGTTGATTATGGAGACGGCCAATGGATATCGAGGCTAAGCTTGAATATATCATCTTTGAAAATAAGGCGAATCATTATGTGGTGGCTGGCTTTTCAGAATTAAAGACGTATCATCATTTCACAGCGGCAGGACGTATTGAAGATCCAATTGAAGATCAGGAATATGTACTTGAGGGGGATTATATAACGCATCCTAAGTATGGGGAGCAATTTCGTATAGATATGGCTAAAAAGAAGTTGCCGGATAATTCGGATGCGATCATTCATTTTCTTTGTGGCGAAAATTTTCCTACGATTGGAAAGAAGACGGCGGAAAGTATTTATGATGTCTTGGGTGAGAATTGTTTAGAGAAAATTCATAAGGATCCTAAAATTTTAAATGAAGTGCCAAATCTTTCCGAAAAAAAGATTGCGATCATAAAAAAGGGAATTCAGGAATTTACAGGTTTTAATGAGGCGTATGCCAAATTGTTGAAGTATGGTTTGAGTCCTAGACAAATTCAGATGTTATTGGATACATATGATGATGTGTTGGATGTGATTGAAGAGGATTGTTTCAAACCATATTATGAAGTATATGGCTTTGGTTATAAGACGGCTTTAAAAATCGCAAGTGCTATAGGTTTATCGAATGAGGATCCAAGACGCTTGGATGCCTATATTTATGAGTTGGCTAGACAATTATCTATGGCAACGGGAAATACGTACATTACGTTTGCGACAATTTTTTCAAACGTGCAAGGTGTAAGTGAAGAATTGATTCATGATAGTATTGATCGTTTGGTGGCTATGCAGTATTTGTATGTTGAAAAATATGCGTATTTATCCTTTTACTTTGCATGAAGATGAGGTTGTGATTGCCAAAAGAATTGAAGAATCATTTGTTTGAAGTGGAAAGTGTGGATGTTCAAGATCGTATCCAAAAAGGTGGAGTTTTCTTTAGCTATCACATATGATCAAGAACAAAAAGGATGCGATTCAATTGTTCTTTGATCGTTCCTTTATGATTTTAACGGGTGGTCCAGGTACTGGAAAGACAACAACGGTAAAGGGAATCTTGGAAATATGTAAAGAAGTGTATCCGGATAGTAAGATTCAGCTTTGTGCACCAACAGGAAGGGCTTCAAAGCGTTTAGCCCAATTATCCAATTGTGATTCAAGGACGATTCATTCTTTATTGCAGTGGAATTTGGAAGATAATTCCTTTGGTAAGAATGAAGAGGATCCTTTGGATGTAGATTTTATTATTGTGGATGAGTTTAGTATGGTGGATACGCATTTGTTTGCCCAATTATTAAAGGCTTTGCCAAGTCGTTGTCGAATTCTTTTTGATTGGGGATGAAGATCAGTTAGAGAGTGTTGGTCCAGGTAAGGTTTTGGAGGATTTAATCAAATCCAATGTGATTGATACTGTGCATTTAAAGAAGATTTTTTAGACAATCAAATGGTTCTGGTATTGTAACTTTAGCAAAAAGAGATTCGTGAAGAAACAACTTGTCATTATGAGGATGGGGTCGAGTTTATTGAGCGAACGACACCAAAAATCATGGATGCGCTTATTGATTATGTAAAGGATATGGATCTAGATTCAATGCAGATCTTAGCGCCTATGTATAAGGGGGGTAGCTGGTATTGATGAGATCAATCGTCAGATGCAGGTCTTGTTTAATCCAAAGAGTCCACAAAAAAGAATCAGATGAAGGTTGGAACAACAATTTTTTTAGAGAGAATGATAAAGTCATGTTGTTGAAGAATCTTCCGGATGATGATGTCTATAATGGTGATATTGGTACGATTCTTGAGGTTGATACGAAACGAAATGTAATCTCGGTTGATTTCACAAACAATGTGGTTGACTTCTCTACGGATTTTCTATATTACCTAAAAGCATGCGTGGTGTATTAGTGTACATAAATCGCAAGGGAATGAATATCAGAGTGTATTTTGTATAGTGGATGTGAATGCGAAAAATATGTTGGAGAAACGTTTATTGTATACAGCAATTTCTCGTGCTAAAAAACAATTGTATATTATAGGAAATAAGCAGTTGTTTGAGACACAAGTTAAGTTAAAACAGAAAAGGGTGCGTCAAACGACGTTGCAGGAAATGATTGAAAGGTATGCAGATTATTCCAATGCGTGATTTGAAAAAATACGGTTGAAGTAGAACGTCGCTGTGCAGAAGAAAATGGTCCTGTGTTCGTAACCAAGAATGGATATGGAAGATTGGTTGTTATGGACATCGAGTATTATGAAAAAACAATGAGAAAGATGGATGAAGCAAAATCAATCTTGGATGGTTTAGAAGATGCAAAATCTGGAAATACTGTAGATGGAGACACTGCAATTTCTAATATTAGAGCAAGTATGGCATCTAAATTTGGATAACGACTGACCAAAAAAGAGCGGAATCTGATTTAGATGGGATTGTCTGATATATTACAGTTGATCTTGCAAATCCACAGGCTGCATCCGACTTCGTAGATAAGTTGCAGGATACTATTGAAGAAGTAAGAGCTTTCCCTGAAAGTGGTTCTCTTTGTTGACAATGAATTTTTACAAATTGAAAATGTGCGAAAGAAATTGGTTGGAAATTATATCATGTACTATCTTCCGGATATAGGAGAAAATATAATATACATTCTTCGTATTGTATATGGTAAACGGAATTTGGATGAAATTCTTAAAAAACTGGATATATGATCATGTAAGCATCAGTCATGAGTAGATTGGTGCTTTTATTATGTCGTCAAGGTGGTGAAGCTTCATAACAGGTAGAATTAAAGGGATTACTGTTGAAATCAATTGTATTGATTAAGCGCTAAAGTGCGTAAAAATTTCATATAGGGGATCTTGTCTATTATGTGCGTCCATATGGTGTATTTGTTTCTGAAGTGGATTATGTAAAGCAGAAGTATTGTTTTGAATTTGTATATTTATATATGATAAATTAATTTATGATAAACTGGTTTATACTACTTGTTTACTAGATATTAAGAGAAGTAAAAAGCTGACAAGTATGTGGGAATTGTCAGCTTAAGTTGGTTACAAGCTAAGGATTAGTACTCAGCCAATTTCATTATAACATCTTAAAATAAAAAAATGGAGAACTAGCTATGTTTAGTTTTTGGGAAGGGCTAGTCCTCATGTCGAAATGTGTTAGATGTAAAAGATTGGGCTTCTTTAATTTTTATCTAACGGATAAATTATAACATAGCTTAAAATGTGTGCAATAGTAAAATATAACTAAAAGTATTTTAAATGCATTAAAAAGGATTAAATAATATACAAATAAAACATGAAATATAACCGTGTAATTATTTCTTTATTTTATCGTGACAAATGAAGTTTGTGTTGTTATTATACTTGTAAGGGTTTACATGAAATTCGGGGTATGATATGAAATTTTTTAAGCGTCAAAAGAAGAATAATATGGAGTTGGATGAAGTATATAGGTTGCTTAAAGGATACTATAGGTGTTCTAATAAAGAGGGATATCCTTTTTTTGTTTATGAGCGATGATTTTTTAAATACTTTACATTGGACGCAAAAAGAAATTGAAACGGAATTTGATAATAAGTTAGTGAATATGTTACATCCTGAAGATAGAAGTCGTCTAGAAAAAGAATAGAGATTCTTTTAAAGAATCCATATAAGGTGGGTTCTTGTCAGAATGTAATTTTTCGCTTGAAAGGTAAGGATGGGTATCATTGGGTATCGGATTCTTATTCAGCTTTAAAACAGGACTCTGCGCCTTTCTTTCAGGGAAATATTACGGACGTTACAAGTTTTATGTTGGATAAAGAAAAAAGGGCAGAGGAGCGTAACCAAATGCTTACAGCCCTTACAATGGAATATACGACTGTGATTGTGGGTGACTTAATGGAGAATACGATGGTTGTCGTTAAGCATGATGGCAAGATGTATAATTATAGAGGGCTTGATGATTTTTCAAGTGAGGATAAGATGAATTATACACGTTGTTTACGTGATTTCTATAATCGTGTATTGGTAAAAGAGTCGTGTAAAGATTTTATGGATATTTTATCTCCCGTTCCATTTATGAATGCACTTCTTAAAAATGAGACGGTAGAATTGCAGTATCAGATTTATCCGAATTCTAATGGATATGAATCTTTATATGCAAGAGCAATTCGTCTATATGATGAAAAAAAACACCATTTTCGATTTGTGATGGGATTTCGTCCTATGGATGAGGTTCGTAAAAAGGAAAATGTTTTAGAACTTCAAAGAGAGATTATTGAAGGGATTAGTAAAGATTATTTTTCTGTACTTCTTGTGGATTTGGAGAATGGTCAAATCTATTCGTATCGTGAAGCGGGTAGTAATGGTAAGCGTATTGCGGATTTTTGTCGGTCTTATCATGATCGTTGGACTGAACTTTTGCCGGCTTATGCCAAAGATTTGGTTTCGGATGCTTCAAGAGACAGTTTTTTAGAGGAACTTTCCTTTGAAAAATTGAAGTCTTGTAATGAAGATTATTCTTTTACTTATGAATATATGTCGGATGAGGGTGTTTTATATTATCAGGCTCGTGTTTCTTATGTAAAGAAAAAGGATCGTACTAGAGCGGTAGTGATTGGTACAAGAGATATTGATGATTTGATTCAAAAGGAGCGTCTTCAAAAGGAAGAGTTAAGAAAGGCTTATATTCAAGCTGAAAATGCAAGTAAGGCCAAGACGGATTTCTTAAATAGTATGTCGCATGATATTCGTACGCCTATGAATGTAATTCTTGGATATAATCAATTGATGAAAAAAAGCTTTCAGATCCTGTTTTGGTGGATTATCAAAAAGAAGATTGAGCAATCGGGAAATTTATTACTTTCCATTATTAATGATGTATTGAATATGGCTCGTATTGAAAGTGGTAAGAGTGTGTTAGTTGAAAGTAGTGAGTCCATTGTGGATATGGTTGAAGAAGTATCGAATGTTTTTGGTGCTATGGCCAAAGAAAAAGAGATTGTATTCGATACAAAAATGGATATAAAACATAAACAAGTATTGTGTGATTGTACTGAAGGTGAAGGAAATTTTGGTGAATTTGATTGGCAATGCCATTAAATATACACCAAATGGTGGTCATGTCACAGTGGATATAAAGGAATTTGCGTGTTCAATAGAGGGTTATGGTACATATCAAATTCAAATCATAGATACGGGTATTGGAATGAGTGAGAGTTTTATTCCAACCCTATTTGATCCATTTACGCGCGAAGCAACAGGTGACATTATTGGTACAGGGCTTGGTATGCCTATCGTAAAAAAACTAGTAGATATGATGGTGGTACGATTGATGTTGAGAGTAAGCTTGGTAAGGGCAGTACTTTTACAATAACGATTGATCATAAGCTTGGAAATGAAAAAAAAGATAAAGTGAAACAAGAGGATCTTGTTGATTCTAAGCATTCGTTAGAAGATAAACATGTATTACTAGCAGAAGATAATGAATTGAATGCAGAGTTTGCGAAGATTATATTAGAGGATTGTGGCTTACATGTAGACTTGGCAAGAGATGGTTTGGAATGTGTTAGTAAAGTGATTCAAAATCCGGTTGGTTCGTATGACTTTATTTTAATGGATATTCAAATGCCAAATATGAATGGGTATTTAGCTACCCAAAAAATCAGGTCGATTCCAGAAAAGAATACGATTCCAATTATTGCGATGAGTGCGAATGCGTTTGATGAAGATAAAAAGCAGGCACTTAAAGCGGGAATGAATGGATATATTTCTAAGCCAATCGATATGGATAAGCTTCAAAGTCAAATTATAGAGATTTTTAAAAGAGAAAGCGGGCAGTTAAAATGTCCGTTTTAATTTTAAAAAAGAGTTGAACATAAGTTTGTGGGGGCTTAGTTCAACTCTTATTTAGGAAACTGGATATGCAAATTACAAGCAATCCAGCAATAAGTATTATAGCACTATATGTTTAAAGAGACAAAAGTTATAACATTTTCTCCGCAATATGATACAATGAAAAATGATAACAGGGTGAGTAAGATGTGTTGTGATGGTGTCATACAATATTTAGAAAAAAGAAAAGGTTTCTATACTTATAAAAGATCGACATACATGTTTAGATTTGAATGATAGTAATATGTATGTTTTAAAGAAGGGTATTGTTAAAGTGAGTTTGATCATGCAAGATGAGCGTGAATTCAATATTACTTATTTACAAGGCCCGGATGTGGTGAGCTTGTATTGTGATTGTTTGACACAATTTAGAGATTGCCTTCCAAAGATTCGTATTGAAAGTGAACAAGCTGAATTATATTGTATTTCAAAAGAAAAATTCTATAAGCAAGTTAAAGAGAATGCGAACCTTCAAAATTATGTAAATACATACTATCGCAATCGATTAAAACTAGCTATCACAAGGGAACAAGTGATGATCATGAATTCAAAGGCAGGGGCGGTATGTTCTTGGTTATATCGTTTGGCGAGTTTATTTGGCATTCAAACACAAAAGGGTATATTTATTGATTTGCAGGTCACAAATGAGGATATTGCGAATTTTTGTGGGATTACAACACGTAATAGTGTGAATCGAGTGATTCGTGGCTTAAAAGAAAAGCATATCATTCAAGTTAAAAACAATCGAATTATTGTTTTAGATATGGACTATTTAAAGCAATTCACAAAGTAGGGTAGTGTGAAACTATCCTTTTTTTATATTAAGAAATTGTTAAGACAAACTGTCTTTGGTTATATATAAAGCATAAATTTAAGTAAATAATGAGTTTGTACAAATTAACAATGCGATTTGTACTTTTTAATGGACTTTATATAAAGGAGAAATGAATATATATAACCAAAAATGTTAAAATATGTGATAAATAAAGGAAAATATCATATATTAAAGTGTTAAATTAGCTAACCAGTGAACAAAAGTTATAAAATGTTACTTGAAAGCGTTTACAGAAAAAGTATATTATATGAACAGAAATGCGTTCTTGTTAGGTTGTTTATAACAGAAAGAGTTAGATTAGCTTAAGATAAAGGGAAAAAATGAGTATATCAACCAATTAACATAAGATGATGTATGTTTATCTTAACATAATCTTAATGTGTAGATAGAGATATGGAAAAAAGGGATTTAAGACATTTAAAGCGAAAAGAATTGATTGACCTCATTGATAAGATGCAAACAGAAAGTGATCTTGTATCTAATGAGGAGGTCAAAGAAGAGCTTGGTCGTTTAAAGAGAGAAAAGTATTTAAAAGCATTTACGTAAGACTTTGAGTGTACTCGTTGTTGTGGTAATTTCGCCATTTCTGTGTTGGTCGCAACACTGTGGATGCCTGTATTAAAGATTTATGGTTCAGTATGGATCCGACTTTAGAAAATGGGCAGATTGTAGTATCTATAAAGACAAAGAGATTAAAGTCGGGAGATGTTGTAGCATTTTGGCAGGGCAATAAGTTGTTGGTGAAGCGTGTTATTGCTTGTCCTGGTCAAAAGATAGATATAGATGTGAATGGAAAGGTGTCTGTGGATGGTAAAAAGCTATTCATGAGACGTATTTGGATAGTGAGTCATTAGGAAATACAGACATTGATTTTCCCCATCAGGTAGAAGAGTCTCGTTGGTTTTGTATGGGAGATAACCGAGAGAGTTCGATTGATTCTAGAAGTGCTGCGATAGGGGATATTTCCAAAGAACAAATTGAGGGTAAAAGTTTTATTTTCAGTTTGGCCTTTGAACAAAATAGGTATTGTGAAATAAACAGAAAGTAGGTGTGATTGTGCAAGAGTATTTAAGGCGTTTATTAAAAGACAAAGCGCGCTTAAGAAAATGGAAAAGGATCATGATAGCACTTTCTTGTATTGTGGTTGTTTGTACGGTCTATGCATTATCTTTACCAGCTCAAACAACAATGACTTGTGATAAGGAAGAGCATGCACATACGGCTGAGTGTTATGATGAAAACAATGAATTGATTTGCGAAAAAGAAGAGCATACGCATACGGATGATTGTAACAAACAAGAAGAAGTAAATGAACAAGAAGAAGTTGTCAAGATGAGCCAGAAACACAAAATAAGGATGAACAGGTATCTCAAGTAAGTGAAGAAGAGACAACAACGACTACAACTACAGAAACAACAACAGAAACAACAAAACAACCTTTTTTGATTTAAGCTACCACACTGAAAATATTGAATCTGTAAAGTTTGTTTACAAGAAGACAGTAGAAATTATTTGATGCAAAGACAAGACGTGTGAACATGATGTTCAACAGATGGTATTCTTAGACAAATTATTCTTTCGTGTGGTATCAGCATCAACTATGTTCGCGCTGGCTTAATTTTGAAGAAGGCATAAGCGCGACATCCGGTCGTTCGGCGACTTTATCCGGTGATTGAGCATCATCGCCAGACTGTGGTATATGCCGGAAGAAAGTCCCGGATTGAGGATATGGGAGAGATGCATTGTTCCGGTAGTGGCTTGAACCGAAACGTTTCAAAGTTTTTCCTCGAAAACCGAAGATCAAAAGCATGATGTTCACATTCCCGGACGATTTCTTCACGCATCTTCTGTTCATTCATTTCCCGGCGCCATGGAGCAACCTCGACATAATGGTCTGTTGTTTTCGCGTCGAAACCGTCGAGCAGGGAAAGGCGGGCTTGTTCAGATAAAGAAGACAGACGGTGATGAAAAAAGAAGTGCGAAAGCGATACCTACCAAAGCCTGTTGTTTGCGTATTTGCATGCGTTACGGCGTTCAGCAAATCATGCGAGAATTTACGGTATCAAAGCACCATCAGACTGAGCATGACGGCAATTCGGTGCATCGCGGCACAAATCATTGACGGAAGCATTTCTGATTCCAGTAACTTTAGTTTCGTTGTTCAGACCGTCGCTGTTCAACCGAAAA
>VOFK01002087.1_pt1 | contig 10643 bp, 13 predicted proteins | sample 5384121 | NCBI WGS metagenome assembly VOFK01 (sample SAMN12384730, study PRJNA508395) | human gut metagenome | isolation source: healthy gut J | host: Homo sapiens | reverse complement strand
TTTATTACGTATTGTTGTCGGCGTTCACACAACAGGCTTGGCAGTGTTCCAGTTGTTCCAGCAGCCTGTTTCATTTCGTTCCAGTCCGGGCCGATGCCGACTGCTTGATAATCATTCGTGTTTGCGGGTACGGCAAAACAGGTCTCGTTAGCGTCGGTTTCTACGATTGCCGGTATGGAAGTCTGTAAAGATGTCGTTGTTACACATTGCGCATGAAATCGGTCAGTCCCACTCAACGGAGTAGGCACGGCAGCGAGAGCGGAAGCTCCTGCCATTCCTTTTGAACCGAAGTACATTAGTGCATGACCAAAGTTTCTTTGTGGGCAACCGTTTACGTGGTTTGATGAGTGAACGGATATCCTCTATTTCCAACATTCAGTTTGCTTCCTCGTCTCTTCAATGCCGTCCTCGCTCAATTGATATCCACAATTCCCATTCTCCTTACAAATTCAGTGTGTTTTCTAAAGGAACAGAAAGGCCAGCTTCGGCAGTTGCAGACTGAAGGTAACGCTCTATATCGGATATTACTTTTTACGTTGAATGTTTTTCTTCTCCATCAGTCCGGAAGGAATGTCACTGGCTACTACCATGGCAGGGCGAATTGATTTCAATTGGCGAACTTCCGGCTCAACGGCTTGTTCTCAGGCCGGAACCGAACAACCTTCACCGGCGTCCAGATGATCGGGCGTCAGGACAGGAGGAACGAACTAAAGTACTACTTCGTGGAATGTCACTTCTTCCATCATTTCTACCAGTTCTATCGTCTTCATTAGTTCCGCGTCGGGCGAAAGTTCTCCCTTTGCGTTGAAGACATATACTTCGATCTTGTATACCCTTTTTCAGCCGCCGCCATCATGCGGGCTGGCAAGCAGCTGCCTCGCCATTATTTCCCGGTCCGGCAAAAAGATGGCGACCGGTGTTTCCGTATTCCAGGTCTGCCCGTGATGGCTTTTAGTTACCGCGCTGCTGCACGTTCCATCAGGTCGACTGACGCAATAGGTTCGTTCTCACAGTATAAGCGTCCACTCTTGATACTGTTGCTTGGAAATATTTTCTTCATTGCGATGTTCTTTAGTTTTCGGATTACAGAATGTGCATGATTCGATCTCTTGACTTTTCCAAGTTTGTCGGTGGGAAGAAAACTATTAATTATAAAGTGAGATGAGCTGCAGGGAATAGTGGGAAATAAGTTGCAGCCTTGGACCCATAGCAAAGTTCTTTCTATGGGTCAGCTTCTTGAGTATAGATGGAAAAACTATAATTGCAAATCCTTGATTATATAAATGAAGCTTTTATTTATATAAACGAAAGCTTTTGAGCTTTTTATAAAAATGCAACTCTGCACTATAGATTTTCAAGCTAGTGAAAGGGAACTTTTCAACTAGCAGTCAGTAAGTTTATCTATTAATAGAGTGGTAACTTTGTTATGAATAGATTTTCAGGCATAATCTGTGTAAATGCATCGGGCATAATCTGTCCGTGATTAGGGAATATCCTGCTGAAACTTATTTAAGTGTTTGATTACTTTGCGCTTTCCATATATATTATCCTTTGGGGGTAGGTGGATGTATATTGCATCATTTTCTCCTACAATGAATAAGATTTGGCAATAATAGATTGTTTAATCTTTTAAAGTTTGCATGATTGAAAAGACAAAGATTGGTTTAAGCATCTTAAATGAAAAAAGGTGAACTCTCCATGTTTGATTTGTGCCGTAATTAAGTTTGACGTTCGAAGACGTAGCTGGTTGGCTGGCTAGAGAAAGCAAGGTCTTTTGAGGAAGAGGAAGGAATGTTTTTGCCAGTGTCGAAAATGTCGTGAATTTACTTTTGGCTAAAGTGGTAAGTAACCTGCATGGGCATGGTTCCTCACTTTGTTATTTACATTGAAGCAAAAAAATAATGAAGTGGATCGGTGGATTTTTTTTATGCCCATTTTTAGTTTATTCCCTATATTCTCGCTTCTGATAAGAACTTTCTTTTGAAGCATTTAATCTATTTTTCGCAAATCTTTGCACCCCTTACAACCGCAAACACATAAATTCAAGGAGTGCATTCAATGGTTTTGTCCAGAATCTGGCTGAACCGTTTGATTTGCTGCTCGTTCCTGATGCGTTGGTGATGTCCCGGCTGAATCCCCATAGGATGGCCTCGCCTTTTTGTCGCTTGTCACCCAATAGGCACTTCCTTCCATTGCCAGCACTTCGGGGTGTTCGGGCAGGGATGGTAAAGGGATGAAGCCGTTACGTTTTTCTCCCTTTCTGAGTGATTTGATTAATCTTTGCCAGGAATTCTCGTCTTGTGCATTTGCGTTTATCCGGTAGATGTTCAGTGTGCTGACGTCGTCCGTTATGCTGATGTTGTGATGCTCCCGGAAACGGCGGTTGGCAAAGACGAGCGTACCGTCTTCACGGGCGGCAAAATATGTCTTCGGTGGAGTTATTGATGGCGTGTGTCAGCAGGGTGATGTCATTGCGCCGTTGCTGGATGTCGGTGATGTTCTGTATGTAGCCTTCCAGAATGCCGGTTCCGTCGGGGGAGTGTTTCGTGCGAGAAGGTTTTCAGGCGGATATAGAATATCCGTTTCTTGAAAAGGATGCGGTAGTCTATGCTGTTTTCTGTATTTCCCTGAAGGTTCTGTGCCAGCCACTTGCCGAATATTTCCCTATCCTCGGGCAGGATGTACATAGTATAGTCCTGGAGCGGAATTTCCTGTTCCTCTGCAGTGCACATTACACCGGAGTGACCGGTGTAGTAGAAGCATTGCCTGCCGGAGTTGTATTTCCATCTTCCGATGAGGGCGGCTTTCTGTATTTCATTAAGTTCGTGGTTTTTCTTTTCCAGTTCCCGTTTGCGCTGGCTACGTTCGGTGATGTCGCGGTATTGGCAGAGCACCATATCTTCGTAGGGGCGCATGATGCACTTAAAGAAGTAGGTCTCGCTGCCGATAGTCAGTTCGTAGTTCCGGGCGGAAACTTCCTTGTACGCAAGTACTTTCTTGAATTCGGGGTAAACCTGCCGGTAGGTAACAGACGGTAGCAGTTGGAGTATGTTCCTGCCCAGTAACTGATTTTTCTTTCAAAAACCACAAGTCTGCGTTATGTACTGCGATGTCCACGCAGATGCCGTTTCTGTCCAATAAAATCATGGTGTCCGATGTCAGCTCCAGCAGCTTTTTCGGCATTCTCCGCGTTTTTCAGGATGTTTTTCATAGTTCTCTTGTTTTTTATGCCCTCCGTGCTTTTTCCCCATGCGCCGCCGGCCTGCCCCCGCCGTTTGCGCAGGTAGTTGAAGCCGCGGACAACATTAATGTTCATGAAAAAGAAAATAATAAGGAACAAAGAGTATTTTATTCTTGATACGTTTTGCTGACAGGTAATGCCCCCAGCTTGCCATGAAGTAGAACCGAAGTGCTTGCAGCAACCAAATGACGGCATAGAGCAGAGGGGTGTTTGACGTAAAAATGAGAATCGTATTGAGGGGGAACAGCAGGAAACAACGTAGTACGGGCGTAAGCGACCATCTCAGTACGCGGTGGGATATGTATTGAAAACAAAACACACCATAGCGCAGCGGATTGAGCAATGCACGCAGACGCCAGACGGACTGCAAGCCGCCGGCAGCGATACGCACTTTGCGTTTTTCTTCTTCGTGCATGTTCTGCCGAACCGTTTTCTACGGCATAGGCATCGGCGCAATAAGCGATGGTATATCCGCGCATCACAATGTGCAGGGAGAGGATGAAGTCGTCCAGCAGTGTGTCGGCAGGCATCTCCTCGTACAGTTCGCGACGGATGGCAAACAACTCTCCGGCTGCCCCTACGGCAGAGTAGAGGCGGGAGTCCAGTTGCTTGAGGGCGGACTCGTATTTCCAGTAAAGGCCTTCGCCGCCGGATGCAGCGTTGGCTTTGTCCTGTATGGCGATGCGCTTTTCTCCGGCCACACAGCCCACTTTGGGATTGGCGAATGCGCGTACAATCTCGCGCAATGCTTCACGGTTGAGGTGTGTATTGGCATCGGTGAATACCACAAGCGGGGTGGTGACGAACCGGATGCCGCGGTTCAGTGCGGCGGTCTTTCCCTCTCTTTGGGGTTGATAAAGCACGGTGGCTTGCGGCCAAGTGCGAGAGACGTTCGTTGGTGCGGTCGTTGCTGCCGTCCGTTATCCAGAGTATGTGCAGCTTGTCTGCCGGATAGTCCAGGGAAAGGCTGTTGCGCATCTTATCGTCTACGACATCTTCTTCATTATAGGCAGTAATGAATAGCGTCAGTTCGGGAAGCATGCAGTCTGCCGGCAGGGGCGGGGGAGGTGTTTGACGAAAACATTCCTTTAGTCTGACCAGGACATAAAGGAGCATTCCATAGCCTATATATGTATAGAATATAACGAGTAAACTTATCCAAAAGACAGTTTCGCAAATTTTCATCCGTATCAGATTCTTATATTTCTATTTCGGGAGCAGGGGGATTAATGCCCAAAAATATGGATAATCTTTTGGCGGTGCAAGAAAAAGAGAAGAATTTATTAGTGATTGGCAGGTAAATGGTAGATGATTGCTGACGGCAGGCTGTCTTATTATGCCGCATGGCGCTAACGGCTGCCCGTCAGTTATTTAAAAATGCTTCCGTCATATTGAAATAGAACAGCGTCTGGTCGTTTACGGTATTTTTTGCCTAAGTCCAGACGCACGTTCATACGGGGTTGGACTTCGATGCGCAGACCTACACCGTAGTTGGGCAATACGCCTTCAATCTTGCCCATGGTGGGACCCATGAAACCGCATCCGGTCCACGCCACGAAACCGATGTGATGCAGCAGGCGTTTTATCCAGTTGCTGCGGTCGGTGTTTATCATCTGGCGGTATTCGGCCATGACAACGTGCGAGGATTTGTCGCGATACTGCCCCATGTAGTAGCCGCGCAGGTCGAAAGGCGTTCCGGTCAGGGGAGTATTGGGTGAGGGGGACGTTGCCGAATACGTTCTTGCTTTGCGCGGTCCAGGCGAATACCTTTGCGGTGGCCTACGGACTTGTACCGGCGGTAGTCCAGTTCCAGACGGTAGAAGTTGTTGTCACTGCCGAAAGCCTTGCTGTACATCATGCCCCGGAAATCCAGGTATATACCCTTGTAGGCGTTGGCGGGAATGTCGCGGCTGTCGTAAGTGAGGAGGAAGCCGAGACCGGCGTTGAAGTTCTTGTAGCCGTTGGCCGTACCGCCGGCTGCCACGTAGTCGGGCTCTTCGATGAGATGCTTGGCAGGGTCGCTTATCTTGTCGTAGTTGATGTCTACCTGCGGGCCGGCAAAGACGTTGCTTTCTCCCAGGCGGAACAGGAACCACGGGTTGATTTGTATGCCGCTGTAACGGTATTTGCTGGTACTGTCGCTTCGGACGTAATCTTTGTTCGTGCCGTAACCGATGCCGTAGAAGTTGTCTTCCGTATTCTTGTAGACAAACTTTCCGAAGATGCGGAAGCGGTCGCCTTTAAAGAAGAGCTGCGGCTTTACCATCAGGTTGACGCCGCCTTTGAACATATAGGCTATGGACATGGCAGCACCGAACGCAACTGTGTGGTGTCGCTTGATTCATACGGAAAGTCATCAGCGCGCTTCCGCCTATCAGTGCGCCGAAATCGGGCGTATAGCTGGGGCCGCCCAATATGTTATAATGGAAATTTCTGCGGGCTACCCTTTGTTTGCGCAATTCCTTTGGTCAGTGCGGGAGTGGTGTCGTTGGTAGCTGTAACGGTCTGCTCTTGTGCTGAAACAGTCGTCAGTATCAGTATCAGAGTAAATATACTCAGTATGTATTTTCTCATATCGTACGAATATGGCTGCAAAGAAAAACTATTTTATTTGAATTGGTTTTTGAATAGAATAGATAATAAAATCTAAAGAGGGCACTAAAATTATCAAAAAAGACATTACATTTGCTTTGTCAAGGCTTTTTTAGATGGGGAATGCAAAGTTCATAGACATAAGAGAATACTCTGTATGCTTTGTCTGCTTTGTGGTGAAAGTATCTGTTTATCATCTTATTTAATATCGAACATACATAACAAATAATGAAATGAACAAACGTATTTTATCTGTAATTGTTTTCGGCGCCGCACTGCTTTCGGTGCAGGCGCAGGACGGCAAGGGCGGGATAAGCCCTGCCATGCTCCGGCCAGATTCAACAGAGTTATCAAGGTACGCCTTCCGACAAGGCGTTGCGCAATGCCATCGGCAACAACGACATCCGCAAAGCTGGCGCTCAACCAGGAGAATATGCAGGATATGGATACCCATTTTTCTATCAAGGTGGATTCCAAAGGCATCACCGACCAGAAGTCTTCCGGCCGTTGCTGGCTGTTCACCGGGCTAAATGTAATGCGTGCCAAGGTCCTTGCACGTTATGGTTTCCCGGCTTTCGAATTCTCGGAGATATATCCTTTCTTCTGGGACCAGTTGGAGAAATCCAACCTCTTCCTGCAAGGCATCATCGACACTAAAGCCGACAAACCGTTGGACGACAAGACGGTGGAATGGCTGCTGAAACATCCGTTGAGCGACGGCGGCACATTCACCGGAGTGGCGGACATCGTTTCCAAATACGGCCTTGTGCCCAAATCTGCCATGCCGGAGACGAACAGCAGCGAGAATACCGCCCGTATGGCTAATCTCATCTCTTTGAAAACTGAAAGAACGCCCTTTGCAGCTCCGCAACCTTGCTGCGAAGGCGCCAAGCCTGCCGCCATGGAGAAAGAAAAACAGAAATGTTGAGTACCATCACCGCATGCTTGTCCTGAACTTGGGTGTTCCGCCTACGGAATTCGACTATGTGCGTACCGATGCAATACAATCCGGTGAACCCAGAAACATCATACCCCCGCTGTCTTTCCTGAAAAATACGGTGACGAGAACAACTGCTAGACCAACTACGTAATGCTGATGAACGACCCCAGCCGCGAGTATTACAAAATGCTATGAATTGACTACGACCGCCACCGCTACGACGGTAAGAACTGGACGTACGTAAACCTGCCCGTAGAGGATATCAAGCAAATGGCGATCGCCTCATTGAAAGACAGTACCATGATGTATTTCTCCCTGCGACGTGGGCAAATTCCTGAATTCGGAACGCGGCTTGCTCGATGTGAAAAACTATGACTATGAATCGCTCATGGGCACTACCTTCGGAATGGACAAGAAACAACGCATCCAAACCTTCTCCAGCGGCTCTTCCCACGCCATGACACTGATGGCGGTAGATTCCTGACAAAGACGGAAAACCCGTCAAATGGATGGTCGAAAACAGCTGGGGCGCTGACAGCGGCTACAAAGGCCACCTCATCATGACAGACGAATGGTTCGACGAATACATGTTCCGCCTGGTAGTGGAAACCAAATACGTTCCTGCTAAGATAATGGAACTCTTCAAACAAAAGCCCGTCCGCCTGCCGGCATGGGACCCGATGTTTGCAAACGATTAGCGGTTAGTGGTTAGCGATTAGCGGTTAGTGATTAGCGATTAGTGATTAGTAGGCTGCGCTATAACTCTGCAGGATATCCATTCCCAACCGTTCATCGCTAATCGCTAATCACTAACCGCTAATCCCTAACCCCTCGTGTTCGTTAACGAAAGGAATTACGGAAATTTCTCCGTAATTCCTTTCTTTTTTGCTCTTTATTCACATTCTTTTTTGCTACTTTTGCGGGCAAATTAATGAAACCATTATTTTATATAAACGCATGGCAAATGTAATTAAAGTTACGCAAAGGCCTTGACATCAACCTGAAAGGCAAAGCTGCCGAAGTTTATGTCTGTGAAAGAAAGCCGGGATTCTACTCGTTGGTTCCCGATGATTTTACGGGATCACTCCGAAAGTGGTGGTGAAGGAACAGGAGTATGTGATGGCCGGGGGACCCTTGTTTATCGACAAGAATCATCCTGAATTGAAATTTGTTTCGCCCGTAAGCGGCGTAGTGACGAGCGTGGAACGCGGTGCACGTCGTAAGGTGCTGAACATCGTGGTGAGGCTGCCACTGAGCAGGACTACGAGGAGTTCGGCAAGATGGACCCGTCCAAGATGAGCGCACAGGAAGTAAAGGACGCATTGCTGCAAGCCGGTATGTTCGCCTTTATCCGCCAACGTCCGTACGACGTAATCGCCGACCCGACGGTGACGCCGAAAGCAATCTTTATCTCGCTTTCGACAGCAACCCGCTGGCTCCCGACTTCGAGTTCGTCCTGAAGGGCGAGGAAGCAAACTTCCAGACAGGACTTGATGCTTTGGCCAAGATGGCAAAGACGTATCTGAGTATCAGTGTAAAACAAAAATCAGCCGCACTCGTACAGGCAAAGAATGTTACCGTTACGCATTCAGACGGACCGAATCCGCCGGTAACGTGGTGTACAAATCAATCCATCTCTATCGTGAAAGGCGAAACCAGTATGGACCATCAGTCCGGAAGCCGTTATTTGATGAACGCCGGTTCGCAGGAATTTCACCCGTACGCGAAGCCGTAACAGGCAGTGAAGTGCTGAAACCCGCATACTGCAAACTGAAAGTAGGTGCTTTGCTGCTGACAAACGTATTCAGTGGAAACGTGAGTTCGGGCAAGGGAGACTTGCGCTACATCAGCGGTAATGTGCTTTACAGGCAAGAAGCGGTTTCTCCGAACGCTTTCCTCGGCGCATTCGACAGCCAGCTCACGGTGATCCCCGAAGGCGATGACATCCACGAAATGCTGGGTTGGATTATGCCGCGCTTCAATCAGTTCAGTGTCAACCGTTCTTATTTCAGTTGGTTGATGGGCAACAACAAGGAATATGTGATCGACGCCCGTATCAAGGGTGGCGAACGTCATATGATTATGTCGGGCGAATACGACCGCGTGTTCCCTATGGACATTTACCCCGAATATCTGCTGAAGGCCATTATCGCAGGAGACATCGACCGCATGGAGGCTTTGGGCATCTACGAAGTAGCTCCTGAGGACTTTGCACTTTGCGAATTCGTATGTTCTTCCAAAGTGGAAAGTCCAACGCATTGTTCGTGCCGGTCTCGACATGCTTCGTGCCGAAATGGCGTAAACTAATTATGAATGAATGAATTATGAATTGCGCCAAAAGGCAGTTCGCCGATTTATAAAATTCAAAATTTATTCAAATTCAAAATTCAAAACTATAAATGAAAGCGTTAAGAAATTATCTCGACAAGATAAAGCCGAACTTTGAAGAGGGCGGCAAATTCCACGCATTCCAGTCTGTGTTCGACGGATTCGAAACATTCCTGTTCGTCCCCAGCACGACTTCGAAATCGGGAACGCACATTCACGACGCTATCGACAGCAAGCGCATTATGTCGATGGTGGTCATTGCGTTGGTACCGGCGTTGTTGTTCGGTATGTATAACGTAGGTTACCAGCATTTCACGCACCGGGGCAACCGGCAGTTTCATCGAAATGTTTGCTTACGGTTTTCTGGCTGTATTGCCTAAAAATCATCGTTTCTTATGTAGTAGGTTTGGGCATTGAGTTCGTTGTGGCTCAGTGGAAGAAAGAAGAAATCCAGGAAGGTTTCCTGGTTTCGGGTATCTTGATTCCGATGATTGTGCCGGTAGACTGTCCGTTGTGGATTCTGGCGGTGGCCACTGCATTCTCTGTAATTTCGCTAAAGAAGTATTTGGTGGTACGGGTATGAACGTGTTCAACGTTGCCCTGGTCACTCGTGCATTCCTTTTCTTTGCATATCCTACGAAGATGTCCGGTGATGCCGTTTGGGTATCAGGCGACACAATCTTCGGTCTGGGACAAGCGGTTGACGGACTGACCGTAGCTACCTGTTGGGTGCGGCTGCCACATCGGGGGCTGTTCCGCCATTCTCCTGGGATATGGTGACGGGCTTGATACCGGGTTCTATCGGTGAGACCAGTGTAATTGCTATCGCTCAGGTGCATCCTGTTGCTGGCAACGGGTATCGCAAGCTGGAAGACGATGTTCTCCGTATTCGTGGGCGGTGCGTTTATGGCTGGGTATTCAACGTTATCGGTCCTGACACTCCGATGGCTCAGATGCCTTGGTACGAACACCTCAAAAGGGTGGTTTCTGCTTCGGTGCCGTATTTATGGCTACCGACCCTGTAACTTCGGCACGTACCGAGACGGGTAAGTATATCTTCGGTTTCCTGATCGGCGTCATGGCAATCGTGATCCGTGTGCTGAACCCCGGTTATCCCTGAAGGTATGATGCTGGCCATCCTGCTGATGAACACGTTCGCTCCCCTGATTGACTACCGTGTAGTACAGGGCAATATCAGCCGTCGCGAAAACGTGCAATTGTCTAACAATTAAAATACCGAAGAAAAATGAATACCAATAGTAATAGTTATACTATCATTTATGCTTCGGTAATGGTTGTTATCGTGGTGCATTCTTGCTGGCATTCGTTAGTTCCTCACCGAGGAAGCATTCAGGATAAAAACGTGGAACTGGATACGAAGAAGCAAATACTCGCCGCATTGAACATCAAGAATGTGGAAGATGCCGAGGCTGAATATAATAAGTATGTAAAAAGGAGATATGCTGATGAACGTAGACGGTACTCTGACCGAGAACACCGGAGCATTTGCTACCGGCTACGAAAAAAAGAAGCTAAAGAACA
>VOFK01003398.1_pt1 | contig 10670 bp, 13 predicted proteins | sample 5384121 | NCBI WGS metagenome assembly VOFK01 (sample SAMN12384730, study PRJNA508395) | human gut metagenome | isolation source: healthy gut J | host: Homo sapiens | reverse complement strand
TCGATGGCGCTTCGTTCAGTTACGTATTGCTGGACAAGCGAAATCGATAATCGTCGATGCTGCGAAGTAACATATTCAGTTCTTCGAAGCTTATGGCTCTGCCGCTTTTGCTCACAATTAACTTACAGTTAACTTTTAAAACCTGCGGCACGATTCGCAACGCCGCGCTTCTTCGTTACAAACGCCACGCTTAAATTACTGAAACCACATTTCCACTTGCCAGACATTTCTGCACGGAAACCAGAAGCCTTTTGCGGTCTTGGCGCAAAGCCGCGGGTCGCAGAACGCTTCCCGCTTTGTGGCGAAAACGCTTTAATGCCCAAATGCCGCAAAACCTGCCCGGCCGAGAATGTCAGCAGCAACTTTTTGGTTGCATCGGCTGAAGAAATATTTTTTCGCAGACGCTGCAACCTCGTTTGCCAGCCGGTCCAGCGCCTGTTCAATAAAATCTGACGCTCGCTGTAGACTGTTCCGGCCAAATTCTCGCTGCGGCCGTCGCGGACAACTTCGGCAATCGCAATCGATTGCCAGGTTGATTTTGTTCTCATATTCCTGAGCGCGGCGCGACCACATTTTCTTTACTGGCCTTTGCCTTTCCGAACGCTGAGCGCGTCGTTCATCGTATCCGCACCGGAAATTTTGCAAACCGATGTTCTCGGTTTTGCCATCGGAATCAGCGTCATTTTTATCCTTGTCAAAATTGACCACTATCGGCTCAGTTCGAACCGGCTATTTTCTGCTTGGCAATATCAGCGGCTTTTCGACGCCGTGAGCCGGATAAACCACAAAATCACCGGAATTAAACGCAAAAGCGGAAGAACTCTTCTTATTCATAAATCTGTTCCTATTCATTTTTTAATGATCAGTAAGACGGCCCCTCGGAGCCCCAAGACATAAACATATCACATTTTTCGACCCAAATCCAGTCAAAAATGACATTTTTTGTCAAAATCTGTAACATTATGAAAACAAATGAAAAATCGGCAACTTGGCTTTCCGCCGGGTTCCGACAAATCCGGCAGGCTAATCCTCCTGAACCGGAAATGTTCCCGTTTGCCGCAGACACTCTCCGACAACCATTACCGCCGACAACGCAACATTAATCGAACGCGCGTTCCGGTTCATCGGAATCAGCAGCCGCGCATCGGCTTTCTGATGCACTTCTTCGGGCACACCCGCCGATTCCCGTCCCATCAGGATAATATCGTTTTTCCGAAATTCAAATTCGGTATAAGGCCGGCTGGCATGAGTCGTCAACAAAACGATTCGCCCATATTCCTCCGGATGTTCTTCCCGATACTGCAAAAAGTCTGCCCAGGAATCATGCCTGCGGCAGGACACCATTCAAATAATCCATTCCGGCGCGGCGCATCGCCTTCTCGTTAAAAATGAAACCGCAGGGTTCGATAATGTCCAACGGCACATCCAAACAGGCACCCAAACGCAGCAACGTGCCGGTGTTTTTGCGGAATATCGGGCTGAAACAAAGCCAAACGCATCTAAATGCCTCCTCTGTCGTCCTGCTCTCTGATACTCCGAAACCGCCGATGATGCAAGCCTTTAAAATGCCGAAAGGGCATCTTTGAAAGACACCCCTTTCCAAATAACGGCTTCTCATTCAAAAACGACCCCGGCGGTAATAAAGGTCTATCATCTCCCTCAGTGTCCGGCACTTTTCCAATTGCGAAACCGGAGGATAATAGGCAAAAATGTCCTTTAAGCCCGGCCGACAAAGCGTTGTAAACTCTGTTCGCCGCAATAAAATAACGGCTCTGAGCCGAAAGATACGCGTTTCCTTCTCCTGACGGCCTGAGCTCCGGATACAGGTCATCGTCTAAGGACAAATTTTCATTTCCGGTCGCTTCGCGGATTATTTTGCAAGCCTCTGTCAAAAAAAAGTCTTCTTTTTTTTCCTCGGCCTTTTTCGATATACTTTGCAAAATCGGCAACCGTAACCAAACCGACTGAACTGTAAATCCGCAAGTCCGGCAAGACCGAACGCAGCAGCTGCTTAAGAGCCTCTCGCTTTTGCGGAAACACTTCAAATTTCATAACCTGATTTTCCGAAGCGTTGACACCGGTCAGTTTTTCAAACTCATTGACAACGAGTCTTTCAATTCTTTCACACATAATCATAAATTTATTAGTGACACAATCTATTTAAAATCTCTTATTTCCAGACTTGAAAAATATCACAAAGCCCACATATTGTGTCAACTTTTTGTCAAAAAAGGCAGCCGCTATACGTTGAAAAAGAAACAGCATAACATCGCCGTCCTGTACGACATATTCCTTGCCCTCGGAACGCATCTTGCCGGCCTCCTTGCAGGCCTGCTCGCCGCCGAGCATGACAAAATCATCGTAGGAAATGGTCTCCGCGCGAATAAAACCCCGTTCAAAATCGGAATGAATAATGCCTGCGCATTGCGGCGCCTTGGAACCTTTCAGAAAAGTCCAGGCCCGAACTTCCTTTGGGCCGCAGGTAAAATAGGTCTGCAGGCCAAACAGCTCATACCCGGCACGAATAATTTTCGACAATCCGGTTTCTTCCAACCCCAGGGCTGACAGAAACTCTTTCTTTTCCGCTTCGCTGTCCAACTGTGCAACCTCCGATTCGATTGCCGCCGAAATAATAACCGCTTTGGCACCTTCGGCTTCCGCCTTGGCAAAAACCTTTTGCGAAAACGCGTTGCCGGTCGCCGCGGAATCCTCGTCAACGTTGCAGACATACAGCACCGGCTTGGAAGTCAGCAGCTGCAGCATCTTATACTCTTTGTAAGCGTCCTTATTGTCTTTGGACGGTGCGGCCGACCGTGCCGGCTTGCCTTCGCGCAGCGCCTTAATAATCGGTTCCATAACCTCAACCTTGATTTTAGCGTCTTTGTCACCGCCGGTTTTGGCTTTTTTTCGCCAGCTGTTCAACGCTTTTCAAGAGAATCCAAATCGGCAATCATCAGCTCGGTTTCAACGATTTCCGCATCGCGTATCGGGTCTACCGTTCCCTCGACATGGGTAATGTTGTCGTCTTCAAAACAGCGCAACACATGGATAATTGCGTCAACTTCGCGAATATTGGCCAGAAACTGGTTGCCCAGTCCCTCACCCTTGGACGCGCCTTTAACCAGTCCGGCAATGTCGACAAATTCCAACTGCGTAGGCGTAACCGTTTTCGGCTTAACCATCTCGGCCAGCTTGTCCAGACGCGCGTCCGGAACCGCCACGCGGCCGGTGTTCGGCTCAATCGTGCAAAACGGAAAATTGGCGGCCTGCGCGGCAATCGTCTGGGTCAGGGCGTTAAACAGCGTCGATTTTCCGACATTCGGCAAACCGACAATACCGCAATTAAATCCCATGGCAAAACTCCTCAAATGCAAAAATTTATTCTTTTTATAACGGAAAGCTTTTTTCTTTTCAAGGAGAGATTCAGGACTTTTTCCGCCCGTTCATCAGATAAATTCCCAAAACGCGCAAAACGCCGTTTTTTTTATCGGCGGTAAACAGCCAGTGCCTGATTTTCCGATTCCTTTGCTTGCGCAACACGTCTTTCAGACCGAATTTTTTAATGTAAGACCGCATCTTCCCGATAAATTCCTTGCGCGATTTGATAATATCATTCGCACTGCAGAAAAAATTCATGTTGCGGTCAATGATTCTCTTAACGCTGATACCGTCGGCCGCACATTTGGCCGCCGCGCTTTCAATGGTTTTGAAAACGTCAAAATACATATCCGTATTCTGGCTGCTGGAACCGGTAATCGAATTGGCAAACAGGCGGTGATGATACAGCACCTCATCCACAAACGAAAATCTGGCGGCATATTCGTTCAGAAAAATATGGAACAGAACGTCGTCGAAACGGTTGCCGTCTTCGGCAAATGCCAAATTATGCCTTTTTATGATTTCCATTTTTACCAGTTTGGCCCAGGGCGCAAAAAACACATTCGCCATCTTGTCGCGAAAAGCGTCGTCCAATTCGACAACTTCAGTACCGAAATGCGGTGCCGCCAGCTCATGAAACGCGCCCTCTTCCTCAACATATTCGTCGGCATAGCAAAAAGCGGCATCGGCATCGTTGCGCACAATCGATTCGTAAAGTTTCTTCAGCCAGTCCTTCTCGACCCAGTCATCATGATCCATAAAAATCGCAAACGCACCCTGCGCCTTGCTCAAACCAAAATTGCGCGATTTTCCCGGCCCTTGGTTAACATTATGAAAAACCATAATCCTTTTGTCCTCGGCCGCCAGTTCATCGCAAACCGCCGCCGTTTCCCGACGCGAACCGTCATCGACAATCAGCAGTTCAAAATCCTCAAAACTTTGCGCCAAAACACTCCTGACCGCTTTGGTCAGATACTCGCCTTTAATATTGTAAACCGGCAGAATAACCGAAATCAATGGCATATCGAAACTCCTTTGCAAATATGCTCCAGAATAACCGATTCGACAATTATTACAAGCAAAAGCTGCCCGTAATAATTATTTGTATAAACTTCTCAGCTTGCGCCGCCACGACTTGACAGGGACAAACACACACAGAAATCTGACCAGCGTCTTTTTCGTTTTCGAACAGGATCGGACGGTTCGTACCGGAATGTTTTCCATACCGGAATGCTCCGAATATTCGTCCGTTTCGGTACATATTACCGGCTTTCCGCTTAGCCTGCGTATTTCCGCGGCTTGTAGCGGGTTGCTCTCAATAAACAAATGAGCGTCTTTCAGTTTTTTATAAATTTCGGCTTTGAATGAAGCATGAGCGCCGCGGCGGATTCGTTCCTCTCTGGAAGGCAAATCAAGCATATAAAGCTTTTCATATTTCACGCCGTTTTCAGCCAGCCATCTCTCGGTTTCGGGACGATATTTCTCCAAACGGAAGTAACCAGCGCCTTTACCTTGTCATTCGGCACAAATAATGGCCGCGCATTCAAAATAAACCGACGGTATTTCTCTCCGTCATCGTTTTCTTCCGCCGTCGGGTCAACACATAAAACACCGTCAATGTCCAAACATGCCTGCGGCAACAAACCCGGATGATACATATAATTCCACTGAAAGAACCTGGGTTGCGAGCAGATGTCAGCATAAACGTCAACCAGGCTGGTAGCCTTTTCAACAGCATAAACAGCCATATAAACCAGTTCAAATTCCTTTTCTTTGCCTTGCAGACGCTCTTTGGCCCGGCGCATGGCCAGCCCATCGTTCACACTGTCGTCAACTACCAGAACCTTTTTTACCGTTCTTTCCCTAACCGAACGCATCCCCTTTGAATAGACAATGCCGGAGACAAACTCGTCCAGAGAACAAACATAACGGTTCAAAAAGGCACCAATCATATAGGCTGGAACCATACCGGAACGGGGAATTCCCACAATTAGGTCCGCATCGGAAATTTTCGGAAGAATTTGTTTGATATGCAAAGCCATATCGGCATAGGTTCTGTAATTCATTAAGTACTCCAAAACTGACAAACGACAGAACTTTTTTATATCAAAGACCGATATTAATCAACAAATAAAGAAGGTGTACGGTTTTTTGTACAGAACAACGCTCTTATAAATGCCTCTAGACCTGTTTTCGGCCTTTCAGAAGCTGTCCCAGGCGATTCGCCATTGCGGAGACGCCGCTGGCAAACAGAACCGGCATATTTTCCGCAATCAAACGGATTTCTTCGTCAAGATCTTCCCGTTCCCGCTTGGAAAAGCGCGATAAAACATGGTTGACAACTTCTTCGCCGCGTCCTTGCGGATGTCCGACCCCGATACGAATGCGGTTATAGTCGGAACCCATATGCGCATCAATGCTCTTCAAACCGTTGTGCCCGCCGGCGCCGCCGCCTTTTTTGGCTTTTACCTGTCCCGGCAGTAAATCCATATCGTCATGAATTACCACAATATTCTGCGGCGAAATTTTATAGAATGAAGCCGCTTTGACTACCGAATTTCCGGAAAGGTTCATATAAGTCTGCGGTTTCAGCAGCAAAACTTTCTCTCCGCCGATACTCCCGTCGGCAATCAAGCCGTCGAACTTGACCTTAAACGGCGAAAAACGGTATTTTTCCGCCAAACAGTCTACAGTCATAAACCCAACATTATGACGTGTTTCGGCATATTCGTTTCCCGGATTTCCCAAACCGACAATCAAAAACATTTTTACCTTCCAGCCAGATACAGAAAAGGCGGCCGGCAGCGACGAAAAAAAAATTCAAACACTGCAAACCGCCTTAAACAGTCTGAAACTTACTTTCTCAGAAAATCAACATGCAGCGGCGCATCAGATACCGGATGGAACTGTACGTCCTGACAGATTACTTTGTGTTTTTTGCCGTCAACGACAACTTCAATGTCAGCGTCATAAAAACCGAACGTATCCAAAGCTTTGGCCAGTTCAATCGGATTCAGGCTGATGAGTTCGGGCTCTTTGTTGCCACCATAGATAACGGCAGGAATGCGGCCCTCACGACGACATGCACGAGCTGCCCCCTTACCTGCTTTCTCACGCTTTACAGCATTAAAAGTAATATTTGTCATTCTTCAAATTCCTTAATAAGATTAAAAAACCACCGCAGACCTCCAGGGGTGTCTGCAGACAAGAAGACTCATACAACTTTCTTTTATATATTTCAAGGACTTTTTAAAAAACCGAAAGAGTTCCCGGATTAATCCGGAAACTCTTCCTGGTTTCGTCGCCGTTCCAATTCCCGCTTAAAGGCCTCCTCATCAAGAAACTCTATCACAAACGGGCTTGGATCGCCGAGCTTAAGCTGCTTAACCTTAACGAAAAAATGATCGCCGGGCGAAGCTTCAAGATAATCGATTACTCGTTGGTCAGACGTTGTTTCCTCCCAGATAACCCTTTCGTTTTCGTCAACCAGAAGATAAAAAATATGATTTTTATCCGCGGAAACGACAGCAAATTCAAGAATTTTACCGAGCACGAAATTATAGGAAAGAATAGCTCGAAACTTTATCAGCCACATTAACCCCATGACAAACAGCATATCGACGGCAATCAGCAGTAACCGCCTGTCTCCGCCGCCGGAGCGCATTGCCAGAAAGAATCCCAGAACAGACATTAAGGCCAGCACAACATACGAAGTTGCCTTATCCAGCAGCGCCAGAAAAGTCATCTCCCGGACCGACACGGCTTTCATGCGCATCTGCTGACGCAGACATACCGCAAAATAGAAAATCCAAATATTGTCCGTTAAGACAAAAAGAATTTTCTCAATCAAATTTAACGTATCCATATTATTTGAAAATTTTAGTTTTAAACCCACTTGACCTCTAATCGTATCATCCTCGACCAATGCGGAAAGAACATCGCCGGCATTCAGCGCATGCCCCTCCCAGCAATAACGGGGACAGTCGATTTGTTCCAAAACCTTGTTCCGGTAGACAATACCATAGGAAACCGTTTTTTCATCGGCGGCATATATCTCCAGCCTGACCGTTTTTCCGACCAATCCGGCAAGTCCTTTCGCCAGTGCCTGTTTCAGCAGTCCGAAACTCCCGAGCGACAGCAAAAAAGCCAACAGCAAACATAGTGTCAAAACGTCGTTCAGAGAACCGTAAGGGGTCAGTTCATAAAAAACGAACAGACACAAAACCGGCAGGAAAATCCGCCGATGCAGTTTTCTGAGCCGTTGAAAACGCTTCAGCGCCAGACGTCCGGGAACGAATCTTGCAAAATAAAACACGACGGCAAATATCAGATACGCGGCCCATAATGCTTCTGCGAAGACAAACAGGCCTTTTTCGATAAAAATAACTAAATCCATAAATTTCTTATAATTATATTAAAAAACAGATTTCAATATAGACAAAACAAAAATTTATGTCAACAAAACGAAAGTCTTTCAGCCCCTAAAAACAGAAAACCGCCCGCTGACGGACGGTTTCCCTACCCGGCCAGACAGCCCGGCAGTTTCGGCCAGACACCGGCAGCTTCTCAGGACTGTCGTTGCATTGCCGAAAAAGTTATATAATTTATTTCTAATAGAAAAAGAACATTCCTGCAACTGTAGATTCGTATAATCACCAAAAAAAGAGGCGGCTCTCACGAGTCACCTCTTTCAGCTGATTATTAATCATATCCTGACAACAATAAACTTATCGCCAGGACGTCCCGAACAGATGACCGCCGCCATCTGTTGGTGTTCTTCATAATTCATAAACGTTCCGGGAGCAATCGGCGCTTTGGCCGGCAGCCAGTTGTTCCCCTCCAGAATTGCATAACCCTGCAATTCCTTTTCAAATACGTTTGCCACCATAAAATGGCAGCTCTTGCCTTCAACCACCTTTTCCTGATAATTTTTCAGCAGCGCTTCCCGACACATAATGCCCAAAAAAACCGAAGCAATTATCGGAATAAGCGCATAATAGTCGCCAGATTCGCCGCGGATATCCATGACAATGCCGTTAACAAGCAAAGCCGAGATTAAAAACACCGCCTGTATCCAGGAAAAGTTCATAACGTTTCTGCGTACATACGCGGGCTTAACGCGTTTCCAGGCAGACCAGCGTATAAAATACGCGATTAAAACCAGGCAGATAATGATTGAAACTGCCGTAATGACTGTGTTAATCGTTTCCATTGTTGTATGTTTTTAAGGTTATTTATCTGAATTCACGGGAATAAAATTTTCAATAAATTCGTCTCCCTCAAGTTCTACTTCCACTTCCTCGCCGATAAAATGTCCTTCCTGAGGAAGTGAAACAAAACCGCGCCCGATATACGTTCCGTAATCAATATGGCAATACCAGGAATCTTCATCAAAGTACAGCAGCTTTGCCCGATATACCTCTTTTTTCTCCGGATATTTCTTCGCAAACAAGCGATAAGCCAGATAAGCGCCGGCAACAATGGCAAGTCCTAACACCGCCAACAAATAATTATTTTCCATAAATAAAAAATTTTTGATTGTTTATATTATGTTTTGTTCACAGAGTCTTAATTAATATAATAAAGAAAGTACTCTTACTATAGACAAAAAAGCAGCTTCTGTCAAATTCTATTTAAACCACAAAAAAGAGCTGATTAAAAATCAGCCCTTTTTGTGTAGTTTGCATCTGTCAACAACCGAACAACTTGCATAAATAATAAGATTGAAGGGGAAAATTTTTTGAGTTTACACAGAGTAAATGACTAAAAATTTCCCCCGAACAATCTGTATTAGTTACCTGCTGAACAGTTATTTTTCAAGGTCTTCGCCGTTTTCCTGATTAACCCTTTTCGCCGACAGTTTAATTTTGCCGCGGTTATCGGTACCCAGACACTTGACCCAAATGGAATCGCCTTCTTTGTAGAAGTCGGAAACCGAAGCGATACGTTCGTTCTTAACCTCGGAAATATGAACCAGACCCTCGGTCGTCCCCAGGAAGCGGACAAAAGCGCCGAAATCCATAATTTTGGTAATCACGCCATGATAGATTTTGCCTTCTTCCGGTTCGGCAACAATACCCATAATCCATTCCAAAGCGGCCTCGCCGTCTTCTTTTTTTAACCGAAGCGATTTTAATAACGCCATCGTCGGCAATATCGATTTTGGTATTGGTCTTTTCGGTAATTTCACGGATAACCTTACCGCCGGAACCGATGACTTCGCGGATTTTGTCAACCGGAATCTTAATCGCAATAATGCGCGGCGCACGGTCAGAAACATGCGGACGAGGTTCGGCAATCGCCTTGGCCATCTCGCCCAGAATATGAATGCGTCCTTCATGCGCCTGAGCCAGAGCCGTCTGCATAATTTCCTTGGTAATGGAAGTAATTTTAATCTCCATCTGTAAAGCGGTAACGCCGTCTTTAGTACCGGCAACCTTGAAGTCCATGTCGCCGAGATGGTCTTCGTCGCCGAGAATATCGGTCAAAACCGCAACGCGGCCGTCGTCTTCCTTAATCAGCCCCATGGCAATACCGGCAACCGGTTTTCCATCGGCACGCCGGCGGCCATCAAAGACATGGTTGTACCGCATACCGTTGCCATCGAAGAAGAAACCGTTCGATTCCCATAATTTCGAAACGACACGGATGGTATAGAGGGAAAGTATCCTTGTTTTCGGCAGCATCGGATGAATGGCACGCCATGCCAGCTTGCGTGACCGATTTCAAAGGCGGCGTCCTGGTTGCCCATTCTGCCGCATTCGCCAACCGAAAACGGCGGAAAATTATAGTTCAGCATAAAGTCTTTATACTCGTTCATCAAACCGTCGACACCTGAGCATCTTCGCCGGTACCAGCGTCGTAACGACCATTGCCTGGGTTTCGCCGCGTGAAACAGCGCCGAACCATGGGCACATGGGCAAGACATCGACTTCGCACTGTATGGACGAACGGTTTGGTGTCACGGCCGTCAATACGGTGACCGGTAGTCAAAACCTTCGCGGACAACTTTTGTGCATCAGCTTTTTCAATCGCATCGCCGACATAACGCATTTCCAGCCCTCATTTTCCGGATCAATGGTTGCCTTGACTTCCTCGGGGAAGCCTTGCCGACCAACTTCGCCTCTTCTTTCAGTTTGTCGGTTTGAAAGCTTTTGAAAGCTTTCATATTTGCCGATAAACTTTTTTCAATACGGGCGTACAAAGCGTCAAACTCCGGCGAAACGCGGGAGCTTCCAGCAATACGATAACCGGCTGGAAGAGCACAATACGCAACTGAACGAAGTACTGAT
>VOFK01003474.1_pt1 | contig 10690 bp, 18 predicted proteins | sample 5384121 | NCBI WGS metagenome assembly VOFK01 (sample SAMN12384730, study PRJNA508395) | human gut metagenome | isolation source: healthy gut J | host: Homo sapiens | reverse complement strand
TTGATATAGCGCGAGAAAAGGTGTATGATAAATCTCTCATCGGAAAAAGAGCCTGTATTAGAATTAGATGACGCTAAGGAACCGAAAAGCTCTCAGTGAGTCAAGACGAAAATCAATAGTGGTTTGTTTTGAATGAAGAGGAGAATGAAAAATGTATGATTATTTAGTTGTTGGTTCGGCTTGTTTGGATCGGTTTTGCACGACAGGCAACCGATCTGGAAAGAAAGTGCTTGCTGATAGACAAGCGTCCATATTGCGGGAAATGTATACAGAGAAAGTGGAAGGTATTAATTTCACAAATATGGCGCGCACATTTTTCACACCAATACTACGAAGTGTGGAATTATGTGAACCGTTTTGCAACATTTAACCGTTTTACAAATTCACCGGTTGCTAATTATAAGGGTGAGTTGTATTCAATGCCTTTTAACATGTATACGTTTAATAAGATGTAAGTTGTGACTGGAGGAAGTAAGGCTAAATATACATTGAGGAGCAGAAGAAAAGAGATACCGGGAGAACCACGGAATCTGGAAGAACAGGCGATTTCAAGCGTTGGTCGGGATATTTATGAAAACTGGTAAAGGGACATAACGGAGAAACAGTGGGGACGTGACTGTAAGGAGCTCCTGCGTTCATCATTAAGAGACTTCCTCGCGCATACCTTTGATAACAATTATTTTTAATGCGCTGTATCAGGATTCCTGATTGAGGATACACAAAGCTGGTGGCAAATTTATTGGATGGAATTGTGCGCCTGAATGAGGATTATTTTGAGGATCAAAGTGGGATGCTTGGCTGATGGTGGCATACACTGGCGCGATTGATGCATTTTTCGATTATACGTTTGGAAATCTTGAGTATCGTTCGATCTGTTTTGAAAATGAAGTCCTTAATATTCCAAATTTTCATATCAGGATGCATCACGGTTTTCTTTTACTGTAAAGTTCGTTTTTGGTACAGGAAATGGAAACAGTACGCGTAGTTGAAGTGATTTCGAATTGAAAGGATATGGGAGCCTGTTGCAGAAGCATATCCGGTATTCCCGGATTTCCAACTCGATTTATTGGTAACCTTCCATGCCGAAGAATTACTTCCTGCGGTAACATCAGTGCTTGTGCAGGAAGAAGTGCTTCCATTATAGGTAAAAAGCATGTATAGTCACATACCATAAAGTAGCACCAGAAGAATTTACATAACGTTGTGTTTTACTTCCGCTTTTGGTCTGGATAGTTGAAAAAGGCTGAATTCCAGGATCTGACGTTTCAACAAGTTCTGTCACACAGTAGAGATTTTCAAAATGATATTATTCCCGTAACCATCTACAGATATCAACCACTTGCACTCCTTTATAATCATAAGTTTCATGATGTGTTCTTGCAATTATCATCTTAGGATATGCATCTCTTATTGCAAGCAGTGGTGAATGTTCTCTTTCAAATGTTTTTTTCATCCGAAATATTATCGCTTACCTGAATATATATTTGAGCCTCACGTTTCTTTGCCACAAAATCTACCTCCTTTTTATAGAGTTTCCCAACATATACCTCATATCCTCTCCTACGCAACTCCAGATAAACAATATTCTCATAAACTCTTCCAAAATCCATGTTACGTGTACCATTGACTGCATAACGGAATGATGAATCGCAAAGATAAATACTTGCTATTGTTCGCTAGGTATTTTTTCCCTTTAAATCATACCGTTTTGCCTCATAGAACAGAAAAGCATTTTCCAAATAACCAATATATTTCGATACCGTCTTTCGGGTTATCTCACTTCGGTCATTGTTTAAGGTTTTGCTGATATTATTTGGAGAAAAGTAAGTTACCAATATTATCCATCATAAATTCTGATATATTGGTAAACTCTGATTTATTTCTTATCTTATACTTTTCTACCAAGTCTCTGACAAGAATGGTTGAATACACATCCCTAACGTAATCATACTGTCTGTCCTCAGTCTTATATACATAAGATCCAGGCATACCACCAATTCGGACATACTGATCAAAAGCTTCATCATACCTGTCTGTAATTTCATAATAAGTTAGATATTCCATGGAAGAAAAATGGATATACCTTTTATTTCCATCGTTCTTCCGGTAAAAAGTGTTGCCAAATCTGAACTCAGCAAAAATGCATTTGAACCGGCAATGTAAATATCATAGATTCCTTTGGCGTAAATACTATTGATTGCAAGTATGTAACAAACTCTTGCAGCAAATACCGATTTACCGCTTCGTCTGATGCCTGTAATTACTTTTTATATCCGGTGTCCCATACAATTCAATCAGTTCGTTTAAATACTCTTTTCTTACGATAAGCTGCATGCTACGATCTCCTATTCCCACTTTTCGAATTTTTTTCTATTTTTCGGTAATATAATTTTCAAACAAATATTAACACAATCTGTATCTTCTGTCATTATTCTACTCCCACTTTTTTAAAAATATTCATTTTCAGGTAATAAGCACCTGAAATCAGAAATCAGAGGTGTCTGACACAATAAATATTTAATCTGTCTACTTTAGAGGTATCATATCAGACAAGGGCGCTTTTTTTGATGAAAATCTTGAAGAAACGGACAAAAACGCAAAATATAATCTTGAAGAAATGCCCGGTTCATGTTATAACAAGGATATATTTGGGAGGTAATGATGTATTTTAAACGGAAAGCATATGACAGATTGTTTAGAATGGAAAAGCAAAATACTCAGACAAATATGCGGCTTTGCTAGAGGCCAAACGAGTCGGTAAATCAACGATCGCGGAGTCTTTTTTGGGCAAAATGAATACAAGTCTTATCTTTTTTGATTGATTTCTCAAAGACAACGGACAATATACGCAGTTGTTTTGAGGATGTGGGAAATTTAAATATGTTCTTTTTTTGCGTCTTCAGGCCGAAACAGGAGTGACTTTTATACGAACATGAATCATTGATCATATTTGATGAAGTACAGCTTTTTTCACAGGCAAGGCAGGCTATCAAGCATCTGGTGGCAGATGGCAGATATAGTTATCTGGAAACGGGATCTCTAATCTCGATTAAGAAAAAATGTAAAAGACATTTTTGATTCCGTCGGAGGAGATGAAGATACAGGTATATCCGATGGACTATGAAGAATTTTGTGATGCCACAGGAGCTAATTATGAGCTCTTGCGCCAGATTTATGGTACAGGATCTGCAATACGGACAGGCAACGAATCGAAAATTAATGCGAGATCTGCGTATTTATATGGCTGTTGGGGGAATGCCCCAGGCGGTAGAAGCATACACGGAAGGTAAGAATTTCTCGGAAATTGATATGGTCAAGAGACAGATCATATCATTGTATGAAGATGATTTTAAGAAAAATTGATGCGTCTGGAAGAATTTCTGCATTGTATCATTCGATTCCGGCGCAGCTCGCCAAAGATTCAAAAAAAAAAATATCGGATTTCAACAGCAATCGGGAAGAAGAGTAAAGCAAAAAAACAGAGGAATTATTATATGAGCTGATTGATTCAAAAACAATTTTGCCGTGTTATAATTCAACCGATCCACGTGTGAGTTTAGCAGACACAAAGGATTTTGACAGTTACAAACTCTACCTCGCGGATACAGGATTGTTTGTTACATTGATGTTTATGGATCGACCGGTGACAGAAAATGATGTGTACGCAAAGCTGCTTTCTGACAAATTACCGGCTAATTTCGGATTCTTATATGAAAATCTGGTTGCACAAATGATCGCGGCATCTGGCAGAGAGCTTTTCTATCACACATGGGAAAAGTCAGGCAGTACGCATTATTATGAAGTGGATTTCCTGATCTCGGAAGGAAGCAAAGTGAACGCTTTCGAAATTAAATCATCTGGATCTGGAAAACATGAGTCGATAAAGGTATTCGATAAAAAGTTTTCGAAAAATGTGCATGATATATATTTATTGTCGCAGAAGGATGTTGGAAAGGAAGAAAACTTGTTACTGAAACCATTTTATTTGATGCCTTTTTCTAATTGAACAGGAGTATGTAAGAAATGATAAGATTTAATAACGATTACAACCATGGAGCATTTGCATCCATATTGAAGGAACTTGGCGCAACGAACAGCACAAGCTACGCCGGATACGGGGAAGATGAGTGGTGCGATAAAGCGGAAACCATCATAAAGAAGCTGGTCGATGATGACGATGCATTGATCAAATTCATTCCGGGAGCCACGCAGGCGAATTACGTCGTGATCGCTGCTGCATTATCTTCGGTGCAAAGCGTGATCGCTGCAGATACCGGACATATCAATTGTCACGAGGCGGCGTCCATCGAGAACACCGGACACAAGATTCTGGAACTTCCGAATACAGATGGCAAGATTACCGCGCAGCAGATCGCCGCTTGCGCCAAGGCGTATTACGATCAGGACGAGCCGGAGTATCTGACCGAACCGAAGATGGTATATCTGTCTTTCCCGACAGAAAAAAGGTACACTTTTATTCGAAGAAGGAAATTAAGGAGATCCATGATGTGTGCACAAAATATGGGATGTATCTTTTCGTGGATGGCGCGCGCATGGGATATGGACTTGGATCGGAGAAAAATGATCTTACTTTTGAAGGATTTTGCGGAATTGACGGATGTATTTTTATATTGGCGGAACAAAGTGTGGCGCTTTGTTCGGCGAGGCGCTCATTATTACTGCGCAGGATCTGAAAGTATCGCTTTAAGGCCTACATGAAGCAGAACGGTGCAGTACTTGCGAAAGGCTGGCTGATGGGACTGCAGTTTGCAACGATGCTGGAGAGCGGCGAGTATTTTGAGGCTGCGAAGCGCGCCGATGCGCTTGCAATGCAGATTAAGAAAGCGTTTGAGGACAAGGGTGTTCCGTTTGCGGTGGAGAGCTTTACCAACCAGCAGTTTGTTATTCTGACGGAGCAGCAGAAGCAGGAGCTTGCGCAAAAAATATTATTTTGAAGACGAAGGTGATACGCAGCGTTTCTGTACGAGCTGGGCAACAACGGAGGACGAGGTTGATATGCTGGTTACGGACATCGAAAAGTTGTAGAAATATTGAAACATGTGGTGCCTGACACAATAAACAGTAAGAAAACATTATCAAGTACGCAGTTTTAACTGACCAGGTAAGTTTCATTTACTAAACCACGTGTGAAATTGTTGGACATAAACAGCGAATGCCTGATTTTAAGGAATTTAATGAGGGTTCGCTGTTTGTGGTAAATACATTTTTGACGTTATTTGCCCATAACACAGAAGTGATAAAACTGCTGATTGTATGATTCTGGAATTAAAGATAGATCATACACCGGATGAGGCTATTGCACAAATAAAAGATAAAAAGTATGCACTCAGGTTTGCACCAAAAAGATTGCCGGGAACAGACAGTATACAGGAAGAATACTGGCAGTTGGTATTTTTGTAGTATGAAAAAGGTACGGGAGTGTACTTGCGTTTCCAATCGTTTTCTGCTACAGTAGGCGTAAACAGAACAGGTGATTAGCAAAGGAGCTTTCTCGGATAAGAGGAAGCTCTTCTTTTATATAACGAAAAAGAGTCGAAAAGGAGGCGAATCTATGGATGCAGAAATGATCATACTCTGCGACGGTGTGGTAATCCCACAGAGCAAAAAAAGAAATTGACGGGGGTGTCGCAATTGCAGGAGGACATATCCTGCGGATCGGGGCGCGTGCGGAATTGTCCGGATTATCTGGGAGTGGATACGGAGGTGGTGGAATACCATAATTCCACGCTATTTACATTTGACCGTACAAATACAGAGGGAGATGCCAATATTGCAGTTGTGGCAGGAAACATGAAGCACCATGGACATGGAGATCTCAAAAGACCGTGGGGCTTCGCTTCCTGATGTATCACGGAGATGTGGTAATTCAGAAGGAATTATGAAAAAGTATAAACAATAAGTGAAATATCTGCCGGAAACCTTGACGCAGGGGCTTTCCCGACTTACTCTTGTAATTAAGAGATGTGTGGATACACATAGACAGGGAGGAAAAAGACCGTGGGTAAGGTAATAGGAATTGATTTGGGAACGACAAACAGCTGTGTCGCTGTTTTGGAAAATGATCAGCCGGTTGTGATCACAAACGCGGAAGGCTCGCGGACCACACCATCGGTTGTGGCATTTACCAAAAACGGAGAGCGCCTGGTGGGAGATGCTGCCAGACGACAGGCAGCTGTCAATGTAGACCGGACATTTTTCTCCATTAAGCGTGAGATGGGAAGTGCGTTCCGGGCAAAAATAGATGGCAAACAGTATACGCCGCAGGAGATTTCCGCGATGATTCTGCGCAAACTCAAAAAAAAAGATGCGGAGGAATATCTGGGGAAACAGTTTCGGATGCGGTGATTACCGTACCGGCATATTTCAGTGATTCCCAGCGACAGGCGACAAAGGATGCCGGAAAGATTGCCGGATTAAATGTTCTTCGGATTATCAACGAGCCGACATCTGCGGCATTGGCATACGGACTGGATCACGGGGAGCCACAGAAAATTCTGGTGTATGATCTTGGTGGCGGCACATTTGACGTATCGGTTATTGAAATCGGGGACAACCTCATCGAAGTACTTGCCACCGCGGGAGACAATCACCTCGGTGGGGATGATTTCGATGCGCGTATCACGGAGTATCTGGTATCGGAATTCCAGCGCACGGAGCGTGTAGATTTGCGGAAAGATGCGACGGCTATGCAGCGTGTGCGTGAGGAGGCGGAAAAAGGCCAAAAAGGTATTGTCCTCCTCTTCCACAACGGGCATCAACCTGCCGTTTATTGCGACCGTAAAGGGTGAGCCAAAGCATATGGAAATGACTCTGACGCGTGCAAAATTTGAGGAACTGACGATGGATCTCATTGAGCGCACGGCAGGTCCGGTGCAGCAGGCACTTTCGGATGCAGGGAATTACGGCAGCGGATCTTGGCATGGTACTTCTGGTAGGTGGTTCTACCCGTGTACCGGCGGTATTCGAGGAAGTGCGCAGACTGACAGGAAAAGAACCTTCACGCAATTTAAACCCGGATGAATGTGTGGCACTGGGAGCGGCTGTGCAGGGTGGAAAACTTGGCGGTGCGCTGATGGCAGGATCACAGGCGGCAGAGATTATCCTGATGGATGTCACACCACTTTCGCTTTCCATTGAGACGGTAGGAGGTGTTTCGACGAAGCTGATTGACCGGAATACCACGATTCCGACGCGGTTCAGTAAAGTGTTTACAACTGCCGGAAATTTCAGACATCTGTGGATATCAAAGTACTGCAGGGCGAGCGTCAGTTTGCAAGAGACAACAAGCTGCTTGGGCGGTTCCAGCTGCGGGGCATTAAACCGGCGCCGGCGGGTGTGCCGCAGATAGAGGTAACGTTTGATATTGATGCGAACGGTATTGTACAGGTTTCCGCAAAGGATCTGGGAACCGGACGGCATCAGGAGATCACAATCACGGCAAGTTCCAATTTGTCAGACGCAGAGATTGACCGCGCGATAAGAGAAGCCGCGGAATATGAAGCAACAGACGGGCAGAGAAAAAGCTTATATTGATGCGCGAAGCGAGGTCGACACGTTGATCCGTCAGGTGGAAGTAGCTTATAAAGAGAAGAAAAAAGACCATCGACAGTGGCGCGCGTCACCAGATCAAGAGCAGCCTTTCTTATGTAAAGAAACTGGTCAGCCGTACAAAGCCGGGGAAATGTGTCCGAAGAGCAGGCGGCTGAGCTGCAGCGGGCAGCCGCGGAACTGCGCACCGCTGCAGGAGTGCTTGGAATATAAAAGGTTTCAATCATAAAGAAAAAGCTGTTTTGATATAAAAAGGCATAGATACGTTTTTCTGTCAAAAGGCAGAGAACCGTATCCGTGCCTTTTTATTTATTTGCACTAACTTTTATTCTCTTTTGTTTTATACTTGCGTTTGCTTTTGAACTGTGCTATATTAAGGCTGACAGATAAAAACAAAACGTAAATAAAAATGGAGGTATTTTATTATGAAGTTTTTTCGTGGATACAGCAGATGTAGAGGATATTAAGAAAAAGCAAATGATATGGGTGTTATCTGTGGTGTCACCACCAACCCATCTCTGATCGCAAAGGAAGGCCGTGATTTCAAAGAAGTCATCAAAGAGATCACTTCTATCGTTGACGGACCGATCAGCGGCGAGGTAAAGGCAACAACGGTAGATGCAGAGGGCATGATCAAAGAGGGACGTGAGATCGCAGCGATCCATCCGAACATGGTTGTAAAAATTCCTATGACAGTAGAGGGACTTAAAGCCGTAAAGGTACTTTCTTCCGAGGGCATCAAGACAAACGTTACCCTGATCTTCAGCGCAAATCAGGCAATCCTTGCAGCAAACGCAGGAGCTACTTATGTATCCCCATTCCTTGGCAGATTAGATGACATCAGCCAGCCGGGTATCGAGCTGATCCGTCAGATCGCAGAGATCTTTGATATTTACGGATATGACACAGAGATCATTGCAGCAAGCATCCGTAATCCGATCCATGTAACAGACTGCGCACTTGCAGGTGCCGATATTGCGACCATCCCTTACAAGGTAATCGAGCAGATGACAAAAAGCATCCGCTTACCGATCAGGGAATCGAAAAATTCCAGGCAGACTATAAGGCAGTTTTTGGGGGTAATATTTCAGATTTTCAAAGAAAATCTGAAATGTAAGCGTCAGCATTCCCATTGCCGCAGGCAATTTTTCAGGGGCTGATGTTCACGCATACGGAGGAACGAACATGAACAAACAGGGAAGCCAGCTGAAGGCAAATGAAGTCCGCAAAGGCATTGTGACTGCCGTCCATGCAGCCAAAGCCGGACATCCGGGCGGATCGCTTTCCGCAGCAGATATTTTTTACTTATTTATATTTTGAAGAATTAAATATCGATCCAAAAGATCCGAAGAAACCGGACAGAGACCGTTTTGTGCTGTCCAAAGGCCATACTGCACCGGGACTGTATTCCGCACTGGCACTGCGCGGCTATTTCCCGGTGGAAGATTTAAAGACACTGCGTCACATTGGTTCGTATCTTGCAGGGACATCCGGACATGAAGCATATCCCTGGTGTTGATATGTCGAGCGGTTCCTTAGGACAGGGAATTTCCGCAGCAGTTGGCATGGCATTGTCCGCCAAACTTTCCGGGGACGATTACCGTGTGTATACACTGCTCGGAGATGGAGAGATTCAGGAAGGACAGGTATGGGAAGCTGCCATGTTTGCCGGATTCCGCAAACTGGATAACCTCGTTGTGATCGTGGATAACAACGGACTGCAGATCGACATTGGGTGGATCAGGTATGCTCTCCGTACCCGATCAACGAGAAATTCAAAGCATTCAATTTTCATGTGGTTGACCTTGCAGACGGCAATGACATGGATCAGATCGCCGCTGCATTTGCAGCGGCAAGAAACACCAAGGGACAGCCGACCGCAATCATTGCGCATACGGTCAAAGGAAAGGGTGTCTCTTTCATGGAAAATCAGGTAGGATGGCACGGAAAAGCACCGAACGATGAAGAATATAAGATCGCAATGGAAGATCTGGAAAAGGCAGGTGCAGCATTATGTCAGAAGTAACAAAATCGCAACCCGTGTCAGCTACGGAAACGCTCTCGTAGAGCTGGCAAAGGAGCATGATGATGTATATGTTTTAGACGCAGATCTTGCAGTGGGGCAACACAGACTGCAATCTTCAAAAAAGGAATTTCCGGAGCACCACATTGACTGTGGTATCGCAGAATGTAACATGATCGGCATTGCAGCAGAGGCCTTGCCGCAACCGGTAAAGTTCCGTTTGCAAGTTCGTTTGCCATGTTTGCAGCAGGACGTGCATTTGAGCAGGTGCGAAACTCTGTCGGATATCCGCACCTGAATGTAAAAATCGGTGCAACCCATGCCGGAATTTCCGTAGGAGAAGACGGCGCAACACATCAGTGCAATGAGGATATTGCGCTCATGCGCACCATCCCGGGCATGGTCATCTTAAATCCGGTGATGATATCGAGGCAAAAGCAGCATGCGTAAAAAGCCGCATATGAACACGAACGGCCCGGTTTACATTCGTTTCGGGACGTCTGGCAGTTCCGGTCATCAATGACCGACCGGATTACAAATTTGAAATCGGCAAAGGTGTCACCTTGCGGGAAGGCAAAGATGTGGCAATCATTGCGACCGGTTTTATGTGTGTCCGAGTCGCTCGCAGCCGCAGAAAAACTTGCAGCAGACGGCATTAATGCAAAAGTGATCAACATCCATACGATCAAGCCGCTTGATGAGGATCTTGTCGTCGCCGCAGCAAAAGAATGCGGGAAAGTCGTGACCGTTGAGGAACACTCCGTCATCAGGCCTCGGTTCCGCTGTATGTGAGGACACTTTCGAGAAAGGCACCGACACCGGTAAAGAACATCGGTGTACAGGAATCGCTTCGGCGAGTCCGGCCCGGCAGTGGCACTGCTTGAGAAAGTATGGTCTGAATGCAGAAGGCATCTATGCTTCCGTAAAAAGAGTTTGTTTAGAGAATGCGTTTTTCCGTCTGCAAACTCCATTTTAACTTCGTTAGTCATTGTTTTCCACTGGAAACGGCTCATTTTCCATAATCATAGTAGCCGTGCCAGCTTCCGGCTTTTGGAATAGCAACAGATCCGGGATTCATGCAGGTATATGTGTCGTGTG
>VOFK01003061.1_pt1 | contig 10695 bp, 17 predicted proteins | sample 5384121 | NCBI WGS metagenome assembly VOFK01 (sample SAMN12384730, study PRJNA508395) | human gut metagenome | isolation source: healthy gut J | host: Homo sapiens | reverse complement strand
TCCAGACGGTGTCAGTCCCAAGAAAAGCAGCTGGCAGAGTACCTCCGCCAGCACCCCGGCGTGAGCAATAAAAAGCTATATCGCACGGAACAGGCATGGACCGCACCACGGTACAGAAATACTATGATGAGAGGTCAGAGCGAACTGGCAGCACCGGCAAACACATAACGAAAATCCGCAGGTGGTGAGGGGCTGCTGCTCACCGTCTGCGGATTCCAAAAAGTGGTCAGGATTTTCGCCGTCTGGTGGTATAATTGTCAACGAAAAATCACCGCCAAAATGGCGGTGATTTTTCTGAAAATGGTGGACCCAAAGGGATTCGAACCCTCGACCTCTCGGATGCGAACCGAACGCCTCCCAGCCGAGCCATGAGCTTGCATATCGTCGCTTTTTGCGGGTTTTTTGCAACAAAAAGCGGATTTTCGTTTTTCGATTTTAGAAGATTCCGGAGGAAATTTCTCCGAAATCATGGGTTGAAACTGCAGGTCGATGGGACCATAGATGCGAACCGTACGCTTCTCCCAAACGGTGCAGTTCTATGCACCACAAACCACACAGGAAACTGCCGACAATAATCAGATATTGTCGGAGAAAGCGAAAAAAGTATATGGCCTTGTTCAATTCTTCACGGTACAAGCCAAGAAGCAAGCATCCTGCGATAACCAAGCTATTTTTCCCTATTATACCCCCGCCTATCTGTGAGATGTCAACACAATGGAGGAGATACAGTTCGCATCGGGGTAAAGGAATGTTGAAAAATGAAGATTTCGGACGATATGTTCGCATCCAAAAAGCACGCTCGGCAGAGTGTGCTTTTTTATTATCATAGGAGGTAATCGTGTGTGAGTATTTCAACTGCATTCGACTATTATTACGGCGATGAAAGCAGCCAATTTTCTTTTTACCGCATTCCCCGCCAGCTTGTCACCGGGCAGCAGTTCAAGAAAATATCCACTGACGCGAAGCTGCTGTATGGCCTCCTGCTTGACCGAATGGGCCTGTCAGCGCGGAACAGTTGGTACGATGATGCTGGCAGGGTCTATATCTTTTATACATTGGATGAGATACAAGAGGACTTAAATTGTGGTCACGAAAAGGCTGTCAAATTATTGTCCGAACTGGATACAGATAAAGGTTGCGGTCTGATCGAGCGAGTAAAAGCAAAGGTCAAGGCAGACCAGCAAAAAAATCTATGTCAAATGCTTCACTACCCACCGAGTACCTGCGCTGAAACCCCTGCGCCGCAGGAGACTTCCAGACTTCCGAAAATCGGAAGTCAAGAAGTCGGAAAAACCAGAAGTCAAGAGTTCCGATAATCCGAAGTCAAGACTTCCGATTTTCCGAAGTGCAGACTGCGGAAAATCAGACGGTAATTATATTGAATCTAATCAAACTGATTTCAGCTATAAAAATCAATCTATCCATCCATCACCTTCCGCCGAGCAGCCGGGATGGATGGATAGAAGTGAGTATCTGAGAGAGATCAAAGAGAATATAGAGTACCCGTTTCTTTGTCAACAGTTCAATGCCGATGATGTAGATGAGGTCGTGGGGCTGATGGCGGATGTGATGTGTTCCACACAGTCAACGGTACGGATCGGCGGTGAGAATATCCCGCTGCCACAGGTGCAAGCCCGCTTCTACCGACTGGACTACTTGCTGATGGTCTATGTTTTTGAGTGTCTGCGCCGCAATACCACACAAGTCCGTAATATCCGCGCATACCTGCTCACCACGCTGTTCAACGCCCCGCTGACCATGAATAACCACTATCAGGCCGAAGTCCAACATGACTTCGGCCCTTATTTTGGTTGAAAAATGTGGCTCAAATTGAGACACATTTTTCGACATAAAACTTGAATATGGAGGTAAAGCAATGTCCAACGAAAAGAAAAACCCGCTGATTGGTGCGTTTCGGACACCTGTTGCCGGAGCACCGCCCACCTCCCCACCGGCTGAACCGTCTAAAGAGGCCAAGGCACCGGTCATTCCGACCCAGCCTGCCAAAGCGCTGCCGTTTCGCCCACCAAAGCCGGACGAGGTAAAAAGCCCGCCGAGCCTGCTGACAAAGCGGCGATGGCAAGCCTGCCGCTGCACCGTCCCGCTCCCGTTAATCCGGACGAGAGTAAGAAGCCCGCCGAGCCTGTCAAAAGACGATAAAAGCAGCCAAGGATGGCAAGCCTGCTGTGCCGCCGGTCACCCCAACAAATTCACGAGGTGAAGAAGTTCTGCCGAACCTGCTAAAGACGATAAGGCGGCCATGATGGAAAGCCCGTTGTGGTCTGGTCGCCCCGCCAAAGCTGACGAGGTGAAGAAGCCCACCGAACCCGCCTGGGCACGATAAGGCGGCTGGCGATGGCAAGCCCGTTGCGGTCCGCTCGCCCGCCAAAGCCGACGAGGTGAAGAAACCCGCCGAACCCGCCAAGGACGATAAGGTAGCGCAAGATGGCAAGCCTCGCTGCGGCCTGCTTACCCCCGCCAAAACCGACGAGGTGAAAAGTCCGCCGAACCTGCCAAGGACGATAAGGCGGTCAAGCGATGGCAAGCCCGCTGCGGCTCCGCTTACTCCCGCTAAACCCGACGAGGTGAAGAAGTCCGCCGAACCCGCCAAGGACGATAAGGCGGTCAGGCCGATAAGCCCGCTGATGTTCCCGCCGCTTCCACCAAGCCCGACGAGGTTAAAGCCCGATGAACGGGCCAAGGCGGCGGTGACGCAGAAATTGCCGGAACAGCCGAAGGATGCTACTACGGCTACCCGTACCGCAGATGGGCAAAAGGCCTGCCTGCCCACTGTTTGAGGATCGGCTGGATGCCCTGCCGAAGCTGATTTTTCAAGCTGCCCATCCCCAATGAGGGAGAAATTTCTACAGTATGGCCGTTCATCCGGCATATTCGAAGGACTTTTCTGGATCATCCCTTTACGGTGAACCGTGAAGGACGCAGGACTATAAAGACCTGTTTGGTCCACTCAAGACCTATGGTATTCCGTGAACCGCAATGTGTCCTCTGTCGTCCCGGACACCTGACCGTGAGCTGGAGGGTCATCTCCGGCATCGCCGACATGACATTGGCGCACAGCTGAACTACCCCATTCCCATTCTCATTGAGCGTGTGGTGGACGAGGACGACACTGGATCCAGTGCGTAGACGGCAACCTCCACCCACTGCGACATTCCGCTTTCGAACTGGCCCGCGCCACCGCACAGATGAAGATGGACGCTTTAGAAGCGTAAGGCAGGGGCGGCGCTCCAAGGCGAGACATTCTGGCCGGAAAAGAGCCGATGAAGCGGAGCGATGAGCAGGTCGGTGAAGATCTGGGATGAGCCGTGCCAGCGTGCAGCGATTGATGCGTGTCAATCAGCTGGAGGAGCCGCTGAAAAAGATGGTGGACAAGAAGGAATTGCCGCTGGACACCGCCGAGCAGATTTCTCACATGAAGCCCGCCGAACAGAAAAACGCTGGCTGACGCCATCGAAAAAGAGGGCGGCAAAAGTCCCTCAAGACGGAAGCGGTCAAGCTCAAGGAAGAGAGCCGCGCTGGTACGCTGACCCGCAGAAAGATCGAGAAGTCGGTAGCGCCTACCAAGCGGGAGATTGACCCTCCGCTGAAGGTCACTTTTCAGGACGATGAACTGCGCCCCTACTTCCCAGAGAAGGGAACGACAGTTGCTACCGTCAAACGCACGATGTTTGAGGCGATGGATCTCCGCAAAAGGGCGCTTGAACGGCAAAAAGCAAAACGCAAGCAGAAATGACGGCAAAAACGGTTCGAACCGGCGAGTATGGAGTATGACTGAAATGTATCAGCAAGCCGGCTATGCCCCTAACGAGGCGACATCAACGGCTTGATGAGAAGTCGGAATCCAAGCTATTTACCCCTTGAGGATAACGCCGCAGTCGTTTGTAATGACGAAGCGATCAGCCTGGACTTGCCCTCAACCGCAGCCTGGCGGATATGGCGGTAGCCTGGGAACTTTTTTCGTCTGCGGCTTAGGTGAGGAAGATTTCTGTTCCCTTTTGACCCCGGAGCAGGTCAAAGCTTACAAGAAGAAGGAGTTTCACAGTGCGGGGAATTCTGATCGGGGCAGAAGAGGTAACACCCCCATTACGCTGAAGGTGCAGCCAAGGGGCAGCAGGCGGCTCCGGCCGTGAAAGGCCAGGATACGCCACCCGGCCGGGGTAAAATTTTGATCACAAGAACGGCTTTCCGCAAGTGAGCGACTGGGCACTGACGACCAGCTGGAGCAGGGCGTTTCGGATATTTCCAAAGCGGCCAATATACGGCAATACCTCACGTATATCGAGTTCCATCATTACAGTTTTTGGCAACGCCATGCTACAGTTTTCATGCAGTGTCCAGATGCTTCTCATGTTGCGGGTTATCACGATTGGAAAGAAATTTGGCCGACAGGTCAAGCGGGGCGAAACATGTTGTCACCATACTCGCCCCTGTCACCCGCGGGCAGGGAGGAAGTGGAGGAAACGGCCCCGGACGCTCTACGGCTGCGACCACTCAATGGGTGCAGCGCGTAGGTTTTCAGACAGTCACTGTGTTCGATGTGAGCCAGACCGAGAGGAGGCCGCTGCCAGGAGCTTGTTCTAAGCGGACCGGAGGTGTGGTGGACTACGAACGCATAACCAGGCGATCAGTCACCTCTCAACCTATCCCATCGGCTTGAAGCGCTTTCCCGGCGCTGCCTTTGGCTGCTGCAATTTTGCAGAGCAGCGCATTCTGGTGCGGATATGAGCCAATTTACGAGACCATCAAGACATGATCCATGAGGTCCAGCACGCAAAACTCCATGCGCCGAAAGGGTGCTGCTCAGAGAAAACCGGGTGAGCAGCGTTCCTCCCGCGAGGTGGAGGCCGAGAGTGTAACCTATGTGGTCTACCAGCATTTTTCGGCATCGACACTTCCGACTTTATTCATTTGGGTATGTGGCCGGTTGGAGGCGCGGAAAAGACTTGTCCCAACTGAAACATCATTGGAGCAGATTCTGGGACACCGCTGCGGAGATTGATCGACAGCATCGCCCCACTTAAAGAGCTGTCACCGCCAGTACAGGAAAAACCAGCACAGAAACGGAGGAATGCCCGTGGGAAAGAAATCAGCCACGACGTTTTCTCACGATGAAGTCATTGTCCCCGGAACACGCAGCACCAGGTAAAAGCGATTTTTGAACTGGACGCGCAAAAGCTGAGGGATGCGTTGGACAGCCCCAATCAGGATAAGGCGCATTTCTACTTCATGTCCCGGCCAAGCGGAACATGGTGTGTGCTGGAGCAGGACGCTTTTCTCCGGGAGCGATGGCTATAAGATATGGACGCATTATGCAAAATATGCCTGCTGGTATCGAAGCCTACCGCATTGTCATTACCGGGCAGTGCGGAACAGCTCCTATGGGCTATGTGGTGAAGCTGAACTACCGGGAAAGCAGGTGCAGCGTGTCATCAAAGCCGCCCTCCCATTGAGAATGTGGAATTGTCCTTCTATTCCGGTGAGAAAGTCAGGATGCCGCCGGAGCAATACCGCAGACATCGGGAAGAAATCTTCTTTTTGAAAGTACGGCGCGATCCAGAATTTCCACCTTTGCCCGCAAAGTGAAGCGGGAGTTGTACCCGTGTCATCTCGATGGAACACCGTTTGCAAAAGGCTGGCGGCCCAAAAAGAAGGCCGGAGACTCCGGCCAGATAAGAAGGGATACCACCCATGTCAGAAAGATAGATAGCCGGGATAGCGCTTTTTACTTTTTGAATGCTTATCAGGACGGCATAACGCCGGGGCAGAAAATCACGATCCAGCACAAATGTCTCCTACAATGACTGGCGTGCGCCCGCACCTTGCCCGCTGGTAAAGCTGACGGATGCGGAGATCAATCAGCGGAAAGAGGCCAGTATCACGCTGGAAAAACTCTACTCTATGCCAAGCTGAAGCAAATCGCGTCAGAATGGGATGAGCAGGCAGCACATACGATGCTGCTGGGCGTGCGCTGGAATATGTGCATACCCCGGAGGTAGAGCATACCGCCAATGAGTGGAAAAAGAGCGCGAGAACGGCGTGTGGGAGATCAGCAACCGCACCTACAAAATGCGTTATAAAATCTCCTACGCAGATGCCCACCGACATTTATCTCGTCAGCTGGGGATCATCTATAACGCACCCAAGCAGCCAAACTCCAAGTACGCAAATTACTGGGGCGACAGCATCTATGTTGCAAGACAGGATAAGAAAAAATATCCCAGCATGGAAGCGGCACAGAATTATATCCAAGGCCGGTTTGACCTGTATTCGCACCTGTTCCGGGAATTGTCTCCCCTATCCCCAACGAGTGCAAACGGATGTTCAGCATCAATGGCTGCCTGGCTCCCGGCTATACGCTGGCGCCGCCGGACAAGGAAGAACCCGACAAGCAGGCGGTGGACGATCTGCTGGCCTGTCTGGATGACAGCGATACCACTGTACCGTCTAAAAATACAGAAAGCCCCCGGACAAGCCTGTTGAAAAAAACTCCAGCGGAAAGAGTAAAAAGCACTGTCAAAGAAGCACGCCCCGACACGGTAGGGCAGCGGCGCTCTGCGTCGCTGTCCCAGCCAGCATGGAATTTTGACATCAAAATTCCGCCGGTTAGGTGCCCCCTAAAACCCCACGCTATGAAATGAAATGCGTCTCGAATTGAGACGCATTATTTTTGAAGAAACGGAGTGATGCCGATGCAGCCGGACTACTCGCCGTGGGGCGAGATACAAGCCCTTGACACGATCTATCCCGGCATCCATCTTATCACAGCTCCCGGACACGGCGGTATCGCCGTGGAATGGCCCACCTATCTTGAACTGTCATCTGCTGCGCGCAAATGCGGATTCCGTGATGGAGGGTGTCTGTGGTTTGAAGAAGATTGCTGTGAACAGGTGGTGCTTCGGGAACTCATTGACCGTGGAATGTGGACGCCTCCCAGCAGGATCACAGACCCCGCAAAATTTGAACAGGAAATTGACCGCGTTATTCGGATGTACCACCCGGACTACTGGGCGGAACGGGAAGCAGGCCATACCGTTCCCAAATTCACAAAAAAAGCGGCCAAGAGAAGAAAACGGAGCCTGCCCGCTGAGAGGAGGAGCAAATGAAGCCGTATAAGACGATGACTCTGCGGCTCAATGCCACCGAGTACGCCCATCTGTGCCGACAGGCAGAAGTGACCGGCTTGAAGAAGGGAGCCGCTGGTGCGGCAGCTCATCATGGGCGTAAATCTGCGCCCCCGTCCGCCCGACCCCTATGCAGACCTGCTCCGTGCTTTGTCTGCCATCGGCAACAACATCAATCAGCTGGCCCATCAAGCCAACGCCAGGGGCGTAGCCACCGGTGACGAGATCACGGAAGCGCTGCATCTGGTGCGGCAGGCCACACGATTGGTGCGGGAGCGGCTTTTGAATGGCGTATACGAAGATCATTGTCATTCATAGCCGATTGGACAGGTGCCTGGGCTATACGCAGGACGAGGAAAAGACCTCTTTGGAAACGGTGCTGGACTACGCCATGAATCGGGATAAGACCGAGCAGGACTGCTTTGAAAACCGCCCTGAATTGCAGCCGGGAAACAGCCTATGCGGACATGATGGATACCAAGCGCCGCTGGGGGCAAGACCAGCCGCAAACGCAAGGGCTATCATGTGATTCAGTCCTTTGCCCCCGGTGAGGTCGCGCCGGAGCAGGCTCACGCCATCGGCGTCGAATTGGCACAGCGGCTTTTGGCGGATAAATACGAAGTGGTGGTGTCCACGCATTTGAACAAGGCGCACCTACATTCACATATCGTATTCAACAGCGTGTCCTTTGTGGACGGTTCCATGTACCGTGACCGTATTTCGGACTTGCTGGGCGGCTCAGGGTGGGTATCCGGGGCACATCGGATGCGATCTGTCTGGAGCATGGCTTGTCGATTATTGAATCCAGTGAGCCATCCGTCAGCCGTGCCGAGTGGGAGGCAGAAAAGGCGGGGAAGCCCAATTTCCGGGGGCTGGCCCGTGCGGACATAGACACCGCCATCGCCAACGCCTACACCATGCGTTCATTTTGGGGAGAGTTGGTGAAAATGGGCTATCAAGTCAAGCGGTATCCCCCAAGTGACCCATGCGGCGGTCAAGCCGCCGGGCGGCGCGCGATTTCTCCGGCTGGACAAGTTGGGGGCCGGGTACAGCGAGGCGGAAATATTCTCCCGTCTTACGGAGAGCCGCATCGGCGCAGCGCCGCCCATCAGCGACCATACGCCGATCTTGCCGCAGCGGTATGTTTCCGTGGGCGGCGATACCGGGTTCGCGGCAAACTGCCGCAGGCTGGCCGACCCAAGGGTTTCCGTCTGCTCTATCTAAAATATTTGTATCTGCTGAGAACGCCATCCCGCCGTAAGGCAGCTATTGTTGTACCACGGGAAGAGGTCATTCGGTTTGACCGCTATCAGGAGCAATTCTATTACCTGTGGGAAAACCGCATCGACAGCGTAGCGCAGCTGACGATGCAGCATGACGCGCTGCAAGCGGAGATCGACGCGCAGACTGACCACCGAGCCGACCTGTATCGCCTGCATCGCAGAGCGCCGGAGGATACAGCCTGTGCTGAGGGAGATCACCAGATCACGGCAAGGCTCCGGGTGCTGCGCCGGGAGTTGAAGCTGTGTGTCCGTATCGAGGGAGATATTCCCACCGTGCAGGCACAAATCAAATTGCAGGAGGAAAGGAGCCGCCATGAAAAAGCTGATAAAAGCAAACCTGAGCCGCGTGCTGGAACTGACCGCGGATCACCAACCCGTTGACCGAGCTGCATTGGCCGCAGCGACAAAAAGCCTGTCACAAAGCCGATCCAACGACTACCTGTTTCTGGTGCGTAAAGACCGTTTCCATTTGATGGATCTGTCTGAGGTCTATGCAGACGGCAGCGACAGCAATTCTTTTCTCGCTGCGCTGGAAACACAGACCCTGCTGGCCGGTGTTGGCGATGCTGCTCCATGTGGAGTGCGTAGAACACGGCGTTCACCGCGGCAGTGTGATTCTGGCGGATCACTCCGATTTAGTTCGGGATGTGGCCTTTGCCGCGGCGCTTCCCGATGCCCAGCGTGAAGCACATATCCGCGAAATGGTACGCCGCTGTGTGCGCTATGCGTCGCAGTGTACTATGATGGAACTGATAACTTATCTGAAAACCGGGAGGTGCGATTAAATGGACACAAGCGGAGAAGCGGCTGATCTGGTGGTCAAGGAGAGCATCCAACTGACCGAGGCCAGTATCAAGCTGCTGGCGGCAGGGAGTAAAAAAATCTTTGCCGCCTTTTATATGCCATTGCCAAAGATAATAAAAAAGCTGGTCGGCAAAACCAGCATGAACCGTCTGCTGCGAGGCAAGGAACTGAAAAGTTTTTGCATCAAGGAAGAAGATTTTGCGGAGTTCCGCAAGTATGCCCGGCCTAATGTCCTCTTTGCGGCCGTCCAGGACACCAAGGCGAATGACGGGCTGGTGGCGCTTGTCACCAATACGGACTTTCGTGCCGCAGGTCAACCTTGTTCATGCAGCGCCGGGGTTATCCCGCCCCCGACAGAGGAGCAGGAGGAGCCTGCGGCAAAAAAAAAAGACGCACCCCTGCACTCAACAAAGGAACTCCTCACCAGAGCGCGGAATGGCTCGACAGCATCGAGGACGAGCCAGACGATGAGGACTACTGACACGGCGGAGAAGATCAGCGATATTCCCACCGTAAAAGGCCGGTTGGCGGTCTTGCAGAAAACCGCATTGAAGTGCACGGAACACCATGCCCATCTTCTGGCGGTGCAGGTTTATATCCACGGACTTGTCGAAAAGATTCACGCCCTTTTGAAGTATATCTCGCCGGAGGTCGGCTCCTCCAGAAGATTCAGCGAACGCAGCATTGTAGTGCCGGAGCCGGACGGCCCGATTATCGCCACGACCTCGCCGCCGCGCTTGACGTCCATGCTGCAATCGTCCAGTGCCTTTTACCTTGCCGTCGTTATATTCCTTTTTACAAGATTACGGACGGAAATGAGAACCTCACTGCTGTTTGTCGCCACGGCGCATCCTCCTCTCTATTGCCTCGATACCGCTTTGAGGCGGGGTAGTTTATGCAGAAATAAATGAGCGCGGCCATGGTGTACGGCGCAGAGCGTGATATGGCGCTGGCCGTGGTCTTTATGGTGGCAAACATGAGCTCCGCCATACCCAGCATGGAGCAATGATAGAGCTTTCCTTCACCATCGTGACGACCTCGTTTGCAAGCGCGGGGAGGACGTTCTTTATCGCCTGAGGCAGCACGACAGGCGCATGCTGCTGCCCGCGTTCAGACCGAGGGAGCGCGCCGCCTCCTGTCTGTCCGATATCCACGGCAGTATGCCGCCGCGGAAGATCTCCGCCACATAGGCCGAGGAGTTCAGCGCCAGCGCGACAACGCCGGGAATGAAGCGGCTGATATCCACGAAGCCGAGGATGGTGACGCGCGGGAGTGGATATGACGCCCACGAAGAAAGAGGCCGAAAGTAAGTAATGCTGAGCTGCACGAAACAGCGGCGATCAGGCAGATTTCTGCGATATACGCGCGCCGGACAGGCACTTTATAAAGCGGTTCTTGCTCAGGCGCATGAGCGCCAGCTTGCTTTCCGGGACGAAACCGCCAGCGCGACGGACACGACCGCCAGC
>VOFK01001872.1_pt1 | contig 10702 bp, 18 predicted proteins | sample 5384121 | NCBI WGS metagenome assembly VOFK01 (sample SAMN12384730, study PRJNA508395) | human gut metagenome | isolation source: healthy gut J | host: Homo sapiens | reverse complement strand
TGGTAAAAGAGGATATGGACCTTTGATGAAAAGAGGCTCTTTGCATAGCGATGAGCCGATGATAACATTGGGAGATCGACAAGTGATTATGGAACGTGATGGATGGACTGTGAGGACCAGATCGTAAATGTGCTGCACATTGAACATACGATAGCTGTTGAGCTGGTGAAGCTGGATATTTTGTTCTTCATTCAAATTCATAGAAGAAGCTTTAGGAGATAATAGAACAAGATGGAGAGAAGGGAAGCATTGTCAAATGCAATGTTTCGTGTTGAATTAGAAAACGGACATGAGATTACTGCACATATTTTCAGGAAAGATGCGTATGCATTACATTAAGATCCTTCCGGGGGATAAGGTAAGAGTAGAAAATGTCTCCGTGATCTATCGAAAGGTAGAATTGCTTTTAGATACAAATAAAATTAAACACGATATGAAAGTAAGAGCATCTTTAAAGAAGCGTACACCTGAGTGCAAGATAGTAAGAAGAAAGGGGTCGCTTATACGTAAGTTAGTTAACAAGAAAAATCCTAAGTATAAACAACGTCAAGGATAATTTATTATTTTTGCAAAATAATCTAAGTAAGTAATATGGCTATAAGAATAGTTGGTGTAGACTTGCCACAAAATAAAAGAGGAGAAATCGCTTTTGACTTATATCTATGGTATTGGTCGTAGCGCTGCAAAATCCGTATTAGATAAGGCTGGGGTTGATCGTGATATCAAAGTTAAGGATTGACAGACGATCAAGCCGCAAAAGTTCGTGAAGTCATTGGCGCTGAGTACAAGGTTGAAGGTGACCTCCGTTCAGAAGTTCAGTTGAACATCAACCGCCTGATGGATATTGGTTGCTACAGAGGTGTTCGTCACCGTGTTGGTCTGCCTTTGAGAGGCCAAAGCACAAAGAACAACGCTCGTACTGTAAGGGGGTAAGAAGAAAACTGTTGCAAATAAGAAAAAAGCTACTAAATAATAAGAGTTAATATGGCAAAGCAAACAGTCGCAGCAAAGAAGAGAAACGTAAAAGTTGACGCTTACGGTCAAGCTCATATTCATTCTTCTTTTAACAACATTATTGTGTCTTTAGCGAATAGCGAAGGACAAGTAATCAGCTGGTCTTCCGCTGGTAAGATGGGATTCAGAAGCTCTAAGAAGAATACTCCTTATGCAGCTCAGATGGCAGCACAGGATTGCGCTAAAGTAGCTTATGATCTTGGTTTAAGAAAGGTGAAAGTATTCGTTAAGGGCCCGGGTAACGGTCGTGAGTCCGCTATCAGAACGATCCATGGCGCAGGTATCGAGGTAACAGAAATCGTTGATGTTACACCGCTTCCTCATAACGGGTGTCGTCCTCCGAAAAAAGAGAAGAGTATAATTAATTATAGTTTCTTAAACATTGAATCCGGAATTGTGAATAGATTGCATATTGACCTTATCCTCTCTGTAATCGCGGCTGCACGGTTCCAGATTCAAACAGAACATTTAAAAAAATAAAAAATGGCAAGATATACTGGACCAAGAACAAGAATTGCCCGTAAGTTTGGTGAGGCAATATTCGGTGCGGATAAAGTTCTTTCTAAGAAGAACTATCCTCCTGGACAACATGGTAACTCCAGAAAAAGAAAGACTTCTGAATACGGTATCCAGCTTCGTGAGAAGCAAAAAGCAAAATACACTTATGGCGTATTGGAGAAGCAATTTAGAAACTTATTCGAAAAGGCTTCACGCTCTAAAGGTATTACCGGTGAGGTGCTTCTTCAATTGTTAGAAGGCCGTCTTGACAACGTGGTTTATCGTTTGGGTATGGCCCCCGACAAGAGCCGCAGCTCGTCAGTTGGTTTCTCATCGTCACATTACAGTAGACGGAAGTGTTGTAAACATTCCTTCTTACTCTGTAAAACCCGGTCAGGTTATTGGTGTTAGAGAAAAAATCTAAATCCATGGAGGTTATTGCCGACGCATTGTCAGGCTTCAACCACAGCAAGTATCCTTGGATTGAGTGGGATCAGTCTTCAATGAGCGGAAAATTACTGCATCTGCCGGAAAGAGCTGACATTCCTGAAAACATTAAAGAGCAGTTGATCGTAGAATTGTATTCTAAATAATAATTGATTTCCATGGCGATATTAGCATTTCAAAAACCCGATAAAGTATTAATGTTGGAAGCGGACAATTTCTTCGGAAAGTTTGAATTTCGTCCGTGTTGGAACCCGGCTATGGTATTACAATAGGTAATGCTTTACGTCGTATTCTCCTGTCGTCACTTGAAGGTTTTGCTATTACATCCATTAAGATCGACGGGGTTGACCATGAATTTGGTACAATCCCGGGTGTTATCGAGGATGTAACAAACATTATCTTGAATCTGAAGCAAGTTCGTTTCAAGCATATCGTAGACGACATCGAGAATGAAAAGTGAGTATTACTGTTTCGGGCGGAAGTGTTCAAAGCCGGTGATATTGGTAAGCAACTGACTGGATTCGAGATCTTGAATCCTGATTTGGTTATTTGCCGCTTGGATCCGACCGCAAGTTTCCAGATTGAATTGACTATTAATAAAGGTCGCGGTTATGTACCCGCAGATGAGAACAGAGACCCGAACGCAGATATGCATGTGATCGCTATCGACTCTATCTTCACTCCGATACGTAACGTAAAATATTCAATCGAGAACTTCCGTGTTGAACAGAAGACGGACTACGAGAAGTTGGTTCTTGAAATAGCCACAGATGGTTCTATTCATCCGAAGGAAGCGTTGAAGGAAGCAGCGAAGATTCTGATTCATCATTTCATGTTGTTCTCAGATGAAAAGATTGCGATCGAGACAGCGGATACTGAAGGCAATGAAGAGTTCGATGAAGAAGTACTTCATATGCGTCAGTTGCTTAAGAGCAAGCTGGCTGATATGGACCTTTCCGTTCGTGCATTGAATTGCTTAAAGGCCGCAGATGTTGAAACATTAGGTGAGTTGGTTAAGTTCAATAAGAATGATTTGTTGAAATTCCGTAACTTCGGTAAGAAGTCGCTCACTGAACTTGATGAACTGCTTGAGAGCTTGAACCTTTCATTCGGTATGGATATCACAAAATATAAATTAGATAAAGTAAGTAAACGATGAGACATAATAAGAAATTCAATCATTTAGGTCGTACAAATACTCACCGTGACGCAATGCTTTCGAATATGGCTTGTTCTTTGATCAAGCATAAGAGAATCTTTACTACGACAGCAAAGGCAAAAAGCGCTGCACGTAAGTATGTAGAACCACTTATCACGAAGTCTAAGGAGGATACAACTCACTCTAGACGTGTGGTATTTAGCAATTTGCAAGACAAATTTGCTGTAACAGAGTTGTTCAAGGAAATTGCTCAGAAGATCGGTGATCGTCCGGGTGGTTATACCAGAATTATCAAGACTGGTAACCGTTTAGGTGACAACGCAGCTATGTGCTTTATTGAGTTAGTAGACTATAATGAAAAATATGTTGAAGGATACAGCCGCTAAGAAAGCTCCTAAAACAAGACGTTCTCGTAAAAAAGCAACAGCAGCGGTTACTGAGGCTCCTGCAGCTGAAGCAGCTAACGAGGAAAAAAAGCAGCTGAATAAGCAAAGTTTTTTACAAGCATATAAGAAAAAGCGATTCGTATCACACGGATCGCTTTTTTGTTTATTAGCGAATTGATAAATTTGATGAGTTATAAAGGAACATTCCTTGCTTGGCTATTGTTATATTTGTGAAAAAGAAAAGTAAGACATCATTGAACAACTAATAAAACAAATATAGTAATATGGAAATTGTAAAAGTAGTAGGTAGAGAGATCCTAGATTCACGTGGCAACCGACAGTAGTAGATGTACATTTGGCTTCCGGCGCATTCGGTCGTGCGGCTGTACCTTCTGGCGCCTCTACCGGTGAGAACGAGGCTATCGAGTTACGCGATGGCGATAAGAATCGCTACGGTGGCAAAGGCGTTCTCCGTGCCGTGGATAATGTAAATAAGGTAATCGCTCCCGCCATTTTAGGAATGAGCGCCTTGAATCAAAGAGAGATAGACCATAAGTTGCTGGATTTGGATGGTACAAAGACAAAATCAAATCTAGGAGCTAACGCTATGTTAGGTGTATCGCTTGCCGTAGCGAAGGCAGCGGCTAATTATCTGGATCAGCCTTTATATCGTTATATCGGTGGAACAAATACCTACGTGTTACCGGTTCCTATGATGAACATTATCAATGGAGGTTCTCACCCGACGCCCGATCGCTTTTCAGGAATTCATGATTCGTCCGGTAGGTGCGAAGAGTTTCCGTGAGGGGGGCTTCGTATGGGCGCAGAGGTTTTCCATGCGTTGAAGAAAGTATTGCACGATCGTGGCTTGAGCACGGCTGTAGGTGATGAGGGCGGTTTCGCCCGGCATTGAATGGTACGGAAGATGCCTTGAATTCTATTATGGCCGCTATCAAAGCCGCTGGATATGAGCCGGGCAAGGATGACGATAGCCATGGATTGCGCTGCTTCCGAGTTTTATCACGATGGTGTGTATGATTATACGAAATTTCGAGGGTGAGAAAGGCGCTAAGCGTAACGCCCAGCAACAAGTCGCTTATCTGAGTGAGTTGGTGAACAAATACCCGATTGATTCTATCGAGGATGGTATGGACGAGAATGACTGCCGGTTGGCAAATGCTAACCTCCACGCTAGGCGGAAAAATGCCAGTTGGTAGGTGATGATCTGTTCGTTACAAACGTAGAGTTCTTGAAGAAAGGTATCGAGAAGGGTTGCGCGAACTCCATCTTGATCAAGGTAAATCAGATCGGTACATTGAGCGAGACATTAGACGCTATCGAGATGGCCCACCGTAATGGCTACACATCCGTGACTTCCCACCGTTCCGGTACGAGACAGAGGACGCTACGATCGCAGATATCGCCGTAGCTACCAACAGCGGACAGATCAAGACCGGCTCATTGAGCCGTTCCGATCGTATGGCGAAATACAACCAGTTGCTTCGTATCGAGGAGGAATTGGGTTCCTTGTTTATGGTTATAAGACTTATAAGAAAAAAACGGGGCAAGCCTACTAATCGATAGCCGGCCTGCCCCTAACATTTAATGATTATAAATCTATTGCCCTAAATAAGAGAGTGAATGTGTTGTATCTCTTCTCTAGAGACCGAGAAGTTCCTGTTCCCGGCCAATTTATTTAATACGAGTGTGCCTATGTTTTCTGCGCTTTCCTTATCCGGGAACGCAATTACCGTATCAATAGAGGGAATGGTGGGTTGGTAAATCAACACCTTTCCGTTTCATCCTAATCTGGTACCCCAGCCATCCCCCCTGATTGAAACGTTTGCAACTCCAGTTGCCGCCCGGGAGAAGACCCCATTTCTTCACCCCGGAAAAAGATAAATAAAACAGTAATACCGGCAGTACCACTAGGCCCGGTACGAACCAAGCCCGTCCTTTCTTAGTACTCATCATCGTCATATTCATTCGGGTGAAGTTCCCAAATATCATCAAATTGAGTGGTACCACTTTTTTTGCCGGATACTACGAATCCTTTCGCCAGAGGAAAAGATGCTGTCGCCGTACGGGGCAGTTCCCTTGAATTTAGCCACGTTTTCCCATAGATCGGTGGCCGGATAATATTTCCAAGTGTCGCTACGTAGGCTTCCGCTCACCGCAAGTCAGATAAGCGGCTCCATCAATCACGAAAAAGCAACCCCCGTTCGTACGTGTGATCGTATAATCATCGTCATAATCCTCGTCCGAGGAATCCGATATATCCCTAAGTTGGGTCCATGATTCCGTGCTGGGATCGAATTTCCAGAAATCGTCTACATATTCGCCGTTATTTTGTCCTGCAACATACATAAAGCGATTCCATTTATCACGAAGCTGGTAGCGCCCCTGACGCTTTGTCCCGCCGATACTGATCGTTTGCGTCCAGCTATTTGCCACTGGATTAAAGGCATAAAAAAGTCTTTTAGGTAATTCCCGTCGTATCCGCATCCGATATACGCTTTACCGTTTACCCCGAAGGCCACGGCTCCATATCGGCCCGAGCCGGGGAAATCCGCTTTCTGTGCCCACGTATTGGTGGTCGGGTTAAATTCCCAGAAGTCATTCAAGTAATTGGTACCGTCGTATCCGGTTCCCAGATATCCCTTTTCATCTACCGCCATAGCTACGGCCGAATTGCGGGCGGTTCCGGGAAAGTCCGCCTTTTTGCGTCCCAAGTATTCGTTCCATATCATATTCCCAACAATCCGATAAACGATTTTTTCCGTCGTTTCCGCAAATCAGATATCCTTTGTTACCGATCGTGAAAGAGGAGGCGTAATTTCGCGCCAATCCGTCCATGTCAGAGACACGGTACCACTTACCGATCAAATCATCGTCATCATCATCACTGCAAGCGCTGATGATGACAGGAAGAAAAGCGATCAAGAATACAAGAATCCTTTTGTGTATCATTCTAACTACGTGTTTTGTTTTTACGGAAGCAAAAGAACGAGGGTTTTACGAGACCCACAAATTAAATCGGTAAACATACGGTTTTTATCGGTGAATAAGCCGGATTTATAGGTTAGGGCCTCGAATGGTTTTGAAATCGGTTTCATCTTCAGTATCGGGCCGTTTACAGAGGAAACCGGTGGGTTCATGGGTTTATCTTGCCGGGTTTTTGCGCTAAATACGTTTTCTTTGCCATCGGATTGATAAAAGATTATTCGCTTATTAAATAAGAAGTATGGTTAGAACATTCTTTGCTTTGGGGTGCTTGATGCTCTGTCTGGGACTGTTTTCCTGTTATGACGAGAACGGTACGTATGGCAGCGATCTGGTGGACTCGCTTTCCGTAACGTTCGTATAGATACCAGCACGGTCGTAGTGACCTCGGTATTGATCGACTCGTTGGAGACATCCGGTAAGAACGTCGCTTTGGTAGGCCGGTACAAAACATTCATTATGGGGAGTCGTCTCGTCGCATAGCTTTATCGCTTATGAGAGACCGAGCTATGGGACTGATCCGGACGAGACGGTCGTACTGGACTCGCTAGTCCTGTCTCGCTTTCGACGGTCGCTTTGTAGGAGACACGACCCCTCCAACAAACCCTCTCGATTTATCAGCTAACGGAGAAGATTGTCTTAAACGATAACGGGTACTTATATAATAATAGCAGTGTCTCTTACGCTCCCCGAGGCTTTGGCGGTCTGCTCATTTAAAACCGAAGCCGAAGGGGGGAGAAACTGGAAGTCCGTCTTCCCCTGATGCGCTAGGGCAAGACCTCTTGTCCCGTTTTCATGCGCAGGATCAAGCGGTGTCCGAGGATCGCTTTTGAGGACTATTTCAAGGGGGTGGCGATCGTGCCGGACTTGGCGGGAAGCGAGTCTCTGCTGACTTTCACGGTAGCCGATTCCTCCGCCGCTTTAGTCCTGCATTATCATTTATCCGATGAGCTTTCCACGGAGAAGGAATTATGGTTCTTCCCAAATACGGATACCCAGTTCAATCATATCGACCATGACCGTAGTGGAACGGATATGGCAGGATATCCGATGAAAGGAGTGGAGATACCTTCGGCTGAGCTTAGTAACCGGGGCGTATTATTCGGAGGCTTGGGTTGGTATACCCGTCTGGAATTCCCGTATTTGAATAATCTGATGCAACAAGGCACGCAAGTGGAGATCGAGAGCTTTACTTAAGATTTATCCCGAGCAAGGCACTTATTCGGATTACAATACCTTGCCGGACAGCCTCTACCTTTATATCGCCGATGAGAATAATGTGGTGACGGATGCCGTGACCGATTATCTCGGTTCCGAGGTTCAACGAGGTATATCGGAAGACAATACGTTTAACGAGAACACCTATTATTATTTCGACGTGACTCAATTCATGCAAGAGGAGCTAGGTGCCTTTGGCATGTATAAACATAATCTTCAGTTGGTTTTTAATAGTGATGATTACACCGGCACGTTCAAGAACTTGACGTTTAACGATCAGGGAGGACGTAACCCGGTCACCCTACAACTTATTTATAAGGTCTATGAAAGTTACTAGATACCTTCTTTACCCTTGCCTCTTGATGGCGGCAAGCGCATCCGCGCAGAATACGATGACTTCCTCGCCTTTACTCGATGTTTGGACTGGGTGAGATGGCTTCTGGTTTATATGGTCAAAATACCTCGATGGCGGGATTGTCACTGTCGGCATGCGGGGAAGGGATGCTGATGAATATAGAGAATCCTGCCGGATTGACGGCGTTGGATAGTTGTAAGTTGTTCGCTGAGGCATCTGCCTTCGTGAAGAATGAGCGATACCGCTCAGACGGGAGCTCTAGCAACGCATTCACCGGAAATTTCTCCGCTTTCTCATTGGGAGGGCGTATCATGCGACGGTGGTATATGTCCGCCGGGGTAACTCCTTATAGTTTCGTTGGGTATTATTTTAAGTCCTCGCAAGAGTTGGAAGGATCTCCCGGAACCTTTGTAACCAGTACGTTTTCGGGGGACAGGCGGGCTTTCCAAGGCTTTCCTTTCCCAAGGGGGATTTTTATTGATCAAGCATCTGTCAGTCGGTATGAATCTTAATTTTATCTTCGGAAATATGACACTGAATGAGATACAAAGTGCGATGACAGTGTCAAGGGAGATGTCCGGCCGCTCTTTTTACGCCGATTTCGGTTTACAATATCATCGTCCGATCGCCCGGGAAACCTTTCTAACGGTCGGCGCCATTTACGGTTATAAGCAACGGATCTCATTGAAAAACACGGTGACGGTGACGGGAAGCAGCACGGAAACCCCCTATAACCACAAAAGGGTGACACAATATCTACCTCAATATATAGGTATCGGTAGCTCATTGGCGCATAAGAAATGGACGTATGTGTTGGACTATCTGTTCCGGCAATACGGGGTATTGAACTCGGGCGATAGCCGGGTAAAGTTCCGGGATTCGCATGAGCTACGCTTGGGCGTATGCTATTTCCCGAATGGATTTAGCTCCAGCAGTTATTGGAAACGGATGTCTTATAAAGCGGGTGTTTCCGTTTCACGCCTTACCTGCGGTTGAAAGGGCAATCCGGCGGGGCGTATCGGGTAAGCGTTGGCTTGGGGTTGCCCGTCTTGAATGGCCGTATCAATACGGCGTTTTATTACGATCGTCTCCAATTGCAAGGGAATGCGTTGCGAAGGGATATCATGGGCTTTACGGTGACCTATACATTAAGCGAGAAGTTTTATCAAGTGAAACTTTAGTTACTCTTGAAGAGACAGTTTATTCATCAAGGCTGGCAGGTACGAGTCGCTGATAGGGATCAGTTCCTCCCCGATACGTATCCGCTTACGCTCTATATAATTAATGTGGGAGAGGGATACGATGTAAGAGCGATGTACCCGGCAAAAACGATTCCTGTCCAGAAACTCCTCGAACCGCTTCAAGCTGACTTGCGTGAGCAGGGGCTTGCCATTGATACGGTGTACCTTTACATAATCGCCGTACCCTTCGAGGAAAAAGGATCTCTTTCCCGGCGGAGGCGAATGATCTTGCTGCCCCCTCCCGGACGAAGATGGGGCGTTCTGTTTGCTCCTTGCTCAGCGCTTGGTGGACATCGGCCAAAGCCTTGTCCAGTTTCTCGAAATATCCCATGAGCGTGTTCAGGGTCGAGGTGTCTCCGTCGAAAGTGATACATTTCAGCATAGTGTTTTTACCTTTATTTGTTGTACCGCAAAAATAACAGGAAAGTTCGGTGAAGAAAGGTTAAGCGCCGATTAGTGGTATAATCGGGTCGGTGAATCGCCTTACGGGAGGGGGTGAAAAGACATTATTCCTCCTCCCTCAGAATCCATTTCTTGAAGACCGGGGTCTTGGTTTTGCTAATGATAATACGTTCGGGGACAGGTAAAGTGAGGTTGACGGACAGGCGGCTCCCCGAACCAAAGATCTATATCCTTGATGGCGTTGCGTGAAATGATGAATTGACGGTTGGCCCGGAAGAAAAGCCTCTCGTCCAGTTGCTCTCCCAACGCGTCGAGGGTACGGTCTACGGATGTTGTTTTCCGTCGAAGGTATAGGCGGTAACTTTCTCGTTGGCCGTATAGAAATAAAGGATCTCCTCAACTGGTAACGGATAGAATTTATCGGCCAGCATGATCAATAAGCTCTTGATCGTGTGGCGACTCTGGATTGTACGGTTCAAGTTTGCCGGATATGTGCCAGCCTTTCCTCGGTATCGAACAACAGCCGTAATTTATTCAAGGCCCTTTCCAGCGAGGCTAGCGTGACGGGTTTCAGCAAATAATCGATACTGCTCACTTGAAAAGCCTGCAATGCGTACTCAGCGTAGGCGGTAGTGAAGACTACCGGGGCATCGATCTCCACCTGCTCGAATATCTTGAACGCCGATCCATCCGCTAAATGGATATCCATGAAGATGATATCCGGATGAGGCGATGTCCGGAAAAACTCCACGCTCTCTTCGATACTCTCCAGCTCGGCGATCACCTCGATCAGGGGTAACCGTATTTTGCGCTAGGATCGCCTTTAAGCTATTAACGGCGGTAGTCTCATCTTCTATAATAACTGCTTTCATGAGTGAATGGGTTTATTAAGTAAAGGAAGCGTGACCTTGAAATATTCCTTGCGGTTGGAGATCTGGATGTCCTTTCCAGCAATACGTAACCGGAACGAAGTACTGAT
>VOFK01001664.1_pt1 | contig 10710 bp, 13 predicted proteins | sample 5384121 | NCBI WGS metagenome assembly VOFK01 (sample SAMN12384730, study PRJNA508395) | human gut metagenome | isolation source: healthy gut J | host: Homo sapiens | reverse complement strand
CGGCAAGGCTTGGATTTGACCATTATGTATTCAACTTTAAAGACGGCTTTTTAACGAGATGTCACACGTTTTATATGTGCGTACGAAAGCGGCGCGACCCCTAATCCCCTATTGACTGCAACAGATTTATAAAAAATTCAAGCTGCTGTTTGACCGCGCAAAAATTTTTAAGGTGCGACTTTATCGCAACAGGGCACCACGCAAAGAATTGAGCAAAGAGACGGCACGAATATGCGAGAAAAAGGGCTGGACGAGTCTAAAGACCAGAGCTACGTGCTCTATTCGCTGTCACAGCAGGCGCTTGCACACGCTTTGCCGCTGGGCGGACTTGACAAAGAAACGGTGCGTCAAATTGCCGGACAGGCTCGATTTGTAAACACCAAGCAAGCCGGACAGTCAGGACATCTGCTTTGTTCCGGACGGCGATTACGCAGCGTTTATAGAGCAGTATACGCACAAGACCTATCCGCCGGGTGAATTTACCGACGAAAACGGCAGGGTTCTCGGTACTCACCGCGGTATGATACGCTATACCGTCGGACAGAGGCGCGGGCTGGGTCTTGCACTGCCTGAGCCGATGTACGTAAAAATATAAGGATACCGAAAACAACCGTGTTTGTGCTGGCGCCCGACAGCGGGCTGTACTCCGACACACTCTCACGGCACATGATTTCAACTGGATTTTTTATTCGAAGACCCGGGATGGGAATTCCGCGGTACTGTCAAAACGCGCTATAAGGCGACAGCGGCGGACGCCACTGTCATTCCGCTTGGAGGCGGGCGCGTGAAAATTGTTTTTGACACAGCGCAGAGAGCCATAACCCGAGGTCAGGCAGCCGTTGTCTATCAGGGCGACGCTGTCGTCGGCGGGGGAACGATAGAATAAAACAAACAGCTTAAAACGACGGCAGGGATGCCGTCTTTTCAGGCTTGCATTGAAAAGGAGAAATAATATGTGGTTTTGGTTATCAATAGCAGCGCTTATATGCTGGTCAGGCTCTGACCTGTTTTCAAAAATCGGATGCTCCGACCCGTCGGACAAGCGCTCACATCTCAAAATGGTCACAGCAGTCGGCATGGTCATGGGACTGCATGCGGCATATGAAATATTTATCGGCAAAACGGAAATTTCGTTTGACATCATACTGACATACCTCCCCGTTTCGCTTCTGTACATAGGCTCTATGGCGCTGGGGTACATCTCGCTGCGCTATATTGAGCTGTCCGTATCGTCACCGATATGCAATTCCTCCGGTGCGCTTGTCGCAATAATGTGTCTTATAACAGGCGGAATCGGACAGACAAGCACGGGACAGCTTATCGCAACCGCGATTATCTGTATCGGCGTTGTAGGGCTCGGCTTTGCCGAAGCTTACGAGGACGAGGAAAAACGCGCAGCCCGCCAGCAAAAAGGCAACCGCAAATATTCAAAATCGGCGCTGGCAATCATTCTCCCGCTGGCGTACTGTATTCTTGATGCGGCGGGTACATTTGCAGACAGTCTTGTACTGGAAAAGCTGTCAGAGGACTCATCCAACGTCGCTTATGAGCTGACATTTTTCACAGCAGGCATATGTACTCTGATTTATACGCTTATTATAAAGAAAGAAAAGCCTGTACTGAAGCGCACGCTGCCCAAATACGTCGGCGCGGTCTGCGAAACGGCGGGACAGTTTGCATACATTTACGCCATCGGAGACAGCGAGCACGTAATGCTTGCGGCACCGATAATTTCGGCATACTGCGCGGCGTCGGTAGTATGGTCACACGCATTTTCCTGAAGGAAAAAATGTCATGGAAGCACTACCTTGCGATTGCAGTCACAGTCGTCGGCATTGTTATTATGGGTATTTTCGATATTTAGGGAAAAAGACATGGCAAAGACACCTGAAAAAACAAACGTCATGCGGCTTTTAGACAGTGTGGGAGCAAATTATATTCCTCATTTTTATCTGAACAGCGGCGCTGTATCAGGCGCCGATGTAGCCGCTGTGCTGGGAGAAAAAGCAGACCGTGTTTTCAAAACACTGGTTACTGTCGCAGCGTCAGGAATGAATTATGTTTTCATGGTACCTGTAAACCGCGAGCTGGATCTCAAAAAAGCGGCAAAAAGCGTCGGGGAAAAGAAAATTGAAATGATAAAGGAGCGACAGCTTTTGCCTCTTACCGGATACGTACACGGAGGGTGCTCGCCGATAGGTATGAAAAAAAGCTTTTGCACTACGATTGATTTACACGCGGCAGAATGTGAAACGATATATTTCAGCGGCGGCAAAATCGGATTTCAGGTGGAAATGATGCTTTCAGAGCTTGAAAAAGCGCTGAAATTCAGTCTGGCGGATATAACAAAATAATAAAGCAGCGAGCATACAAGGCTCGCTGCTTTTTTCTATCCTGATAATTACAAAAACGGGCTAACTCCTGTTTTTAACAACAGTATAAGTACCGCTGCAAAGGGGCTTAACGCTAAGTCCGTCATCAAATGAATAACCGATGCCCGAACGAATATATCCGCTCATTTCGGCAGGAGCTTCAACCGTCAGTATAATACGGTCGCCCGCGCGCTCCCACTCGGAGGATATTCTGCCGGCGGGTGCAATATGAAACCCTTTTGCATATTTGAGCGCACCGACAAAGCAGGGCGCAATATCAACCCTGTTAACATCACGACATAAGGGATTGAGACGAATTCCGGACAGATACCGGATAAACCAACTGCCGATATCGCCCCAGAAATGATGATTTCGTGAAGCAGTCCTGCCGCTGACCCTGAAGTTTTCCCAGAGACTTGTCGCACCGTTTTCAAGCCAAAACCCGTATGAGGGAAATCCGGGACCGACAATCATCTTAAACGCAAGCTCAGCCTGTCCGAACTGCGCTAAAACATGAAACAGCACACGTGCGCCTAAAACGCCCACATCAAACCGACCGTTCTTTTCTTCAATAAGAGACATAAGCCTTGAAAACGCCGCGCTTTTTTCGCCCGGCTCAAAAATATCATAGAAAATTGCCATAGCCTGAGACGTCTGGCAGCTTCCCGCAGCGGTGAAAGTCCCCCAGTCAACAAGCTGTTCACGAACTATATTTTTAAACCGCACCGCCAACGTATGTGCAAAATCTCTCTGAGCGGTCATTCCGACAGCGTCAAACATAGCCTCCATTTTTCGGGCAATGTCAGACGCTATTACCGTATCGGTAAATTCCAGCGGCGCCACATATGCAGAGCTCTGACGGTCAACATGGCACCAATCGCCCAGTCCGATTTTCAAAAGACCTCTGCTGTCTGTACGGGTAGTCAGATAGTGCAGATACAGCATAAACGCGCCCGCGGACTCTTTTATCATATCAGTCTCACCGCAATAGACATATACATAATACGGCAGGTATGCCAGCACGCAGTCCCATGCGGGGCCGTTGCCCCATTTAAATCCCCAACCGCCTGTCGGGATTATACCGGGCAGGCTGCCGTCGTCCTTCTGTGCTTTACAGATATTGCGCATCCATTCGCGGTAGCTGTTTTTAACGTCAAGATTGATAATCATATGCTCGGCGGACAGCGCCGCGTCCGCTGTCCAGCCGTTTTTCTCGCGGTGCGGACAGTCGGTGGGAAAATAGTAAAAATTAGCAAGGTCCGAACGCCGTGTACAGTCGAAAAGCTTATTAACCGTCTCATCGGAGCAGCAAAACCCGCCCCGTTCTTTAATATCGGAGTTCATAACAAGATATGTAAGCAGTTCCTCGGTCGCCTGGGAAGCCGTAATTCCGCTTACAAGCACATAACGGAAGCCGTGATATGTAAACCGCGGAGTATAAGTCTCGGTTTTGCCGCCGCGGCAGGTATAAATATCTCGGTGAACAAGCTTTTTGTCACGCTGCCACAGAGCTTCATCCCTGTGAAACCAAACCCGCTCTATATCGAAAGTGCCGTCCTCCTTTACCCATTCGCCGTGAAGCAGCTCTATTTGCTGTCCCGCAGCGCCGTTTACAAAAAGGCGGCAGACACCCGCGCAGTTTTCCGAAATCATACAGAAAACCGTCCCCAGACGGGGTGACGGACAAAGGCTTTATCTCACGGGTGACAGCAATAGGCTCAGCCTCGCAAAGTCTTGCCTCTCCTCTGGGGGCGGGCGCCGAAATCGCGTATTCCCAGCCCGAGTCGTCAAAGCCCGGAAGTGCCCAGCCATCTGTTTCAAGGCGGGCATCATAATGCTCTCCGAAGCGGTAATCGTCAAAGGTGACGGGAGACGGCGCGGTGCGGAAGGTATTATCCGATTGAACGCTGACGGTACTGCCGTCGGCGTTCTGCCAAGTCAGTGACATTGCAAACGAAGGTGCGCCGCGAAATACCGCCTTGTCAAAATCCCAAATATATCCGCCCGGATTATTCTGAAATCCGTTGCCGAGCAATATTCCCACTGCATTGTTACCCTCTTTCAGGGGCAGCTCGTAGCTGTCATAATAAACAATATCGTCCGTATTGCTGATATATGGCGCCAAAGGTCCTTTGGTGCAATTTATGCCGTTAATATAAAGCTCGTAAAAGCCGCATGCCGCAATAAGCACACGTGCCGTCACGGCTTTATCGGTATAGATCTCCTTACGGAAATAAGGCGCCGGAACATGTTTTTCAAGTGTGTTAAACTCTCTGCCTGCCTGTATAAAATGCACGGGAAAATCCATCTTATTGTCTCCTATTTACGGTTTTTATTCCATTACGTTCTTCTTTAAGAAGTTAAAACAGGTTTTGGCGCTGGTCATTGAATCTATCTCATAATTTCCGTCCTGCTCGACGCAGAAATATTTAACGCCCGTCTTTTCTGCAAGCGGTACTATATCGGAAAAGTCGATATTTCCGTAGCCTATATCCGTGATATACGGAGCATTGCCCTTTTCACCGCCGCATGCCGCCATATCCTTAAGATGCAGAATGTCTATCCTGCCGGAAAGACGCTCAATCATACGGCGAATATCCGCGCCGCCGTGCTGAACCCAGTATGTATCCAAAACGAAGCTGATATTATCCTCGGTAAAGCCCTCTATCATGTAATCCATCATCGTTTTTCCGTCAAACTTCTTAAACTCAAAGCTGTGATTATGATATGTAAGCTTGCAGCCGTACTTTTTAAGCTTTGCCGCAGTCCTGTTCATATCCTCGATAAACGCCTTGAGCGTGTCGAGACTTTCCCTTGCCTCCTTTGGCATACCGCCGATACCGACATTTGTCGTGCCGAGCATCTCGTGTATACGCACGGTGTTCTCCGTATCGTTTTTAATTGCTTTCCAATCATAGTGAGTGCCGATAATCTCAATACCCGCGTCATGAGCATACTTTGCAAATCTGTCCGGCAAAATGACAAAATCACCCGCAGTCTGCGCCTGGGTATACCCGATTTGGGCAAGCTCGTTAAAGGTTTTGATAATATCCGTCTCCGTTGTCATTCTGTCGCGGACGCTGTAAAGCTGTATTCCGAGTTTGTTCATGATTTTTCTCCTTTTAAAAAGTTTATATACCGCCCTTTGAAAGCCTCGGTATTTATTAACATCATTATAGCGCAGCACACCCAAAAGTCAATATTAAAAATCAGTACAAAATTATTAATAATTTGCCTCCCGCAAGCCTTAAGGTCTTGAATTTTTACAACGCATATGGTACTATAGTCGAAGTTTATGTATAAAACGGAGGTCTTTAGAATGAAAAGAAACCGCGGCTGGCTTTGCTTTGTGCTTTGCTATCTCGGGTATATGGGAGTTTACATAAGCCGTAACAATCTTTCGATTATAAGCCCGCAGCTCAAAGAGGCGGGCTTTGCAACGGAGGCACAGCTGGGATTGCTGACGGGGCTGTTCTCTCTGGGCTATGCCGCCGGAAAGCTTATATGCGGACCGCTGGGCGACAGATTTAACCCTAAAAATGTCGCAGCGCTCGGCGTTGCCATATCCGGCGTATCCAATATTCTGATAGGAATATCAGTGTGGTTTTTTCTCCTCCTTTCCGTTTATGCTTATAATGTGGATTGCAAACAGCTTCGGTCAATCGCTTGTATGGGGACCGCTGCTGAGGCTGGTTTCACTCAATTTTTCCAAAGAACGCGCACCTTTTATAACCTCAATGCTTGTCACAACGACCGCAACGGGCGGCATCGCGGGTATTCTGCTTGCATCAGGTGTCAGTCACACGGACACGGCACTCGGCTTTTTGGTGCCGGGCGCTGTATCGCTTGCGGCGGCTGCGGCTCTGCTTCTGTTTTTTCCGGGGAAAACTCGCGGCGAAAATTCCGCCCCGTCCCGCGGCGGCATCATTTCTGCATTCCGTCTGAAAGAAGTGCAGAAAATGCTGCTTCCTGCCTTTATGCAGGGTATAATCAAGGATAACGTGTTAAACTGGGCGTCCCTCTATCTTGCGGCACAGTTTCTCATGGATCTCAAAAGCCTGCCGTTTTTTGTACTGCTTATTCCGCTTATCAGCTTTATCGGGCGCCTATGCTATCCGATATTCTATAAAATATGCAGAAATGACCAGGCGCTTGTCACAAAGCTGTGCTTTGCAGGCTGCATCGTTTTTTGTATACCGCTGATACTGGGCGTCAAAAATGAGATTTTGGCTATACTGCTGCTGGTGCTGCTCTCAACTCTCGGCAATGTAATGAACACCTCCTTTTTGTCCATATTTCCGATGTCCATGGAGCATACAGGCAAGGTATCGACGATTGCGTCCGTTATGGACGTCGTTACATATTCGGGACTGGGCATTTCCTCGGCAGTGTTCGGCTGGCTTATCAACTCGTTTGGTCTGACAGGCTACAAAATGATGTTCGGCATGTTCGGTCTGGCGGCTCTCTTGGGACTTTTACTGCTCCAGTTTACAAAAAACACATATAAAAAACCGCTCGATTAACCGCATTAATCGGACGGCTGACAACGATAGGTTTATTGTTTCAAAAGGATTTTAATATTATACTTTCATTACAAATATTATTTTAGTGGTAAGAGCAATGAACAAACTCATTGGTGAAAAAATATCAGAGTACAGAAGGGCATGTGCTTTAACCCGGGAACAGCTTAGGGAAAAGCTCGGCATAACGGGACAGGCGTTATCAAAACGGAACTTTATGTCAGAGAGTGTAAAAGCTCCGGCGGATAAGAACTGAAAAGCAGGCGCCGTACACTTATATGTACGGCGCCTGCTTTTTTTCATCTTAAAATTTAATTTAAAGTACTTTACTTAAAAACTCCTTAAGCCTTGGGCTTTGCGGATTATCAAAAATATCGGCAGGCGTGCCCTGCTCTATAATTTTTCCACCGTCCATAAACACAACGCGGCAGCCGACCTCACGGGCAAAGCCCATCTCATGAGTTACTACCGCCATGGTCATGCCCTCCGCCGCAAGACGCTTCATGACCTCCAGAACCTCGCCCACCATTTCCGGGTCAAGTGCGCTGGTCGGCTCGTCAAACAGCATAACCTCCGGTTTCATGCACAGTGCGCGGACAATAGCCACGCGCTGCTTCTGCCCGCCGGACAGCTGAGACGGATAGTTCCTTGCACGGTCGGCAAGACCGACGCGCGACAGCAGCTCCATTGCCTGCTGCTCTGCCTGTGCCTTGGGCGTCTTTAAAAGCCGCACGGGTGCTATCGTCATATTATCCAGTACGGTCATATGAGGAAACAGATTAAAATGCTGAAACACCATGCCCATTTTCTGACGGTGTACATTAATGTTCACTTTTTTATCGCTGATATTCACGCCGTCAAACACAATCTCGCCGGCAGTAGGAAGCTCCAAAAGATTAAGCGAGCGCAGAAGCGTTGACTTTCCGCTGCCCGACGGACCGATAACGACAACTACCTCGCCGCCGTGTATATCAATGTCCACACCGTCCAGCGCCTTTATTTTACCGCCGTTATAGTATTTGCACAGACCCTTTACCTGTATCAGTGTATTACCGTTCACTTACGCGCAGCCTCCTTTCGAGCTTGCCCACAAGCCAGGACAAAATCATAACTATTATAAGATAGGCAGCCGCAACCGTCATCAGCGGCAAAAAGTAGTTATAGGTTACACCGGCAATAGAGTTGCCCGCCTTGGTAAGCTCCATAACCCCGACATAGCCCGCAACCGACGTCTCCTTCAGCAATGCGATGAATTCGTTGCAAAGCGTCGGCAGCACCGATTTGAACATCTGCGGAATAACTATATACCACATTGTCTGTATGTAATTAAAGCCCAGCGACCTGCCCGCCTCAAACTGTCCGTTATCTACCGACATAATGCCGCCGCGGAAAATCTCGGCAACATACGCGCCGGAATTTATGCCGAAAGCAAAAATACCGACCGGAACGCCGTCCTTAACGGATGCAAATATCAGAAAATACGATATCATGAGCTGAACGACGACAGGCGTGCCGCGGATAACCGTAAGATATACCTTGCATATAAAGTTGAAAAATGCAAGCAGGCAGTAGCCGACGCCGCCGTGCTGCTTTAGCGACTCTTTATTTTTATCATACGACGAACGCACTGCCGCTACCACAATACCTATTACAATACCGATAAGCAGTGCGCCCGCAGTGATTTTCAGCGTATTCAAAAGACCGGTGAGCATCTGCTCATAACGGTCTTTTTCAATAAAAACGGTATGGAAATCAGCGGCAAATCCGTCAAACCAAAGCGTTATATCAGTGATAAGACCGTTAAACCATGCAGAGATTGCTGACATTTGTATATTCTCCTTAATTAATTTTCAGCGCTTTACGCACGTATATAAAAGCTGCCGATGAAAGCGCCTGTATAAAACAGCAATAAGGGCGGTAGTAAACCGCCCTTTGAATTTTGCTGCAAGATTACTCTGCGGGGATATATTTGTCAATAATCTTCTGAAGCTCGCCGTCCGCGATAAGCTCCTCAAGCGCCGAATTGACCTTATCCATAAGCTCGGTGTTTTCCTTGGCAATCGCTATTGCATAATCCTCGTTTGCATACTCGGTGTCAAGAATTTTAAGACCCTCGTTTGCCTTAACATATGCCTTTGCAGGCTCATTGTCTATAATAACGCAGTTTACCTTGCCCGTTTTGAGTCCCTCAACGGCAAGGTTGCCGCTGGCATAGGTTGTAACATTTTCAGCACCGTAATCGTCCGCTGCGTAAATCGCACCGGTCGTTCCCTGCTGGGCACCGATTGTCTTGCCCTCAAGGTCATCGATAGACGCAATATCGCTGCCCTCTTTAACGATAACAACCTGAACACCCTTGGCATAGGAGGATGTGAAGTTTACCTTCTCAAGACGATCCTCTCTTACCGTCATGCCTGCCATGCCCATATCATACTTACCCGTCTGAACGCCGGGAACAATAGAGTCAAACTCAATATCCGCAATTTCCAGCTCCATTCCGAGCTTTTCGGCAATAAGAGCCGCAACCTCCGCGTCAATACCTACGATATTGTCACCGTCATAGTATTCATAAGGAGGAAACTGAGCGTTTGTCGCCATAACAAGCGTTTTCTTTGTATCGCCGCCTGCCGGCGTCTTTTCCGCACAGCCCGCAAGCAGGCAGAGCGTAAGTGCCGCAAGAGCAGCCGCTGCAATAAGCTTTTTCATAATTTTTCATATTAAATTCTCCTTTTTATTCCTTAATAACAAATGTATTATAATGCATAATATTCAGTTTGTCAATAGCTTTTACACAAATTATTCATAAATTTTTTATTCATTCAGCTGCGTCCCTGTATATTTATGCACATAATATGCATAAGAGCTATATTTTATCCCTTAATCTTTCCGAAACAGCAAAAGAAAGAGCTATTTTGATAACGTCGGGAATAATAAAGGGAACTACGCAGGCAAGCAGTACCGACAAAATATCAAATTCCTTTCCGCCGGACATATAGACAAACGCATACCAAAGCGTCCCGAATACATAGCACGCGACAAGCGCCGCTGCCGCCGACAGAATACGCGCCGCCCTTCCCCGCCTCTCAAACGGAAGCATAATAAAGGGAGCCAGCAAAAAGCCGACAATATATCCGCCCGTAGCTCCGAGCAAAACGCCTATCCCCCGAGCGAAAGCCCGAAAACCGGCAGACCTGCAACTCCCAGCACGACATAAACGTCAACAGCAAAAACCGTCTTTTCCAGCCCAGCAGCATTATTGCCAGAAATACTGCGAATGTTCAAGCGTAAAAGGTACCCCATCTCCGGTATCGTTATCCACGCACACAGCGCAATAAGCGCCGAAAGTATCCCTTATTTTACATATTCTTTTTACATTCATTCGGTTATCCTCCGCATTGCATTACATTATATTGTCACCTATTTTATAACATATAGGTTACAATGTCAAAATAATTTTTATCATATGTCCGGTTTAAAGGACATATTTTGCTGTAAATACAGACATAAATAAAACGGAGGAACAGAAAATGGCTGTCAAAAAGAATAGGAAATATAGAAAGAGTACTGATAAGCGAATGTGTAAAGGACATACCTTCATTTTCAAAAAAATCAAAAGACTGTTTGATATGGGCGCCGATCCGGAATGCAGTGAACGAAATAGGAGAATGTGTGCTCGGAATAGTTTTAGAGGGGTATTGCAGTCTTTACGGTGCAAATCTGCGTTCCGGCTTTTTGTGCCGATGCTGGTGGAGATATTTACGGAAAACGGCTTTTAACGTCCGCCGACACGGTCTGAAGGGTGATAAGCGAGCTGCAAA
>VOFK01003899.1_pt1 | contig 10720 bp, 16 predicted proteins | sample 5384121 | NCBI WGS metagenome assembly VOFK01 (sample SAMN12384730, study PRJNA508395) | human gut metagenome | isolation source: healthy gut J | host: Homo sapiens | reverse complement strand
GTAATGCGTAGCGCCGTGCGCGACCGCCCAGTCCTTCATGGCGGCGGCCACCGCGTTGGCGACGCCGAGGTCGAGCTGCGCCCCCTCGTCAATGGTCTTTTTTCAGCGATTGGTATACCTCGGCGGACAAATTGGCTTTCATCACCCTGTCGTCAAACACCAGACTTCCGAAGTATGCGGATACCGTTTCCATTCCCAACTCTCCTTTTTTTCATAAAATAAAGGCAAAGACAGCTTTCATACACCCTGCACATGAAAGACGCCTTTGCCTTTTTTACCGTTATTCTGTTATGGATGACGCCCTGTGCAGCCTGCTCCAAAGACGTCCTTGCCTCCTCGAACGCTGTATTATACACCCGCGTGACGCGTTTGTCAACCCCTTTTTAAGTTTTTATGCTTGCGTGCAATTTTTTGTGATTTCTTTGCAAAAACTTGCGTTTTCTCTTTGACAATAATATGCAGGAACGGGTGTATAATGCTTGCAAATGGGCAAAGGCGTTCATTTTGACGCAGACATACCGTCTGGGTTGAAATGGACGCCTTTGTTTTCCTATTTTCCACGAAAGGAAGAAAGACCAATGAAAGCAGAGGGTCAGGTGCGCATTCCGTCCGGATGCGCCATTGCCGCGGTGATTTCACGAGAAGGCCGCCGGATGACCGGCGAAGGGATCATCGACGCTATGCGGCCGATGCACGACCGCTCCAACGGCTTGGGCGGCGGCTTTGCGGCGTACGGCATTTACCCGGAGTTCCGGATTTTTACGCGTTCCATATGTTCTTCCGACACGCGCGACGACGCGGAAAGAGCTGCGAAGCGTTCTTAAAGGAACGCTTTGAAATCGTACGTTCGGAAATCATGCCCACGCGCAAGCTGCCGGCCATCACGGACGAGCCGATCATCTGGCGCTATTTTCTTCTCGCGCCGCTGCGTTCGGCGCTGGCCTGCCGGCAGTTGGACGAGAGCGTTCGTCGCCGAAACGGTGATGAAGATCAACACCGAGATGCCGGGCGCGTTCGTCTTTTCGAGCGGCAAAAAATATGGGGACCTTCAAGGCGGTGGGCTTCCCCGAGGACGTCGGCGTTTTCTACCGTCTGGAGGAATACGAGGGATACGCGTGGACGGCGCACGGGCGTTACCCGACCAACACGCCCGGCTGGTGGGGCGGCGCGCATCCGTTTGCGTTGCTCGACTACTCGGTCGTACACAACGGCGAGATCTCGTCTTACGATGCCAACCGCCGCTTCATCGAAATGTTCGGCTACAAATGCACGCTGCCAGACCGATACCGAGGTCATCACATATATTCTCGACTACATCACGCGGATACAGGGCTTGACGCTGGAGGAGACAGCGGGCGTAATCGCCGCGCCGTTCTGGAGCACGATCGATTCCAAGCGGGACCCTGCGGAGCGCGGCAGCGGGCGACCTACCTCCGCACGCTGTTCCCCCAGCCTGCTGATCACCGGCCCGTTTTCCATCGTGCTCGGCTTCGACGGCGGGCTGATGGCGCTCAACGACCGGCTGAAGCTCCGCTCTATGGTCCGGTGGGCGAAAGGACGACAGAGTGTTTGTCGCCAGCGAGGAGTGCCGCCATCCGCGTGATGGAGCCGGATGCGGAGAACATCTGGGCGCCGGCGGGCGGCGTGCCGGTCATCATTCGAGTGAAGGAAGGTGCTTATTGATGGGTGTGGAATTCATCTATCCCGAGTTTGAGGTGCGCCGCAGCGAAAGCCGCTGCATCGCCTGCCGCGTCTGCGAGCGGCAGTGCGCCAACGAGGTACATTATTATGATGAAGAACGCGGCGTGATGATGAGCGACGAAAGCAAATGCGTCAACTGCCAGCGCTGCGTCGCGCTCTGTCCGACGCGGGCGCTGCGGATTGTCAAGAGCGACTGCCTGCTGCGCGAAAACGCCAACTGGCAGAACGACACCATTCGGGAAATTTACAAGCAGGCCAACAGCGGCGGCGTGCTGCTTTCCTCGATGGGCAATCCGAAGCCGTTGCCGGTTTACTGGGATAAAGCTGCTCATCAACGCCTCGCAGGTGACGAACCCCTCCATCGACCCGCTGCGCGAGCCGATGGAGACTCGCGTATTCCTCGGCCGGAAGGCCCAGCGCGTGGAGCGGGACGAAAACGGCCGGCTGAAGTGCGCTCTGCCGCCGCAGCTTTCCCTGTCGATGCCGGTTATGTTTTCGGCGATGAGCTACGGCTCCATCAGCTACAACGCGCACGCGTCTCTGGCCCGCGCCGCGACCGAGCTGGGCATTCTCTACAACACCGGCGAGGGCGGCCTGCACGAGGACTTTTACCAATACGGCGCGAATACCGTCGTGCAGGTGGCCTCCGGCCGCTTCGGCGTCCATGAAGGGCGTATCTGAACGCCGGCGCGGCGATCGAGATCAAGATGGGGCAGGGCGCAAAGCCGGGCATCGGCGGCCATCTGCCCGGCGCGAAAATCGTCGGCGACGTTTCCCGCACGCGCATGATCCCGGAGGGCTCAGACGCCATCTCGCCCGCGCCGCACCACGACATTTATTCCATCGAGGACCTGCGCCAGCTCGTCTATTCGCTCAAGGAGGCCACGGAATACCGAAAGCCGGTCATCGTCAAGGTGGCGGCCGTACATAACATTGCGGCCATCGCCAGCGGCATCGCCCGCAGCGGCGCGGACATCATCGCCATCGACGGCTTCCGCGGCGGCACGGGCGCGGCGCCCACGCGCATCCGCGACAATGTGGGCATCCCCATCGAGCTGGCGCTGGCGGCCGTGGACCAGCGGCTTCGCGACGAGGGCATCCGCGACAACGTTTCGCTGGTGGTCGGCGGCAGCATCCGCAGCGCCGCAGACGTGGTCAAGGCCGTCGCGCTCGGCGCGGACGCCTGCTACATTGCGACGGCGGCGCTTCTGGCGCTCGGCTGCCACCTCTGCCGCACCTGCCAGTCCGGCAAATGCAACTGGGGCATCGCCACGCAGAACCCGGAGCTGGTCAAGCGACTGAACCCCGACGTCGGCTGCGAACGGCTGGTCAACCTGATGACGGCTTGGCGGCACGAAATCAAGGAGCTGATGGGCGGAATGGGTATCAATTCCATCGAGGCGCTGCGCGGAAACCGTCTGATGCTGCGCGGCATTGGGCTGAACGAAAAAGGAACTCGAAATTCTCGGTGTCCTTCACGCCGGCGAGTAAGGAGGGGCCGCAGAATATGAAACGCGTTTATGTCAATGAAGAATGGTGTCTCGGATGCCATCTCTGCGAATACAACTGCGCGTTCGCCAATTCGGGCGAGCGCGATATGGCGGCGGCGCTGAAGGGAAAGCCGATTTATCCGCGCATCCACATCGAGGGCGACGACAAAATCACCTATGCGGTCTCCTGCCGCCACTGCACGGACCCCATCTGTGTGAAAAGCTGCATCGCGGGCGCGCTGTCCAAACGGGACGGCGTCATTCGGGTGGACCGCGAGCGGTGCGTCGGCTGCCTGACCTGCGTGCTGGTCTGCCCGTACGGCGCGCTGGCGCCGGGAGAAAACGGGACGATGCAGAAATGCGAACTGTGTCTGGAAAACGGCCGCGGCGCGCCGGCCTGTGTGACCGGCTGTCCGAACAAGGCCATCGTATATGAGGAACGGGAGTGAAGCGTATGAAGCAATATGTGATTATCGGCAACGGCGTCGCCGCTGCCGGCTGTATCGAGGGCATCCGCAGCGCAGACCCGGACGGGGCCGTCACCGTGGTGTCCGCAGAGCGGCATCCCGTTTACTGCCGGCCGCTGATTTCCTATTATTTAGAGGGAAAGACCGACATGGAGCGCATGCCGCGACGCCGGCTTTTACGAGCAGAACGGCTGTCGGGTGCTGTACGGCAGGTCGGCGGTCCGTCTGGACGCGGCGGCAAAGACGGTGGAACTGGACGACGGCACAATCCTGCCCCTACGATTCGCTCTGCGTCGCCGCCGGTTCCTCGCCCTTCCTGCCGCCGCTGGAGGGCTTGAGACGGTCGAAAAAGACATTCACCTTTATGACGCTCGACGACGCGCTGGCGCTGGAGGCGGCGGTGAAGGACGACTCCCGCGTGCTGATTGTGGGCGCGGGGCTGATCGGTCTCAAATGCGCCGAGGGGCTTTATAACCGCGCCGCTTCCATCACCGTCTGCGATCTGCCGGCCGGTGCTGTCCAGCGTGCTGGACGACGAATGCGCCGCGCGGATGCAGCAAGCGGCATCTGGAGGCGCACGGCATCCGCTTCCTGCTTGGCGACAGCGTGCGCCGTCTGGACGGCAAAAAGGCGTATATGAACGGCGGCGCCGTCGTGGATTTCGACGTGCTGGTGCTGGCCGTCGGCGTGCGGGCCAACACCGCGCTCGTGCGACGCGGGCGGAGAGACCAACCGCGGCATTCTGGTGGACGAAAGCATGCGCACCTCCCTGCCCGACGTCTACGCCGCCGGCGACTGCACGGAGGGCGAGGACGTTTCGCTCGGCGGGCGGCGCGTGCTGGCGATTCTGCCCAACGCATATATGCAGGGACACTGCGCCGGCGTATGTATGGCGGGGCGGCCGCGAGACGTTTGACAAGGCGATTCCGATGAACGCGGTCGGCTTCTTCGGGCTGCACGCGATGACGGCGGGCACCTATTACGGCGAAGCGGACGGCGCTCCTGCTACGAGGAACAGGACGAGCACAGGCTGAAGCGGCTGTTTATGCGCGACGGACGTCTGACCGGCTTCATCCTGATCGGCGAGACCGAGCGGGCCGGCATTTACACGTCGCTCATTCGGGAGCGGACGCCGCTGGACAGCATCCGCTTCGACCTTTTGAAAAAAGTTGCGACTTCGGCGGCTTTTACCGGAAATCCGTAGAAAAAGTTCGGAGGTGTGGTATAATATGCAAATGATCGATGCAAGAGGGCTGGACCATAAGGCAATCAATCAAAAATTGCGCGAAGCCGGCGATGTCTGTGCGCTCAAGGCTGCTGCGGGCAGCGCTTCATCGCCGCCGGCATGGCGGACAAAGCGATCACCATCGAGGGCGTGCCCGGCAATGCGCTCAGGGGCCTATCTCAACGGCGCGTCCATCACGGTCTGCGGCAACGCGCAGGACGCGGTGGGCGACACGATGAACGCGGGCGAGATCACCATTCACGGCAGCACGGGCGACGCGGCAGGGTACGCGATGCGCGGCGGCCGGATTTTCATTCGGGACAGCGCGGGGTACCGCGCGGGCATTCATATGAAAGCCTATAAGGACAAAATCCCGCTGATGGTCATCGGCGGCGCGGCGGGCAGCTTTTTAGGCGAATATCAGGCCGGCGGCGTGATCGTGGTGCTCGGCCTGCACACGGACGGGCGGCCGCTCGTCGGCAATTTCCCCTGCACGGGCATGCACGGCGGCAAGCTGTTCCTGCGCGGAAGCTGCGAGGACATCCGCTTCCCCGGTCAGGTTCGGGTCGCGCCCGCCGGAGACGAGGAACGGGCGGAGGTCGAACGGTATACGGCGGAATTCTGCAAGCGGTTCGGCCTCGACGAATCGCGCGTGCTCGACGCGCCCTTTACCGTCGTCACGCCCGACAGCAAAAATCCGTATAAGCAAATGTACGTTGCAAACTGACAGAAAGCGGGGCCGGATATGAGATATTCCAAGCAAGAGGTTATGCAGTATGTGCAGGAGGAGGACGTGAAGTTCATCCGCCTGTCCTTCTGCGACGTTTTTCGGCAGGCAGAAGAACATTTCCATTATGCCGGATGAGCTGCCCCGCGCCTTTGCCTACGGCATTGCGTTCGACGGCTCCGCCATCGCCGGCTTCGGGGGACGAAACGCACTCCGACCTGCTGCTGCACCGGAGCCGGAGACGCTTTCGCTGCTGCCTTGGCGTCCCGAGCATGGCAAGGTCGTGCGCATGTTCTCTACCATCACCTACCCGGACGGCCGTCCCTTCGAGGTGCGACACCCGCACGCTGCTCAAGCGGGCCGTCTCGGAAGCGGCGGAAGCCGGCTATCGCTTTTCCTTCGGCGCGGAGCAGGAATTTTATCTCTTCCGCCTCGACGAAAACGGCAGGCCCACCAAACAGCCGTACGACGAAGCCGGCTATATGGACCTCGCCCCCGACGACAGCGGCGAAAACATCCGCCGTGAAATCTGCCTGACGCTGGAGCAGATGGGGATTCGCCCGGAAAGCTCGCATCACGAGGAGGGCCCGGGACAGAACGAAATCGATTTCCGTTACTCCGACGCGCTCACGGCAGCGGACAACGCGTTGACCTTCCAGACCGTCGTCAAGACGGTCGCGCGCCGCAACGGGCTGTGCGCGGACTTCAGCGCCAAGCCGCTCGACGACGCGCCCGGGAACGGCTTCCACATCAATATGTCCGTCAAGGCCGAGGACGCGTCCGACAACCTGCCGCATATGGTGGCGGGCATTCTGGAGAACATCGTCGGTATGACCGCCTTTCTGAATCCCACCGAGAACTCCTATAAGCGCTTCGGCAGCCATAAAGCGCCGCGCTATGTGTCGTGGTCAAGCGGAAACCGCTCGCAGCTCATCCGCATTCCCGCCGCCGAGGGCGAATACTGCCGCGCGGAGCTGCGTTCGCCCGACCCGACCGCCAACCCGTATCTCGCCTTTGCGCTGCTGATCTACGCCGGGCTTTACGGCATCCAGAACAAGCCGAAGCTGCCGGAGGGCGCCGACTTCAATCTGTTCAAGGCGGACGCCGCGGCCACGGCGAACCTGGCGCGGCTCCCCGAAACGCTGCGCAGCGCCTGTCAGGCCGCGGCGGACAGCGCTTTCATCCGCGCGCATCTGCCGCAGGCGATACGGGATATATATTGTAACCGCTGACGCAAATACAAAATCCGAAGGGAGGGAAGCAAAATGGGGCTGGAGGAACGGGTATACAGCGTTCTTGTCGCCACGGCGGCGGAGAGCTTCCGTACCGCGCTGACCGAGCTGCTCCCCGAAGCAAGCTATTCTCCGGTCTGTTTTGTTTCCGATGCCGGCGCGGCCAGACCGCCGCGGCCGAACGCGATTTTGATTTCGTCATCATCAATTCGCCGCTGCCCGACGACCTCGGCGTGCGGTTCGCCATCGATCTCTGCGCGTCCAAGAGCGCCGTCGTGCTTCTGCTTGTCCGCGCGGAGCTCATGACGGCACCTACGTCAAGGTCGCCCCGCACGGGTGTTCACCCTGCCCAAGCCCACCGCCAGACAGTCGCTTCTTCGGGCGCTGGCATGGATGGCGAGCGCGCGGGAACGGCTGCGCAGATATGAAAAAGAATACGCTGACCATCGAGGAAAAGATGGAGGAGATCCGCCTCGTCAACCGCGCCAAGTGGCTGCTCATCCGCGAGCTGCATATGGATGAGCCGCAGGCGCATCGCTATATCGAAAGCAGGCGATGGACCACTGTGTTTCCAAACGTACCATCGCCGAGGAAATCGTGAAAACCTATTCCTGACGGAAAGGCCGACGCAGACGCCATAAATAAACCGTAGAATATGGAATGACATACGACCGAAAGGAGGCGGGCAGGCATGCAAAACCGCATACAGATGAATGCAGCCGACGCCTTGTCCGCCGTATAACCCGCTTTCCGCAGAGAAGCCGCGCTTGATTGCATCATCAAACGCGGATTTTTATTTTTTATGAAAAGAGGAAAAGACGTATTGGAAAGAATAATTGTGCAGATCAGCCGCTATTTGTCCGAAGCGCTCGCCGCCGAAATTGCACGGGCGCAATGGCATTCCGACGCGCCTATGTGGGTCAACCGGCTGCGCCGGAACATTTGACGAGGACGCGGACGGCGCCTGCTTTGAGTCGTCGCCCGCACGGCCGGCGGCGAGGCGGTCGGCAGACTCCACTGCATCCGCAACCGGCAGGACCCGACGTTATGGTATTACGGCGACCTGTTCGTCGTGCCCGCCTATCGGCGGAGCGGAATCGCCCTGCTGATGCTTGAAGAAGCCAAAAACCATCTGCTCGAAATCGGCGCACGGCGGCTCCGCTGCTATGTGGAGCCGCAGAACACCAGCCTCCGGCTTCAGAAAAAAGCCGGCTTTCTGGAAAAGCCGTTTGAAAACTTCAATCACTTGCAGAACGAAGGCCGGATTATGCTGGAATGCGAGCTTCCCCTCCCCTTCGCGGTGATTCCGCAACTGCTGACGAAGCCTGTTTTTGTATTCGGCTTGTATGCGCAGAACCGAACGGCGCTGCGCCGGCGCAGCATAACGCTTTCGGAATGGCGGGAATTGCTCGCCTGCGGCGATGGGACGAAGCGCATTTTCTCATCTGAAAGGGGCGATGCCGGCGGCGTATATATGAAGCTCAACGGGCTGTTGAATACGGACACGGCCTACCTTTCTATGCTGTTCGTCGCAAAGCGGCGCATCAGCGCGAAAGGGATCCGGCCGCTTTGCGGTCGGATGCGCGGAACGCTTCCCTTGCCGCGCGCGGATTTGCTGTGGTTGGCGTACAAACGACCGCCGACAACCTCCCCGCGCAAGCCCTGGCGCAAAAGCCTGCGGCTATTCCGACGTGCCAGTACCGAAGCTGAACGGCGACGGTTTGTAAAAGCGTCTGAGCGAAACGCCCAAACATGGCGCCCTGACTGCGGCGGCCGCCGCAACGACGCGTATACCCGAAGCGTGTTTTGAAAGATAAAAATAACGCTGAACCAAATGAATGGAGTCCGGCGTCACGCTGTCTGCCGGGAACAAAAAGATGCCGGCTAAAACGCGGGCGGTGCATCTGGTAAAAAAGACCCGAAAAGCGCGTATATCGGCTTCGGGCCCTGCCATGGTGCGGGTAAAAAGAGGACTTGAACCTCCACAGTTGCCCCACTAGAACCTGAATCTAGCGCGTCTGCCAATTCCGCCATACCCGCATATTCGGTTTTGCTTCTCTGGTACTCTCACCAGACAGCTTTGCTATTATAGCACATCAAATGCAAATTTCAAGCCCTAAATCAAAAAAAACAACTTTTTATTCCGGGGGTACGGATATGCGGTTTTCGCCGTCCGCAAACGCTGCGAGCGCCGGTGAAAAAGTCTGGACGGTGTGCCGTTTTCGCGTCCGGCGCTTCTATGGATCGCCTGTCTTTTTCCTTATTAAAATACCATTGGTCTGCATACAACGATTTGCGGTTTCACCGAGGCCATCCGAACGGGCCTTTCAGCCGCGCCGCCGACGCCGGGAGCGATGCAATCGATCAGCTCAGAAATGATGTAAAGCGCTAAAAGAACGAGGCCGTCGCGCGTCAAGCGAAAGCGTATCGCCTGCGCATCATCATACGATTTTAGCCGTCGGCGCGCGCAGCCGTTCCAGCTGGACGTTTTCAGGTCCGACGTCGAGCTGCGCCGGAAGACATACGCATCAACGAGCGCTTCTGCACTTCGCGCCATAACAAAGCGCATCGAGGCGCGATACGCCGGCACAGCACCCGCCACGGTTGCGAGAAAACGGAGCCGCCTCGAAATCACCGGCGCATCGGCGGCGTTGTGATGAAATAGTTTTCTATATTCCCGCCTGCGCCGCGTCCGAGCGCGATGCGCTTCCACTGTGGCTTGAATCTCCATAGTCATGTGAGTCCCGGCCGCCCGCAGGCAGGGGTCGCTCGAGCATGCGGCAGCCCAACCCGCGCCAGAATGCGATTACGAACAGCGCCTTTCGCGCGCAGGTCCGGCGCTTTCTTTCCGTCGCTGAGGTCTGCGGTACAGTAGGCGTTTCGTTGCAGCATCGCGAATAAATCGAAACGCCTGCGACGTCGAGCGCCCGAATCGTATGCAGTCACGCTTCTGGCTTCGCCCGTCAGTCCCGGGGTAATTGTAAATCAAAAATCGACGCTCGTGTTGGAAATCGCGATGCCATCTTGGCCGCCGCGAGCGGCGGCGCCGCGTCATCCGAGCAGCCTGCGCGCGCCCCGGTCGTCAAGGTCATCCCGACCGAAGCCGGTTGACGCCGCCCGAAACGAGCGAATCGAGCACGTTTCAGCGTCCGGCGCGACGGAAATGCGTATGCAGCGCGGTTAACTGGCGGCCATTGCACGAGCAAAGAACGTCGGCATTGCCGCCGCCGAAATTCACCGCCTCCACGAGGCGCCTGCATATGGGGAAAACACTCACCCGCGGATCTCCGAATCAGTTCTTCATGATAGGTCCGCCAGGTGAAACGCGTCCGGGCGGTGGAACAGGCAGCTTCCTTGTTACAGAAGGGACATGAACTCGTCACCGTCTGCTACTAAGCACGGCGCCAGCACCCGTCACGAAGCGGGCGCTTCGCCCACTGCATACCTGTTTTTCAGATTTCTGGACTGATGGCTTTTATACCGAACGGTGTACATAGTTTGACGCTTGGAAGGAGAAATTCCACGTCGGGGATACAGGATTTCGAGCCAGCTTTTGATACGCTTCGGCAAAGCGGCTGTTGTTCGACCTGTTATTGGAAAACGTCTTTCAAGATATTTTACCTTGTCGTTCTCCACTTTTGAGCGACTTCACACGGCGTTGTCGCCGTACAGCTCCTCAGGCGCCTGCTCGCAGGCAGCCATAGCCGGCATTAACTGCGTTGATGATGTCGGGGTTTGCGGCGAACACCGTCTCCAAATTGATGTCCAGGCAACTCCAGCCCGTGCTGTTATCCGGCAAATCCCACAATGTTCCGGCCTGTGGCGTTCACCCGCGCCGACGACGCCGTCGAGGTGTTCTTCAGCCAGAAAGCTATAAA
>VOFK01003364.1_pt1 | contig 10729 bp, 17 predicted proteins | sample 5384121 | NCBI WGS metagenome assembly VOFK01 (sample SAMN12384730, study PRJNA508395) | human gut metagenome | isolation source: healthy gut J | host: Homo sapiens | reverse complement strand
GGTCGCTCTACCAGGCGATCCGCAACTATTCGGCCTATGTGCTTCAGGTTGGGATGGCCGGAGGGAGCAGGCCTGCCACTTAAACCGGCCGCAGGAACAGCCTGCGGAAAGTCTGCCGGAAGGCCGCGGAAAAGAGCGTTGAAAAGCCTGCGGCAAAGTCCGCTGAAAAGACGCAGCGGCGCAGCCCGCGGAGGGAAAGACCGCGACGGCCGCTCGGTCAGAACCCCGAGAAACCGGCCGTACAGCCTGCGCTATACGATTCAGGTGATGGCCGTCGTCCGTGCCCCTCGCCTCGGCGCAGGTTCCGCGCCTACCGCGGCAAGGTGAAGGCGGCCGAGGGGCGGTTCCCTATAAATCCACGGTGTGGGCAGTACGGCACCGTGAAGGCCCGCACAGCGGAAGCACCAGTGCGCAAAGGTTTCCCGGGGCCTTCGTGGTCGCGTGCCGGGGTACGCAAATTGTAAAATAAAAGTACAGATACTGAAAGGAAGTTAAAATCGGAATTTTCGGCGTGACGATGATCGCCGCGTGAATCCGGTTTTTGAAAGTTCGACATTTTCAGCCGCGAATTCGGTCTATTACGCCGCCTACGACCAGATCAACGGCGTGCAGGCGGCGTCGCCGATTGATGATGAAAGGCGTCAAGATCGGTACGGTGACGGGCATTTCGTTCGATCCGCAGCGCAGCGACAACGTCGTGTTGCAGTTCACCATCAAACGTCAGTATCACATTTCCGACCGATTCGAGGCTAAAGATTTCAGCAACAACCTGATGGGCGGAAAAGGCCATCGAAAATCACCTACGGTTTCGGCGCACCTATCTCCAGAAAGGGCGACACGCTGCGCTCGGTGCGCGAACGCGACCTGATGGACGTGGCCGGGTCGGAGCTGGATTTCTTCAAGCAGAAGGTGTCGCAGGTGACGGGCGACCTCTCGCGCACGCTGACCAACCTCAATCACCTGATGGAGGCCAACGCGCAAACGCATCACCAGGACGATTCAGGCCACCTGGATACGCAAATCACGGGCGACCGGCCTGCCGATTCCGAAGCGCAACCTGAAAGCCGCCGTCGACAACCTTACGGAGTTCTCCGCGATGCTCGGCGAGAACCGCGTGTGGGGCATCGTCAGCCTGTTTCCGGATAACCGCGGATCTGGCCGACGTTTCGCTGGCAGGCTTACCCGGACGCGGTCGGACGAGGTCAACGGTCTGCTGGCCCGCATCGGGCGGGCAGGGAACCGTCGGCAAGCTGCTGAACGACCTGCCGCGCTCTACGATTCGCTGACCGAAGCGAGCGACAACCTCGCGTCGCTGCTGGCCAACCTCGAGAGTACCCCGGCCGTTACGTCCACTTCTCGCTCTTCGGGCGCAGTCCGGAGAAGATGCAGGAAGAAGGCCGAGCGAAAGCCGCCAAAGCTGCGGCCAGGGCCGAGCGGGACTCCGGTGAAAGAATTAAAAATTAAAAATTAAAAATGAAAAATTGACTGGCAGACAGGGAGGTTCATTCAGCCTGCTTTCGGTGATAATGGGACAGTCTCTCTCGTGGCGCGAAATTTTCCGACCGGCGCCCTTTCGATTTTTCATTTTTAATTCTTAATTTACTGTCATGATTTACCCTGCTACATTCGAGCAAAAGATAGGTTTCGACCGGCTCCGCGAGCAGGTCGCGGCACGTTGCACCATGCGCCGCCCGCGAGCGGCTCGCCGACGGAGGGCTTTTCGACCTCTGCGCGCGAGATCGAACGCGGCTGGCGCTCGCCGACGAAATGCGCCTGCTGCTGGATATGGAGCATGATTTCCCCGGGGGCGAGTACCCCGACGTCGATTACATCGTCGCCAAACTGCGCGTCGAAGGTTCGTTCCTCGACGTGGAGGAGGTCGTGACCCTGCGCCGGGCGCTGGCCGCAATCGGCGGCATCGTCTCGTTCATCATCAGCCGCGAGGAGCGTTATCCGGCCTCCATGCCCGCACGCGGGGCGTTGCGGCCTTTCCGGAGATCGTTAGCAGCGCATCGACGGCATTCTCGACCGCTTCGGCCAGGTGAAGGAACAACGCCTCGCCCGCCCTGCAGGAGATCCGCCGCTCCATCCGCGAACGCGAAGGGCAGGCGGCCAAGCGGTTGCAGGCCGTGCTGTCTGCGGCCAAGGGGGCGGGCATCGTCGATGCCGACGCCCAGATCTCGATCCGCGACGGCAAGGCCGTGATCCCGGTTTCGGCGGGCAACAAACGCAAACTGAACGGGCTTTATCCACGACGAATCGGCGACGGGCAAAACCTTCTACGTCGAACCGGTCGAGGTGGTGGAGATCAACAACGAACTGCGCGAACTGGAGTACGCCGAGCGGCGCGTTGAGGTGGTGCGCATCCTCACGGAAGTTTACCGAAGCGATCCGTCCCGACGCGGGGCTGATCGCCGATTCGGGCGACTACCTGGCCGAGATCGACATGCTGCGCGCCAAGGGCCGCTGGGCCTCGGAGAACGGGTGCGTGCGGCCGATCCTCTCGACGGACGACAGGCTGGTGCTGAAAAACGCCCGCCACCCGCTGTTGCAGCAGACGCTGCGGGCTGCGGGGCGCGAGATCGTGCCGCTGGTTTGCAGCTCGACCGTCGCAAGCGCATCCTCGTCATCTCGGGACCCAACGCCGGCGGCAAGTCGGTCTGCCTGAAAACCACGGGCATCGTGCAGTACATGTTCCAGTGCGGGTTTCCGGTTCCGGTCTCCGAGGTCTCGGAACTGCCGGTCTTCGAGAGCATTTTCATCGACATCGGCGACGAGCAGTCGATCGACAACGACCTGTCGACCTATTCGTCGCACCTGCTGGAACATGAAGACATGCTGGCGGGCGCTTTCGCCGCACGCTGGTGCTGATCGACGAAGTTCGGGTCGGGAACCGACCGGTCATCGAAAAATATCGCCGAGGCGATCCTCGAGCGTCTGCTCGGCAGGGGGTGCTACGCCAATATCGACTACGCCAATATCAAGCCACGCCGCGTCGGTGGAGGCATCGCCAACGGCGCGATTCGACGTGCAGGAACATCCGGCCGCTGTTCCGGCTGGAAATGGAAGCCGGGCGAGTTCGTTCGCCGTGGGAAGACGCCCGCAAGATCGGGCTTCCGGAGGATATTATCCGTGCGGCGAGGAAGGCCAGGGTCGAGATCACATTAATATCGAGAAACAGCTGCGCGAGATCGCCCGCGACAAGCATTACTGGGAGCAGAAGCGCGATCGCATACGTCTGACGGACCCGCAAAAGGTCGGGAGTTGGAGCAGAACTATGCCGAGCAGTTGGCGAAGATCCGCGCCGAGCGGCAGGAGATTCTGAAAAAGGCCAAGCAGGAGGCCCGGCAGTTGATCGCCGACGCCAACAAACAGATAGAAAATACGATTAAAACCATCCGCGAGGGGCCGAAGGAGCTGACGCGGCTGGCGCGGCGCGAGCTGGACGACTTCCGCGAGGCGGTCGAGAAGGCCGACGAGGCCGGGAACGTAAAGCCGCCGTGGCCCGCGAGATCCAGCGAGCGTATCGAACGTCGCCGCCGACGGCGCGCCGAGCGCAGGGCGCAGCAGGGCGCGCAGCCGGCAGCCAGGGGAGGCCGCTCCGCAGCCCGAAAAAAAGCCGCGCGAAGTGGTCGCCGGGTCGAAAGTCCGCATGGCCGGGCAGGAGATGGTCGGCGTGGTTTTGCAGTCGGTGAAGCGGGAAAGCGGGCGCAAGTGGCGTTCCGGACAGATACCACGACGGTGGACAAAGGGCTGCTGACGGTGGTTTCGAACAACGAATACCGCGAGGCGACGCGGCCCTGCGGCTCGTACGGCCGGTGCTCTCGGTGGACATCGTCGCGCAAACTCAACTTCAAGGATCACATCGACGTGCGCGGCATGCGGGCCGCCGATGCGCTGGACGCGCAACTTCATGACGACGACGCGCTGATGGTGGGTGTGGGCACGGTGTCGATTCTCCACGGTAAGGGCACGGGGGCTTTGAAGGAGGAGATTCGCCGCTACCTGCGCACGGTGCCGGAGATCGCCTCGGCGGTCGACAGAACATGCCGATCGGGGCGGTGCGGGAATTACGATCGTGACGTTTGATCTGTCGTGATTTTGCAGTCTGCGACTGCTGCTGTTCTTTGTACCTTTGCGGAAAAAGGTACAAAAGATCCGGCGACTATGTCGCGGCTTGTGTCTTTGACGACCAGAAAGCGGCAAAGAGCTGTAAATATTTTTCGTACTTTTGGAAATGAAAGTACAAAAGATAAACCATTGGGTATTTTATGAAATATCGTCTTTCGCAAATCGCCGCCGTCGTGGGCGGCAGGTTCTCCGAACGGACTGCGAAGTGCAGTCGGTGGTGACCGACAGCCGCTCGCTGACGATGCGAAACGCTGCTCGGGACCGGTGTTCGTCGCCATGTGCGGCGCGAACCACGATTCGCATGCGTTCGTGGCGCAGATGTATGCGCGCGGCGTGCGGGCTTTTATGGTCGAACGGCCTCTCGAAGCCCTGCCGGAGTGCGGTTACGTGGTTGTTGAAAACGCCATTGCGGCCTTGCAGTGTCTGGCGGCCTATCACCAGGGCGCAGTTCCGGGGAACGGTGGTGGGCATCACCGGTTCGAACGGCAAGACGGTCATCAAGGAGTGGATTGCCGAGGAACTGCCCGCGGGGATGAAGTGCTACCGTTCGCCCAAGAGCTACAATTCGCAGCTGGGCGTGCCGCTGTCGGTGCTGATGATCGAGGGCGACGAGCAGCTGGCGCTGATCGAGGCGGGGATTTCGAAACCCGGGGAGATGGCGCGGCTGGAGCGCATCATCCGTCCCGACGTGGTGGTTTTCACCTCGATCGGCGACGCGCATCAGGAGAATTTCCTCAATCTGGAGCAGAAATGCGACGAAAAGATGGTTCTGGCCCACCGTGCCGAGACCATCGTTTACCACAGTTATTACGAGCCGCTGGGCCGCATGATCGCCTCGCGCTTCGCGGGGCGGAAGCTCTGCGACGCGGCCTCATGCCCCGAGGTCCCGGAGACGCTGATCGGCAACGAGGCGTCACGCCGCAACGCCCGGATCGTCGAGGCGTTCTGCGCGGCGATGGGCTATCCCGCGCCGTCGTTTACCGAAGCTCCCGAGGTCGCCATGCGTCTCGAAGTCAAGGACGGCATCAACGACTCGGTGCTGATCAACGACGCCTACAACCTCGATCTCAACTCGCTGGCCTGGCGCTCGACTACCTGCACACGTGGCGTTGTCGCGCCGCCGGACGCTCGTGCTGTCGGACATCGCGCAGAGCGGGCTGACCGACGACGAACTTTACGGCCGCGTGGCGGGGATGGTCGCGCGGGCAGGCGTCGACACGCTGATCGGCATCGGTCCCAAACTGAAGCGTTACGCCGCGCTGTTCGGCTGCGACAGGGAGTTTTACCCTCGACCGACGAGTGCATCGCCCGCATCGGCCGCAGGGCCGTGGCCGGGCGTGCCGTCTGTTGAGCGCGCGGGGTACCGTTTCGAAAACTCGCGCATGCGCTGGCGCGCAAAGAGCCACACGGTGCTGGAGGTCTCGACGCCATGATCCACAACCCTGAACTATTTCCGCTCGGCTCGACTTTCGGACCCGGCTCGTGGCAATGGTCAAGGCGGGCTCGTACGGCGCGAGGGGATTTCGAGGTGGCGCAGATGCTCCAGCATCAGGGGCGTCGACTACCTCGCCGTGGCGTTCGCCGACGAGGCGTGCTGTTGCGCGAGCGGGGATCGATGCCCGTCGTGGTGCTACGGAACTGCCGACGCCGACAGTTTCGACCAGATGATCGCCAACCGCCTCGAACCAGATATACAGTTTCCGTTCGCTCGCCGATTTCGCCGATGCGGTGTCGCATGCGGGCGAAACCCGCTATCCGGTTCACATCAAGCTCGATACGGGCATGCACCGGCTGGGATTCATGGAGGGGGAGATTGGGCGGTTGTGCGGGTGCTGCCGACATTGCCGCCGTGAAGGTGGCGTCGGTCTTTTTCGCACCTGAACTGCGCCGACATGCCCGAAGAGGATGCCTACACCCGGGAGCAGATCGCGCGCTACGACCGCATGAGCGCCGCCGTAGCCGCGTCGCTGCTATTCCGTCATCCGCCATACGGCAATTCGGCGGCCATCGAGCGGTTCCCCGAGGCGCGGTTCGACATGTGCCGCCTCGGGCTGGGGCTTTACGGCTTCGGCTGGGAGCACAATGCGGGCCTGCGCCCGGTTTCGGCGCTCAAACCCGCATCGTGCAGATCAAGGTCTCGAAGCGGGCGACGCCGTGGGATACGGGCGCGCCGGGAAATTGCTGCGGCCGACGGTGACGGCGACGGTGCCGATCGGTTACGCCGACGGGCTGGACCGCCATCTGGGCTGCGGACGCTGGTCGATGCGTGTGGCCGGGCGGCCTGCGCCGATCGTGGGCCGCGTCTGCATGGACAGCTGCATGATCGACATCACGGACATTCCGGGCGTCGGCGAGGGCGACGAAAGTGTCGGTCTTCTCGCCCGTGCCGGGCAACGACCTCGAAACGATGGCCCGGGTGCTCGACACGATACCTTACGAGATTATGACGTCGGTCTCGTCGCGTGTGAAACGAATCTACCTCAAGGAATGGCGCGGGCGCAATGTCATAATTCGGAATTCACAATTCACAATTCAAAGAACCTGCGAACGCTAATTAATTATGCATTATGAATTCTGAATTTGGAATTTTATACCTGATTCCCTGTCCGATTTCGGACGAAACGGCGCCGTGGGACGTGCTGCCTGCGGCCAACCGCGACGTGATGAACTCGCTGGACTATTTCATCGTCGAGAAACACCCGCACGGCGCGGCGTTTCCTGTCGAAAGCCGGCATCGCGCGGCCCATCGGCGAACTGGAATTCCGCGAACTGAACGAGCACACCGCGGCCGGCCGCGAAATCGAGGAGCTGATCGCGCCGCTGCTCGAAGGCCGCTCGGCGGGGGGGTGATCTCCGAGGCGGGCGTGCCGGGCGTGGCGGATCCCGGGGCGTTGGTCGTCGAGGCGTGCCACCGTCGCGGCATCCGCGTGGTGCCGCTCGTGGGACCGTCGTCGATCATCTTGGCGGTGATGGCCTCGGGACTCAACGGACAGTCGTTCGCTTTCAACGGCTATCTGCCCGTGAAGCCGCCCGAACGGACCCGGGCCATCCGTTTCTTCGAACGCCGTGCGCTGTCGGAGGGGCAGTCGCAGCTTTTCATCGAAGCTCCGTACCGCAACGTGAAGCTGATGGAGCAGTTGGTGCAGACGCTCGGGAGACCCGCGCCTGACCGTCGCCGTGGACCTCACGGCTCCCGGACGAGCGGATCGAGACCCATACGGCCGGGGAGTGGCGCGCCGCCGTCCGCTGAACCGCCAATCATCGGATAAACGCCGCCTTTGCCGCGATTTTTTGGCATCATCGCGCAGGCCGGTTCGATGTCCGGCCAGGCATTGTCCTGAAGCCCGCCTCTTGGCCGGGTTGGTATGCAATTTGTTCGAATAAGGGGAGGAAAACTGAAAAATTACAAGATATGAAAAAAGAAAAAGTTTATAATGAGGCTGTTAGCGGCGACGAAGGGTTCACCCCCGGCGATGGTTATCCGTCGTGCGACGGGGAGCCTTGTGCCAATGTGTCAGATATGGCAGACGATGCGACTGACACAATGGCGAACGACGATCCGTTGCCGAAGCCGACGCAGCCAAGGCGCTCGAAGAGGCCGTGGCCCAGTGGCAGGACAAGTACGTCCGCCTGCAAGCCGAGTTCGACAACTACCGCAAGCGCACGCTCAAGGAGAAGATGGACTTGGTGCAGACCGGGGGCCGCGACGTGCTGCTGGAGATGCTGCCTGTGCGCGACGACGTGCAGCGCGCCGTGGACGCCATGCAGAAGAGCGACGATCTGGAGGCGCTGCGGGCGGGTGTGACGCTCATTTCACAGAAATTTACCGAGGCGCTCCGCCGCAGGGCGTGACCGAGATCGAGGTGCTGGACAAGGAGTTCGACGCCGATCTCTCGGAGGCCGTGGCGCGGTTCGCCGCCGGCGACGAGAAGAAGGGCAAGGTCATCGACGTGGTTCAGACGGGTTACATGCTGGGCGAGAAGGTGCTGCGCTTCGCAAAAGTAGTTGTAGGAGAGTAAGACCATGGCAGAAAAAAGGGATTACTACGAAGTGCTGGGCGTTGCGAAGAACGCTAACGCTGACGAAATAAAGAAGGCATACCGCAAGGCGGCCATCAAGTACCACCCCGACAAGAACCCGGGGACAAGGAGGCCGAGGAGAAATTCAAGGAGGCCGCGGAGGCCTACGACGTGTTGTCGAACCCCGACAAGCGCGCCCGTTACGACCAGTTCGGCCATGCCGGAATGAGCGGCGCGGCAGGCGGCGGGGCCGGCGGCTTCGGCGGCTTCGGCGGCGGAGGGTTCTCGATGGAGGACATCTTCTCGCAGTTCGGCGACATTTTCGGCGGCCATTTCGGGGGCGGATTCCGCTCGTCGAACGGCGGCGGGGGACGGCGCGTGAACCGCGGCTCGGACATCCGCGTGCGGGTCCGTCTGACGCTGGCCGAGATCGCCAACGGAGTTACGAAGAAACTCAAGATCAACAAGACCGTCGCCTGCGACAAGTGCGGCGGCTCGGGAGCCAGGGACGCCAATTCCTATTCGACCTGTTCGACCTGCAACGGCACGGGCTATGTGACGCGCGTGGAGAACACCTTCTTCGGCCGCATGCAGACGCAGGGCGTGTGCCCGACGTGCGGCGGCACGGGCAAGGTCGTCACGGCGCAGTGCGACAAATGCAAGGGCGAAGGGACGCTGCGCGGGCAGGGGTCGTGGAGATCAAGATCCCGGCCGGCGTGGGCGAGGCATGGTCCTCACCGTCACGGGCAAGGGCAACGCCGCGCGTCAGGGCGGCGTGAACGGCGACCTGCAGGTGGTGATCGAGGAGGAGCGCAACCCCGAACTGGTGCGTGACGGCAACGATCTGATCCACTAACCTGAACATCACCGTGACGACGGCCCTGTTGGGCGGTACGGTCGAGGTTCCGACGGTGGACGGGCGCGCCAAGATCAAGATCGCCCCCGGGAACGCATGCCGGCAAGGTGCTGCGCCTGGGCGGCAAGGGACTGCCGACGTGAACGGCTACGGTCGCGGCGACGAACTGGTGGTGGTGGACATCACCGTTCCGTCGAAACTCTCGGCTGAGGAGCGAAAACTCTGTCGAACAGTTGGCGGCGCAGCCCTCTTCCAGAAGGCGAATCGGTCAAGAACCAGAACATTTTCGAACGGATGAAGAGCTTCTTCAGGTAAGAAGATTCGAAGATGGGTTCGAATCCGTTTGATTCCGGCTTGTAATTGGCGGCGGAATGCCGCCCTGTTTGCGAGATCTGATCCACCCGGCTGAAAGCCCTTTAGGGGCGATGCCTGGATGGCGGGCATTGATTCAGTTTATTGTCTGCCCTCGCCTGTTGCAATGTCAACCACAAAAAATGAAGGATGATGCAATAAAATTGCGAAGATTTCGTATCTTTACAGAAAAATAGAACGACCATGTTAGGCTTTTTTACCCCTTTCAAACGGCACCCGAACAAATTCAATTACATCCCGCGTTATTACGACCCCGAGAAGGAGGCCCGTGAACAGCGCCGTGCCGAGCTTGCGCGGCGAGCGCGCCGAGGATGCCGACCGCGAATACCAGCCCGGACAGTACATCCGCACCCAGCGCGAAGCCCGGGATGCGCGGCGTTCGAACGAGGAGGAGCGGGGGCGTATCCGTGTGCTGAAGATGGCCGCGGGGGCCGTGCTGGTGCTTTGCTTTCATCTACCTGCTCTACCCGAAGCTGGCCGATGTGTTCCTGCGCGCGCGGACCGCACCCGCGACCGAAACGCAGCAGGTCGGGGAGGAAGTTCAATCCCTATGCGCCTATTAGGGTCGTTCCCAACGATTACGAGGGTAAATGGCAGACAAGATCAGATTATTACCCGAGGTCGTTGCCAACCAGATCGCCGCGGGCGAGGTCGTCAACCGGCCCGCCTCGGGGGTGAAGGAGATGATGGAGAACGCCATCGACGCCGGGGCGACTTCGGTGAAGGTCAACTTCCGCGACGGCGGCAAAGGACCTGATTCAAATCGTCGACGACGGCTGTGGCATGTCGCCCATCGACGCGCGCATGGCTTTCGACCGCCACGCCACGAGCAAGATCGGGGCCGTGGAGGATATTTACGCCCTGCACACGTTCGGATTCCGCGGCGAGGCCCTGGCTTCGATCGCCGCCGTGTCGCAGGTCGAACTGCGCACCCGGCAGGCCGGCGACGAGGTGGGTACGCAGACCGAGATCAACGGCGGGCAGTTCGCGGCGCAGAACCCGGTGATGTGTCCCGTGGGTTCGCAGTTCTTCGTGCGCAACCTTTTTTACAACGTCCCGGCGCGCCGCCGTTTCCTGGACAAGAGCACCACCTCGGCGTCGCATATCAAGGCCGAGTTCCAGCGCATCGCGCTCTGCAACCCGCAGATCGCCTTCGAACTCTACGCCAACGACGCGCTCCGGTCTATACGTTGCAGGCCGGATCGCTGGCGGGCGCATCGTGGACGTGGTGGGGCGTCACATCAAGCAGAACCTGCTGGAGGTCGAGGCCAACACTTCGATCGCCTGCATCGAGGGATATAATACCAGTCCGGCGGCCGAGCAATACGTAACTGAACGGAAGTGGCTACCA
>VOFK01003736.1_pt1 | contig 10746 bp, 13 predicted proteins | sample 5384121 | NCBI WGS metagenome assembly VOFK01 (sample SAMN12384730, study PRJNA508395) | human gut metagenome | isolation source: healthy gut J | host: Homo sapiens | reverse complement strand
CGTACTTTCGTTGTCCCAACAAAGTTCCTGTGTCTCCCTGTCTCCAAAATACACCGGAAAACGAAACTTTATGTGCTTCAGGAATCTGCCATCTGGCTGCTCCTGCTCATAAATGTCCACCTGTTCTACAAAACTGTTAAGAAATTCTTTCTTCTCCAGGTCGGTGAACTTATCATATAGTTTATCAAAATATAAAAGAAATTGATAGACGTTTTCTTCTGATATTTTCTGTTGCTGGATATTCAGCAGGCGGTTCTTAACTTCCTCTATACTGTTCTCCACGCCTTCAATCTCATCATACAAACGGTATAACCTTGTCTCCATATCCTGATATTTCTTCTCATAAAATTTATCCATAATATCCAGACTGTCCATCTGCTGTCCAAGTCTTGCTTTTGCTCCGGTCAGCTGCCTGTGCTGCTTTTCCAATCCGTCAATCTCTTTTTCTATTTCTTCTGTATCTATTCTTGAACCAATTTTATTCAGAATTGCTTCTTCAAATTTAGGATTCTTCACCAGCTTCCGAATAACTTCTTCCACTGCATTGTTAATCTTCTCCTCACTCCATTGTTTACGATATCCACATTTATGACCGTCTACCAGACGACGATGTTTACAGGCATAATAGAAATAATCTTTATATAAGGTTCCGTCTTTCTTTTTCTTTCGGTTCACGTTCCCATACATACCGCTTCCACATAACGGACATCTCAATATTCCAGATAAGATATGCTCATGATCCAGACTATGCGTCTTTTCATATTTCACACCTGTTTTTTCCCGTTTTTGATGTGCCAGCTCCCAATCTGTTTCTGAAATAATTCCTTCGTGGATACCATCATGCAGCATATAATTTTCCTGCTTTACAATGCGATATTCATTTCTTGTTCCTGAAACTTTCTCGTTCTTCCTTCGTCCATAAGCCAACTTTCCACAGTATACCGGATTATCCAGAACGCCTTTTATAAACGAAGAGGCAAATGCGTCCAGTGTATTATTCTGTCGTTTTTTCTTTTTATATCCATGCTGGTTCAGCCATGCGGCAATCGCAGAGATTCCCATATTGGTATGAATAAATTTGTCATAGATCAGACGAATAATCTCTGCTTCGTCCTCTGCAATCTGCAATTCTCCATTTACCAATTCATAGCCATATGGAGCAAATCCACCGTTCCATTTTCCTTCCCTGGCTTTCTGCTTACGTCCCTCCATTGTCTGAACAAGGATATTCTCTCGTTCAATCTCTGCCACCGCAGACAGAACAGAAATCATCAGCTTTCCACTATCTTTTGAGCTGGCAATTCCATCTTCAACACAGATCAGATTCACTCCAAAATCCTGCATCCTCTGCAAAGAATTTAATACATCTGCCGCATTACGACCGAATCTGGAAAGCTTGAACACCAGTACAAACTGTACCTCATCTGTTCCATTCTCAATATTATCCAACATTCTCTGAAATTCCGGTCTGCCCTCTACGCTCTTTCCAGACTTACCTTCATCTGAATACTCATTTACGATTTCCATATTCTGAAATTCCGCATATCTCTTGAGTTTTTCTTTCTGAGCATCCAGACTGTAGCCATCTACCTGCATGGTTGTGGATACTCTGGTATATATATCGCATTTAATCTTTTTATTCTTCATAATCTTCCTCGCAGTATAACTCTGTTTTATTGTCCCAACCTTATTTTAGTACTTGTTCCAACTATTTTCAATACTTATTTTCCGTATTGACGCATTTCTTCGCCAATCGTATAATTAAGTTAGATACAGAGCATTTCTGTTATCAAAATATTGCCCGCCCACCATTGGCGACTTATAAATGATTGGCTCGAAAATATTGTTCGCTTACCGGAAGCGTCTAATAAATGTCCGGCTTGAAAATTATTTAGAAATAATTTCTGTTTTTGATATTGTGTTTTTATCACACATTGCATATACTATAAATACACAAAAAAGCCAAAAAAGAGGAGGTGTTAGTATGGCTACTTCAAGTATTACTCATAATTTTGTCGTATCCAATCCAAATAGCGTAAAGCGTTTTGTCGCAGCAATTGACGAAGCCGACCGTGACCGCACACCAAAGCAGACACTTCCCGGACGTCAGTTAACGAACCCACAGGAAATCTTAGCTTTAATGTCAAAAAGGAAGAAAAAACATGTCTGATAAATATTTTACCGTTAATATTCGGGCATATTTGGATAAAGACGAACCGACATATATCGGAGAGGAAAGTCTTTACGACTTACTCTCCGATTTTTCTTGTCCCAAAAATCCCGATGTGGAATACTTTTTATTACATAATGCGATTGAGTTTACCAAAAAAGATCAATCTATCACTTATCTGGTATTTGATGCTGAAGATGCTTCACTGGTTGGTTATTTTTCACTTACAATAAAACCAATCTCTGTCCGTGCTTCAAATATCAGCAAGACAATGGCAAAAAAACTGTCCCGTGTCAGTATTTTGGATGAAGAAACACAATCCTATACTACCGCAGCTTACCTGATTGCCCAGTTGGGAAAGAACTATTCTCTTCCAAAGGAAAAAACGAATTCCTGGAAATATTCTACTGGGATTTGCACTGGAAACCATATCCAGTCTCAAATATTCCGTAGGTGGTGTTATGGAGTTTCTTGAATGCGAAGATAATGAATTTCTTCTGAGCTTTTATACGCAAAATCATTTCAAGCCATTTGATACGCGTATTACCGCTTCTCAGAATAATGAGCCACACACTCTGCATCAGCTTTTAAAATTTATTTGATTTAAAAATGCATGAAAAAAGCGACAGTCTGATTTACATTTTGTATTTCAGGAAACTGCCGCTTCTTTTTCTTCCTTATTCTGTTTTTCTTCCTCCAACTCCCGGAGGACTTCTTCGCCGTACTTATCAATCATCCGTACCAGAAAATCAATGCACCGCTCAAATTCAATATTCTGTTGCAAAAGCTCCTCCAGTTATTGTTTTGATTCTGAGCTTATTTTACAGAACCTGCCGGAAAACCACATTGAATAGAAATTGATTGTAAATTGACACAATCACTTTAAAAATATCCGTATTTTCTTGAATCGAATATATGTTCGTGTTATGATAGATATACTCAATCTTAACTACGAAAGGGGAATTTCTATTGAATCGATGCGATTTTTCTTCTATTAGCACTTGCTTAAAAAATCATATCAGCGAAAGTAATCAAATGAGTCAGCCTGATTTTTTATACGAATTATTTGAAGATTTTATGGATGATCCGGTAAATCAGGATTTTTCAATGGATAACGGTCTGGTTTGCCGCTGGATGACTGGTCAGGCTAAAATCAGTCCTAAAATATCCGCTTACTATTCCAAGCCCATAATCAGGAAAAATTGCCCATACCATCCACCAGAATCTTCTTCCACTGATGTCTGACTGTAATATGGCTATACAAGATATTTACACTTTATTCATTCAGGATGACAGCATCTCAGATGCGAAAAAGGAAAAATCTGACTCCTCTTATATAAACCAGCCAGTTCAAGACTGCTGTTTCTTGCAAAACTGATTTCTTTTGGCATGGAGCGACAATTTATCAAACGTGATACTAAAAATCAAAAATTAATTGCCGGAGGTGCCCTGTCACCCATTGTGCTGGATTATATTATGGACAGTGAGGTTCCGAAACCATGCCGTCATTTTATCGGAAGAGATAAAGAACTAGAAGAATTATATACTATGCTTGAGGAAAACCGTCACGTTTTTCTTTGCGGAATTGCCGGTATTGGTAAAAGCGAACTTGCCAAAGCCTACGCAAAACATTACAAGCATTACACTAACATACTATATATAGAATATACCGGCAATCTTCATCAGGACATTACTGACATGGATTTTATTGACGATCTTCCGGAAAGCACTGAACAGGAACGCTTTCAAAGACATAACCGTTTTCTGCGTTCCCTGAAATCTGATACTCTGCTTATCATAGATAATTTTAATGTCACTGCCACACAGGACAGCTTTCTGTCAGTAGTATTAAAATATCGCTGCCAGATTTTATTTACGACCAGAAGTAATCTGAATGAATACTGTACTCTGCCATTAAAAGAAATAGAGGATATGAACGCTCTCTTCCAGCTGGCATCAGTATTTTATTCAGAGGCAGACACGTACCGGGCAACAGTTGAAAAGATCATAGAGACTGTACACTATCATACTTTTGCTGTAGAACTGGCTGCAAAACTTTTGGAAAATAGAATTTCGACTCCAGACCAGTTATTAACAAGACTTCAGGTGGAAAAAGCATCTTTCCATAACGAAGATAAAATTAAAATAATCAAAGATGGACAAAGCAGCAAAGCCACCTATTACAGTCATATCCATACGCTGTTTTCTTTATACACTTTATCTCTTGAACAGCAGGATATCATGTGCAATTTGTGTTTTCTTCCTTACACTGGTATTTCTGCCCGCATATTCGCCAAATGGCTGGAACTGCCTACCTTAAATGAAATTAACGACTTGATTGAAACTGGTTTTGTGCAGACAACAACACGTCACACAATCTCCCTGCATCCTATGATTAAGGAAATCACCCTTTCAGAGACAAAACCATCTGTAAGTAGCTGTCACATATTACTGGATTCTTTACAGAAAATATGTTTAATGCATGGAATTGAAGTCGATTATTACAAGAAGCTGTTTCAGACAGCAGGAAACATCATAGAATTGATTGAAAAAGATGATATACCAAAGTATCTACTTTTTCTGGAAAATGTTTTTCCATATATGGATAATTATAATTACCACAAAGGTATGAAAGAAATCATTCAGGAACTGACTGGTCTATTAAAGACAAAAAACATTGGCACCGATTCTGACCGGGCATTGTTACTGGATTTTCAGGCTACTCTTGAAATCAAGCCAGAAAAAGCAATAAAACTGGAAAAGGATGCACTTGCCCAGATAGAAAATATCACTGCTGACAATGCTCGCCTTGTTTCCAACCTTCATGCCAATCTCGGTGGACTTTATCGTATGAACGGTCATCCCGATCTTGCAAGAGAACACATGGAAAAAAGTATCTCACTGCTTGACCAATTTAACCTGCTTCATATAAATGACAGCATACCTCAGATTGCCAATTATGCAATGTTCCTGACAGAACAGCAGGAACCTGAAAGAGGCATCTCTGAATTGCAAAAATTATCCGGCATCATCAAGGAATACCATTCCGATGACTGTCTGGATTATGCCAAAGTACAGGAAACCCTTGCAACCATTTATCTGATGACTGCCAATCTTCCGCACGCCAAAACACATTTTAAAAAAGCTTTCAAAATATATGAAAAGATCTGGCTGATGAGCCTGAAATGATTGAAGCAAAATATCTGGAGATTCAGGAGTTATATCCACAGATTGGATTTTCCATTGGAAAAACTCTATCCGGTCTTTTAACAAAATAAGCATAATTTACGGCGGGCAACTTGCCCGCCGTTATATTCAACTATTCGTCAAGTAAATATACGCATCTTCCAAAGTGATATCATTATCCGGGACACACTTCTCATTTGGCTTTTCTTTGCTTAATATTTTCATATGAATTCCATTTTCTACATACTGCTTAGATGAAATAGAATAATTGGCTTCTAACAAACGGGCTTCTTCTGCATTTTGTACCGTACAATTCCAAACACAGCCCTTTGCATTTTCCAGCAATCCACTCACGCTTCCGGAATATAAAAAATTCCCTTTTTTCATAATGGCAAGCTGTGTACAGGTTGCTGCTAAATCTTCTACTACATGAGTGGAAAACAGCACAGTTCTATCCTTTGAAAAATCAACCAAAAGATTGCGGATCCTAATCCTTTCTTCCGGATCTAACCCAGTGGTAGGTTCATCAATAATCAAAAAATCCGGATTATTAAGAAGTGCCTGTATGAGTCCGACACGTCTCTTCATACCACCAGATAATTGCCGCATTTTTTTATTCTGATGCTCTGTAAGAGAAGTCTTTTCCAGATAATAGGTAATTCTTTGTTCGAGGTCATTTCTGGCTACTCCTGACAGTCCTCCCCATATATACAAGACATTCTTTCACCGTAAGATTCGGATATAAGTCGATTTCCTGTGGAAGATAACCAATCTTTTTCTGTATTTTTTCATAATTTCCCTCGTTATACAGAATTCCATCAAGGGAAACCATTCCTTCCGTTTGTTTTAAAACAGTTGTAAGAACCCTCATCAAAGTGGTTTTTCCGGCACCATTCTCTCCCAAAAGTCCGTAAATTCCCTTAGGTATTTCAAGAGATGCCTTATTTACTGCAACTACACCATTTTTAAATCTAACTGTTAAATCATTTATTCTAATACTCATAATCTATCCTCTTTTCTTTAAAGTCATTGGTAATACTGCAAATAAAAACAGCCCCGCTATAAAAGACACAAGCGTTCCATAAATCCAACTCTCGGACATTAATTGAGTAGGTTCACAAAAGCTGAAAGAAAACAATCCCAGATTTCCGAAAAATGAACTTCCCGCTTTTGATATAAGTCCAATGACAATTCCAAATAAACATCCAATACCTGCCCACATATTTCGAAGCAATGTACACAAAATCACAGAGCATATACTCCAAAGCCAGATAGTTCCAAACATTGCAATGAAATATAAAAGAAATATCTGAATACCCGAAATGCCTTCGTTTACACTGCCCGGTTTTTGCCAGAAAAACAAAACATATCCAACACAGGAAAGTATTAATAAATATAATATTTGAACGCCCACTCTCTGCGATATTACTTTTAACTGCTTTTTTTGATCATACAAATGAAATACATCGGCACGCTTACTTTTTACTTCCATCAAGTATGTGTCACTACAAAAAATAATTGTTAAAAATGCTATTGGAGACTGAATCGCTGAACCGATTTCTTCATAGTATATAATCGGATGAATAGCACACAATATCAGTATAAATGCACATGAATAAAAAATCTTATATAACGACAGGCAGTTTTTTAGTTCCGTTTTCAATGAACCCTCCTCCTTTTCCAGATTGTAACAGAAATACATACTAATATAACTGATGAAATTACAAGAATAATCTGATTTATGTTTGACATTTTGGCTACATGTGTTTCAAAAAATCTGCCAGGGAATCGCACCATAATAGAGAACGGTCTCATATAATAAATATCATTCTTCTCGGTCAGCATATTTGAATATATAATGTGTAAAAACAAGATTGGTGCTGCCGGAAGCGGATTTTTAAATATTACTGCTGTAATTGTATAGACACAACATATCATCAAAAGATTCGGACAATATAGATCAGAGAATTCACGCAAAAATCAATTGGTGTTACTGGAAAGCCCGATTCTAAAGACGTTTTCAAACACAGCATAAAGAATATAACATTCAAAATCACTAATACTCCCAGCATACTAATGAATCCGCTTATTACTTTCCCGCATATATATTGGATTGCCGTAACAGGCTTTGTATGTAATAATTCATAGGTATTTTTTCGTGTATCCTGAATAAATAAAAATGATAGCAAGACGGTTGCAAAAAAGGCCATATGCAATCCTGCAAAATCCGTGAACTTTTTGGCAAAGTACCAGGAAAAAGAATGTTCGGATAATTTCCTCTCGATATAATGATTGATTTCTTCTGCTGTCCCCTTATGAATTTCAAGGTCCTCATAAGCATATATTGCATTATAATAGCCATATTGGGATTCCAAAAACTCAGAAGCAGTCTTTACATCCATATTCTGAATTTCTTTCATTACATGATCTGCTTCCTGCCTGCTAAATCCAAAACCATTTTTGGAGGTGTCCATTAACGTCTCTTTGATCGTATCTTCCCACTCCCTTCTTCTTTCTTTATCATCAGATGTGGGAATGTACCCATCCATGACATCAGCATCTTCCAATGCTACGTCATTTTGTGTGATCTGTTCATTCTGTTTGATATAATGAATTTGCAAATACGATGACAGACATTGATACATACTGGCAACTATAATAATCAAGCCAATCCACAAAACAGGGTTCTTTAAATAATCAAGTATACTTCTTTTTATGATTGTTTTCATTGTATCTCTTCCTTTCTTTATTTCTTTAACAACATCATACAAATCAATTCTCAATAAATTCACAACAAAAAGACTAAAACCACTTTATTTGTGATTTCAGCCTTATAAAGTATTTTTATTCAGCTTTGAAAAGAGCTTCTACATGAGCACCGCCTTGTCTGGCATTATATATTTTCAAATTTCCTCCATGCTTTTCACAGACAATACGAGAAATATACATACCAAGGCCAAAATGCTTTAAATCATCTTGTGGATTCTTATGATAAAATGGCTCTGTTACTTTTTCCTCAGTATCCACAAATCCTATTCCATCATCTTCAACAGAAATTATAAGAAAACCATCCTTTTTCTTTATCTGCAAAGCAATACTTTTTTGTGCATATCGAATCGCATTTTCCAGTAAGTTGTCTGTCACTTCCATGACAAGTTCCTCATCCACTTTCACAATGTTTTGTTCCTGCACTCTTTCTACCTTACATAATTTACTTTCCTTCTTGGACAGCATGGCAGCTTCTGCCTCAATCTTTTTTGCCAGTTCCGATAACTCTATCTCTGAGCATTGCAGTTCCCTCTGTTCTAAATGGGACATTTTTCTCATGTTTTCCGTGAAATGCTCTATACGGTCAATCTGATACATGCCTGTTTGTAAGATATCAATAACATCCTCTGTTTTTATACTCTCGGCAGAAACAAACTCTAAGAGCATTTCCTGATACCCACGCAATATGGAAAGTGGAGAACGTATATCATGTGCAATTGCATTCCGCAAAGCCTTCTCGTCATCAATCATTCGCCACATCTTTCTGTTGTTATCTGCTAAATCACTTCGCATCATTTCAAATTCTTTACACAAAGTTCCCATCTCATCTTTATTTTCATAGGACACATGAAAATCCAGTTCATTATCTGCAATCATTTGTGAGGCATCTTTTAGTTCCTGTAGAGGTGTCTTTAACTTATTTTTATAAAAAAAGAATACCGCAGCAACACTCCCAACAATCGAAAAAATCAGTACCGAATATGTTTCCATAAAGTCACACATTTCCGAAAGATGATAGTCCAAACGATTCATCTGCGATTGATTAGGTCTTGATATCTCAATCTCGTATTTCTTTCCATATTGCTGAAACACGTCCGTGTAATCTGCATAATTAATATATTTTTCCCATATTTTATTCTGCATATTTCCTGCAAAATGAACTGTAAATCCAGATAACAGAAATGCTGCCGTTAAGCTGATCACAAAATAAAGCAGAATTGTTTTTTTCAGTGACAAGTTTCTTATTTTTTCCATCGGTATCCAATCCCCCATACAGTTTCTATGTATTCTTTTTCTGAATAATCCGCTATTTTTTTCCTTATACGCCGTACTAATTCCGTTATCGTTCTACTGTCCCCTTCCGCATCATATCCACAGACTTGTGCATATATACGTTCTTTATCAAACACCTGCCCTGGATGCATGGATAAGAATTCAATAATCTGATATTCAATTTTTGTGAACTCCATCCTGTGTCCGGCTATAGCTACTATTTTTTCAGAATAATCAATCAGCATTTCATCCATGAAACGGTATTCCGTTTTTTGTTGATGCCTTTCTTCTCTCTTTATGTTTGTGACAATCCTTGCTTCCAACTCCCGAAGACTAAATGGTTTTGTAATATAATCATCCCCACCCGAAAGCAACCCATTAATTTTATCATCTTCATCAACTCTTGCTGTCAGAAATAAAATTGGACATAACACTTTACTGCGTATCAGACGACATACTTCAATCCCATCCATGCGTGGCATGTTGATATCCAACAAAATAATATCCGGTTTCATTTTTATTTTATTTAATGCTTCCATTCCGTCTGTAGCCGTAATGGTTTCATATTGTTTCATATTAAAATAACTACAAAGCATTTTCACCAATTCTTTATCATCATCAACAACTAAAATCTTGTATTTCATCCAAACCACCTCCAGTATCCATATTATACGATAAAACACAATGAAATCGCAACAAATCCTGCCGATTGTAAAAGAATGGCAGGAACGCCCTTTGGAAGAAGTGTATGCTGTAGTATTTATGGATGCAATCCACTATCACGTCCGCAGTGAAGGACGTATTGTAAAACGTGCGGTTTACATTGCTCTTGGTATCGACATGAATGGGAAAAAAGATGTCCTTGGAATGTATGTTGGAGAAAACGAAAGTGCAAAGTTCTGGCATGATAACTGGGCAACCCTGTCCACTTATTTCAAATATCCTGAGGCAGTAAGACGCCTGATTTACACCACAAATGCCATTGAAGGATTCAATCGTCAGCTCCGGAAAGTGACTAAAAGCAAAAACGGTTTTCCCATCGGATGACAGCCTTTGAAAATGCTGTATCTGGCAACTATGGATATCACGAAAAAAATGGACTGGCCATCGGCAGGACTGGGGACAGATTCATTCCCAGCTGGAAATATATTTTGAAGAACGTCTAATCGGACGCAGCCTGTAAAAACATCTTGTTTTAGGCAGGTTTTATTGACATGCCCAAAAACTCCTGTATAATGCAGATATGGGCAGAACCTGAAAAATCGGCTCTGCCCATTTGTAACTATTCATAAATCTTATATCAGTTTTTAACGTTTACACAAAACTTGAAACGGTCTCTCTATCCGGTC
>VOFK01003163.1_pt1 | contig 10754 bp, 17 predicted proteins | sample 5384121 | NCBI WGS metagenome assembly VOFK01 (sample SAMN12384730, study PRJNA508395) | human gut metagenome | isolation source: healthy gut J | host: Homo sapiens | reverse complement strand
GCGCTTTACGAAAAAAACACGGCCAGCCCCTTTGAAGTGGTGGTGCGCCAGATCGTAGAGTGCTGCTTCATCCAGCCCAAGGAACGCCCCTACCAGACCAACAACGCTTATACCGCCCTTGTTGCGGCAATCCCAAATGGAAAAGGAGGTCAACGCCATTGTCCAAAAAGCAAAAGAACGAAACGAGCGCAAAAGCGCCGGTCAAGCTCACCCGCGCCGAAAAGAAAGAGATTCAGGCCGTCATCCGAAAGTATAAGGGCGACGGCAAGCCCCATTCGGCGCAGGCCAGTATTCCCTATGAGGCCATGTATCAGGACGGCGTATGCCGGGTGACGCCCCGCACCTTTTCCAAGTGCATTGAGTTTACGGACATCAGCTACCAACTGGCGCAGGCGGACACCAAGACCGCCATCTTTGAAAACCTGTGCGACCTCTACAACTATCTGGACGCCTCCATTCATGTGCAGTTTTCCTTTATCAACCGCAAGATCGACCCCAAGCAGTACGCCAAGAGCTTTGAAATCCGGGCGCAGGGGGACGACTTCGACGACATCCGCAGCGAGTATTCCGACATTTTGCAAGACCAGCTTGTGAACGGGAACAACGGCCTGATGAAGCGGAAATTTATGACCTACACCATTGAGGCGGACAGCCTGAAAATGGCCCGCGCCAGACTGCGCCGGATCGAAACCGACCTTTTGGGCTATTTCAAGAGCATGGGGGCCTCCGCGTGGGGACTGGACGCCAAGGAACGGCTGGAAGTCATGCACAGCATTTTCCACCCGGACGGGGAACCGTTCTCCTTTGACTGGAAGTGGCTTGCCCCGTCGGGGCTTTCCACCAAGGACTTTATCGCCCCGTCCTCGTTCCGCTTCGGCAATGCCCGGATGTTCGGGCTGGGCGGCAAATACGGGGGTGAGCTTCCTGCAAATCCCTCTCCCCGGAGCTGTCGGATGAAATGCTGGCCGATTTTCTCAACACGGAAAACGGTATTGTGGTGAACCTCCATGTGCAGGCCATCGACCAGAGCGACGCCATTAAGACGGTCAAGCGCAAGATCACCGACCTTGACGCCATGAAGATTCAGGAACAGAAACGGGCTGTCCGCAGCGGCTACGACATGGATATACTTCCCCAGCGACCTTGCCACCTACGGGCAGGACGCCAAGGAGCTGTTAAAGACCTTGCAGAGCCGGAATGAACGGATGTTCCAGCTTACCTTTTTGGTGCTGAACACCGCAGACACCCGGCAAGAGCTGGAAAATGATGTGTTCTGGGCTGCCGGTATTGCACAGAAATACAACTGTTCCCCCTTGTGCGGCTGGACTACCAGCAAGAACAGGGGCTTATGAGCAGCCTGCCGCTGGGGGCCAGCCACATCCAGATTGAACGCTCCCTGACGACTTCCAGCGTGGCCGTGTTCGTCCCCTTTGTGACGCAGGAGCTTTTTCAGGGCGGCGACGCCATGTATTACGGGATCAACGCCAAGACCGGCAACATGATTATGCTCGACCGCAAGCGGGCGCGCTGCCCCAACGGGCTAAAGCTGGGGACACCGGGAAGCGGCAAAAGTATGAGCTGTAAATCGGAGATTGTGAGCGTGTTCCTCTGCACCCCGGACGATGTGTATATCTGTGATCCAGAGGCCGAATATTACCCCCTTGTGAAGCGGCTGCATGGGCAGGTGGTGAAGCTGTCGCCTACCAGCAAAAACTATGTGAACCCGCTGGACATCAACCTGAACTACTCCGAGGATGAAAACCCGCTGGCCTTAAAATCCGACTTTGTGCTGTCGTTCTGTGAGCTTGTCATGGGCGGCAAGAATGGGCTGGAAGCCATCGAAAAGACGGTGATCGACCGGGCGGTACAGGTGATCTACCGGCCTTATCTGGCAGACCCCAAGCCGGAAAAAATATGCCCATCCTTGCAGACCTGCACAAAGCCCTGTTAGACCAGCATACCCCGGAGGCCGACCGGGTGGCGCAGGCCCTTGACCTGTATGTGTCCGGCAGCTTAAATGTGTTCAACCACAGAACCAACATTGACATCAAAAACCGCATTGTGGCCTTTGACATCAAGGAGCTGGGCAAGCAGCTAAAGAAAATCGGTATGCTCATTGTCCAAGACCAGATTTGGGGGCGTGTCACCCAAAACCGCAGCAAGGGCAAGGCGACATGGTATTTCTGTGATGAGTTCCACCTGCTGTTGCGTGAGGAACAGACGGCGGCCTTTTCCTGTGAGATTTGGAAGCGTTTTCGTAAGTGGGGCGGGATTCCCACAGGTGCGACGCAGAATGTAAAAGACCTGCTTTCCTCCCCGGAAATTGAGAACATTTTGGAAAACAGCGACTTTATCTGCCTGCTCAATCAGGCCAGCGGCGACCGCAAAATCCTTGCGGAACGGCTGAACATTTCGCCCCAGCAATTACGGTATGTGGACAATTCCGAACCCGGCGAGGGACTTCTCATTTACGAAAATGTGATCCTGCCCTTTAAGAACCCCATCCCGAAAAACACCCAGCTCTACCAGATCATGACGACCCGGTTAGGCGAGGGGGCGACGGTATGAGGCACAAGGAGGTGAAGTCATGGAACCCTTAAAACCCCGCGATAAGGTGACGCAGCACATGACCCGCGACGGCCTGACGCTGGATAACCAGACCACCGGCGAAAGCGTCAATGTGTCCAGCCGGGAGGCCGAGCAGGAATACACTACCCAGCCGGAGGGCGCGGCGGAAAAAATACTGGAACGGGCGGACGAACTGCACGACCGCCACAAGGCAAAGAAAGCGGCCAAGGACGCCGGGGAAACCGTGGCGCAGGCCACCAGCCCCGTTTTCCCGGTTGCAGTTTACCGCCGAGGAACGGGCCTCCCCGGAGCTGGCCCCGTATATCAAAAAGGCAGAAAAACGGGCGGATAAGCTGGAAGCGGCCAAAGAAGCCCTGCCAAAAAAGCGCGTCATTACCAAGGAAACCGTTTATGACGAAGCCAAGGGCAAGGCCAAAAGCAGGCTGTATTTTGACAAGGTGGAGAAAGCCCCTCCCCAGCTCAAACCAAACCCGGCCAGCCGCCCCATACAGGAAGCCGGGCTTTACCTCCACGGAAAAATCCATGAGGTAGAACACGAAAATGTGGGCGTGGAGGGCGGCCATAAGGGGGAGGAACTGGCGGAACGGCAGGCGGGCCGCATGATCCGCAGCGGCGTCCACCGCCACAAGCTCAAACCCTACCGGGCCGCAGCCAAGGCCGAGCGAAAGTCCATCGCCGCCAACGCCGAGTTTGCGTATCAAAAATCCCTGCGGGATCACCCGGAGCTGGCGCAGGCGGCCAAGAACCCCGTTTCCCGTTTCTGGCAGAAACAGCACATCAAGCGGGAATATGCCAAGGCAGCAAGGGCGGCGGGCCAGACCGCACAGGGGGCGGCAAGCACCGCCAAGACCACGGCTGCCGCAGCCAAGAAAGCCGCAGAGAAAGCAGACAGGCCGCGTCCTTTGCCGCCCGGCACTGGAAAGGGGCGCTGATCGTCGGCGGCGTGGGCCTCATGCTCCTGCTGGTGATGGGCGGCCTGCAATCCTGCACCGCCATGTTTGGCAGCACCGGGACGGGCCTTGCCGCCACCTCCTATCTCTCCGAGGACAGCGATATGCTGGGAGCCGAAGCCGCCTATGCCGCGCTGGAAGCAGACTTGCAGCACGAACTTGGCAACTACGAAAGCCTGCACCCCGGCTATGACGAATACCGTTTCGATCTGGACGAGATCCAAGCATGACCCCTATGTGCTGACCTCCATCCTCTCCGCGCTGCATAACGGCGTGTTCACTTTGGGGGAGGTACAGGGCGACCTTGCCATGCTCTTTGAAAAGCAGTACATCCTGACCCAGACCATCGAAACGGAAACCCGCTACCGCACCGAAACGAGGACGGACAGCGAGGGAAACACCTACACCGTGGAAGTCCCCTACACCTACTATATCTGTAATGTGAAGCTGGAAAACTTTGACCTGTCCCACCTGCCCATCTACATTCTCACCGAGGAACAGATGGGCTTTTATGCTGCCTATATGCAGACTTTGGGCAACCGGCCAGATCTGTTTCCCAACGGCAGCTATCCCCACGCCTCCACCCCGAAAGAGCCGACCTACTATGAAATCCCCCCGGAGGCGCTAAAGGACGAAACCTTTGCCGCCATGATTGCCGAGGCAGAAAAGTATGTGGGCTATCCCTATGTGTGGGGCGGCAGCTCCCCAAGCACCAGCTTTTTTTTTGATTGTTCCGGCTTCATTAGCTGGGTTATCAATCATTCCGGCTGGAATGTGGGACGCCAGACGGCGCAGGGGCTTTACAACATCTGCACCCCCGTTTCCCCGGAGCAGGCCAAGCCCGGCGACCTTGTATTTTTCGTCGGCACTTATGACACTGCCGGGATGTCCCATGTGGGGCTGTATGTGGGAAATTCGGTCATGCTGCACTGCGGAGACCCCATTTCCTACACAAACCTCAATTCAAGCTACTGGCAGCAGCATTTTTATTGTTACGGGCGGTTGCCTTAAACGCCAGAAAGGAGTAAATCACTATGGCAATGAACAAATTGGAGCGCATTGAAAAGGATATTGAGAAAACCAAGGGCAAGATCGCGGAGCTGCAAAAGCAGCTTCGGGAGCTGGAAGCGGCCAAGACCGAACAGGAAAACTTGCAGATCGTCCAGCTTGTGCGCGGCCTCAACATGACCCCGCAGGAGTTCGCCGCCTTTGTGCGCGGCGGCCCGTTGCAGGCGGCCCCGGCCCCGATCCCGGACTTTGAACAGGAGGACAGCGCCCATGAAGAAGAAATCTAAACTGTTCCGTACCTTGACGCTGGCTGTGGCCGCTGCGCTCTGCATGGCGACCACGACCGTTTACCGCCTACGCCGGGGCGCTGACCCTGACCCGGCACCGCTGCCGGAAACCACCGAGGCCCCCCCGCAGAGGTGCCGGAGGAAACCGAAGAACCCACCACCGGCGGCATGGAGCCGGAGGGCGTACCCGTTACCCCGCCCAGGGCAACGCTACGCTGGTGGATGATTTTTTCGGGGATAAGCAGCTTATCACTGTTACCACCAAGGCCGGGAATTATTTTTACATCCTGATCGACCGGGCCAACGAGGACAAGGAAACGGCGGTGCATTTCCTCAACCAAGTGGACGACGCCGACCTGCAAGCCTTGTTGGAGGACGGGAAAAAAGAGCCAGAGGTCTGCACCTGTACGGCCAAGTGTCAAGCCGGGGCCGTCAATACGGCTTGCCCGGTCTGTAAAAACAACCTGACCGCCTGCAACGGGCCGGAGCCGAAGCCCCAGCCGGAGGAAGAAAAGCCGCAGGAGGAAAAGCCAAGCGGCATGGGCGGCCTTGTGGTGTTCTTTGTGGTGGTGCTGCTGGGCGGCGGCGCAGCCCTCTACTTCCTGAAATTCAAAAAGGAAAAAGCCGACACCACAGGAAATGACGATCTGGCCGAGTATGACTTTGGAGAGGACGAGGACGACGAGGACGAAGCCCCGGAGCCGGACGAGGATATGACAAGTGAAGATGGAAATAAGGAGGACGAAGTATGAGCTATCAGTTAATAATTGCAGAGAAACCAAGCGTAGCCCGCAGCATTGCGGGCGTGATCGGCGCGGACAAGAAACAGGACGGCTACATGGAGGGGAACGGCTATCTGGTGAGCTGGTGTATCGGCCACCTTGTTTCCCTTGCCGACGCCGGGACTTATGACGAGCGTTTCAAAAAATGGCGCTATGACGACCTGCCGATTCTGCCGCAGGAATGGCAGTACATCATTCCCGACGATAAGAAAAAGCAGTTTGACACCCTGCGTTCTTTGATGGAGCGCCCCGATGTTACCGGCCTTGTGTGCGCCACTGACGCCGGGCGCGAGGGGGAATTGATTTTCCGTTTCGTCTACCAGATGGCGGGCTGCAAGAAACCGTTTCAGCGCCTTTGGATTTCCAGCATGGAGGACGCGGCCATCAAGGACGGCTTTGCCCATCTGAAACCGGGAACTGACTATGACAACTTGTATCAGTCGGCCCTTTGCCGGGCGCAGGCGGATTGGCTGGTGGGGATCAACGCGACAAGACTTTTCTCCATCCTCTACCACAAGACCCTGACCGTGGGCCGTGTCCAGACGCCGACCCTGAAAATGCTGGTTGACCGGGAGGCCAAGATCAGCAGCTTTCAGAAAGAGAAATACCACATCGTCCAGATTGCGGCGGGCGGCATGGAGGCGGCCAGTGAACGCATGGGAAACGCAGACGACGCCAAGACCCTGAAAGCCGCCTGTGAAACGGCGCAGGCCGTTTGTGTGTCGGTAACACGGGAGAAAAAGACGGAGCAGCCGCCCCGCCTCTATGACCTCACCACCTTGCAGCGGGAGGCAAACCGGCTGTTTGGATTTACCGCCAAGCAGACCCTTGACTATGCCCAGCAGCTCTATGAAAAGAAGCTGCTGACCTATCCCCGCACCGACAGCCAGTATTTGACCGATGATATGCTGCCAACGGCGGAAAGTCTTGTGTCCGGCCTGTGGCCGCTGCTTCCCTTTGCGGCGGGGCTTGACCTGTCCCCGCAGTTTGGCCGGGTGCTGAACAGCAAAAAGGTAAGCGACCACCACGCCATTGTCCCGACGATGGAATTTGTGCAGAAAGGCTTTGACGGGCTGGCCGAGGGGGAAAAGAAACTGCTGTCCCTTGTGTGCTGCAAGCTGCTGTGCGCCGTGGCCGCGCCCCATGTGTACGAGGCTGTCACCGCCACATTCACCTGTGCCGGGAAAACCTTTACCGCCAAGGGAAAGACCATCCTGACCCCCGGCTGGAAAGAGCTTGACCGCCGATTTAAGGCGTCGTTCAAAACAGACGCCGACGACACCGCCCCGGAGCTTGCGCGGGAACTGCTGGAGATCACCGAGGGACAGACCTTTGACAAGGTAACTGCCACAGTCACCGAGCATTTCACCGCACCGCCAAAATCCTACACAGAAGATACCCTCCTTTCCGCTATGGAGCGCGCCGGTGCGGACGATCTGCCGGAGGACGCCGAGCGCCAAGGTTTGGGAACCCCGGCCACCCGCGCCTCCATCTTAGAAAAGCTGGTGCAGATGGGCTTTGTGGAGCGCAGGGGCAAACAGCTACTTCCCACCAAGGACGGCCACAACCTTGCCTGCGTGCTGCCGGAGGTGCTGACCTCTCCCCAGCTTACGGCACAGTGGGAAACGGAGCTGACGGCCATTGCCAAGGGGCAGGCCGACCCGGAGGGCTTCATGGCTGGCATTGCAGAAATGACAAGGGGCCTGATCGCAAACTACTCTCAGATCAGCGAGGACGCGCAGAAGTTGTTTCAAGCCGAGCGTGTGGTTATCGGCAAATGTCCGCGCTGCGGGGAAAGCGTCTACGAGGGCAAAAAGAACTACTACTGCGGAAACCGAAGCTGCCAGTTTGTCATGTGGAAGAATGACCGATTTTTTGAGGAACGGGGCAAGGCGTTCACCCCGAAGATCGCCGCCGCGCTCCTTAAAGACGGAAAGCAAAGGTAAAGGGCCTGCGCTCCATGAAAACCGGCAAAACCTATGACGGGACGGTGCTTTTGTGCCGATACCGGCGGCAAGTATGTAAACTACCGCGTGGAACAGAGGGGCAAGAACTAAAAACAGCAAGCATAGGGAGTGTAGCCACACTCCCGGCAAAATCCCTGACCCGGCGCACCTGCCGGGCCGGGGATTTTCTCTTTGGGGAAGCCCCAAACCCCTTGTATCCAGCAAATTTACAATTCATCTATTCCAAGATACACCATGTCATAGTATAATAAAGCCAACGATAATATCCATTTGAGGTGATAAGTGTGAAAAATATTAGTTAGTGCTTGTATTATGGGAGTGGATTGTAAATACAATGGAAAAAAAATAACAAAAATCTGGCAGCTATCAACTACTTAAAAGATAAAGAAATTATTTGCATTTGTCCAGAGCAATTAGCAGGTATGGCTACTCCCAGACCTTGTGCAGAGATTGTGAATGGTGTAGTAACAGACGAAAATGGAAATGATGTTGATTTGGAATATAAACGAGCAGTATCAATGGCATTATCCAAAATTCAACATGAAGATATTGAGTTAGCTATACTACAATCCAGAAGTCCTACCTGCGGAGTAAATCAAATATATGATGGTAGCTTTACCGGAAAATTGATTTCTGGAATGGGATTGTTTGCAAAGGCATTAAAAGAACGAGGCATCAAAGTTATTGATGTTGAAGAAGTAGAAAGCTTTAATTTGTTAGACTGTCCCCAGCTTCAATCAATCTAACCCAAACTTTCAAAATTGAATATCAGCCGCTTATTATCGGCCCACCCAGCAGGAAATTTTTTTCAAAGGTTTCCTGCTTTTTCTTATGCCATTTTTCAGAAAGGATGTGAACCCCAAATGTCTTACAGCTCCTACGACCACGACGATTTAGAACCGGCCAGCACCATGCGGATCGAGCGCCGGATTTACTTTTTGACAGCGGCAAGGCCGATCTCTCCGAAATGGTAAAGCTGCCCCTTGCGGAGCTTCTTTCCCTGCGGGCGGAAAGCGCCGCCGCAGAACAGGAAGTGTTTGACCGCCTGAAAGAACAGGCCGCCGCATGGGAGGAACAGGCCGGAAGAACCCTGTTTCTGGACAAAGCCCTTGAATATGCCCGACGCTTCCCGTTACCCATACCGCAAACCAGTGGGAGGCCCCGGACGAGTACCGCCATATCCGCAGCAACATGGTCTACCAGATGGATTACTCCATTTCCGAGAATACCCGGTATGACAGCGCCGCCCAAAAAAAAATCTATTCCCTACTGTGGACGCCCGCTGGGGCCTTTATACCAACGCGCCCCACGGAAACCAGCGGGAAAAGATCGCCGGACAGGATCGGAAAGTCTTTGCCAGCCGGGAAGAACTGGACAAGTACCTGAATGGCCGGATCAAAGCCCACGAACATTACTTTTTACCGAAATTTCCCCGGCCATCCCAAGGAATACGCCGACTGCTTTAAGGTCAACGGCTGCCTGCTCCCCGGCTACACCATTGAGGGAGAAACCGGCAAAAGCCGCAGAGCTTCCCGCGCAGGAAGAAACCGCAGCAGCCGCAGCAGACCACAACCACCCCCGGAAAGGAGGGAACCCGTGAACGAAGTATTTTCTATTTTTTCTGATAACCGCGCCGAAGCGCAGACCGGCGGGCCGCATGGTACTGGCTTTCCCTGCCTGACTACCGCCGAACAGGTACAGGAAGCCCTAAAGGAAAATCCATATCACCGCCGACAACCAGCAGGACTTGTTCATTGGCGACTTTTCCGCCCCGGAGGAAAACCGCTGGAACTGCCGGAGGATTTGATAAAAGCCGCCAGCGTGGACGAACTGAACTTCCTTGCCGCCCAGCTTCAAAAGCTGGATGCCGTGGAGCTTGCGGAGTTGAACGCCGTCATGCAGTCCCCGGCGAAAATGCAGACCATCGGGCAGCTTTTGGACTACGCTGAAAACACCGATTGTTTTGTCTTAATCAACGCCAAGGACAACCGCAGTCTGGGGAATATTATCTGAATGATTCCGGGCTGTTTTTCGTTCCCGACCCGTGGAAACCGGCCATTGACACCGACCGGCTGGGGAGCTTTATCGCCAACGAGGAACAGGGAACCTTTACCGATTACGGCTATATCCTGCGAACCAGCGACGAATGGCAGCGTGTCCATGAGGGCCAGCCAGTGCCGGAGGAATACCGGGTGATGGCCTATCCTGCGCCGGAAATTCTGCGGGAGGAAAGCAAGGTGCAGCCGGAGGCGGCAACCCCTCGCAAAGGCCCCACAGCCTGTCACCCCATTCTCTTAAACGGCCAGAACAGCGCCGAGCGCATGAAAGAGATCACCGACCGGCTGGAAACCGGCATACAGGAGCTTTTCGAGAGTGAACGCTACAAAGCCTATCTCACCACCATATCCAAGTTCCACAGTTACAGCTTCAACAATGACCCTGACGCTATGCAGGGGTGGACGGCTTGTGGCGGGCTACAACAAGTGGCGGGACGATTTTCACCGCAATGTAAAGAAGGCGAAAGGCCATCAAAAATACTGGCCCCGGCCCCGTTCAAGGCGAAAGGAAGTGCAAAAAGCGCAGTTGCACAGAACGAAGCCATTGATGGGAAAGGACGAGAAAGCCTGTTACCGAGGAAGTACAGGAAATACAGGTTCCGGCCTTTAAGATCGTTTCCGTCTTTGATGTGAGCCAGACCGAGGGGAACCGCTGCCCTCTATCGGCGTGGAAGAACGACCGGCAGCGTGGAACGCCACGGGGAATTTTTCAGCGCTGGAACAGACCTCCCCCGGTTCCCATTGGTTTTGAGGATATTCCGGGCGGTTTTCCAGCTACTACCACCTGACGGAAAAGCGGATCGCCATTCAGGAGGGCATAGGCATGATGAATTACAAGACCTCAAAGACGGCTCCACGCCATCGACCGGAAGCCCACGCCATAGAGCAGGGCCGACCGGCCGACAGCCGCACCCGTGAGGTGCAGGCCGAAAGCGTGCCTATGTCTGCCAGCACTACGGGCTGACACCTCCGACTATTCCTTTTGGCTATGTGGCCGGCTGGAGTTCCGGTGACCTTTGAAAGAGCTGGAAAGTTCTCTGAAACCATCCGCCACCGCCCATAGAGCGCCGATTACCACTATTGACGCCACCTTTGCCCAGCTTCAGAAAAAGAA
>VOFK01002548.1_pt1 | contig 10759 bp, 12 predicted proteins | sample 5384121 | NCBI WGS metagenome assembly VOFK01 (sample SAMN12384730, study PRJNA508395) | human gut metagenome | isolation source: healthy gut J | host: Homo sapiens | reverse complement strand
CTCAATTTGTACTTCGTTCAGTTACGTATTGCTGACGACCACCTTCTTCTTTCTTCAAGATATAAACCTCAGCTTTGAAGCGAGAGTGCGGTTTAATCTGACCCGGTTTACAAAGAACCATACCACGTTTGATTTCATTCTTGTCAACACCACGGAGCAACAAGCCTACGTTGTCACCAGCTTCACCCTGATCCAACAGTTTACGGAACATTTCAACACCAGTTACAACTGATTTCTTATCTTCGCCCAAACCAAGGATTTCGACTTCATCACCTACGTGAATAATACCAGATTCGATACGACCTGTAGCTACAGTACCACGACCTGTGATAGAGAACACGTCTTCAACCGGCATCAAGAATGGTTTATCAACATCGCGCGGAGGAAGCGGGATCCAAGTATCAACTGCATCCATCAGTTCCATAACTTTATTTTCCCATTTTTCTACACCGTTCAATGCACCAAGAGCTGAACCCTGGATGATAGGAGTATTGTCACCATCGAAATCATAGAATGAAAGGAGTTCTCTCATTTCCATTTCAACGAGTTCCAACATTTCAGCATCGTCTACCATATCGCATTATTCAAGAATACAACCAGACGAGGTACGTTTACCTGACGAGCCAACAAGATATGTTCGCGAGTCTGAGGCATCGGACCATCAGTTGCAGCACAAACGATGATAGCACCATCCATCTGAGCAGCACCAGTAACCATGTTCTTTACGTAGTCGGCGTGTCCCGGGCAGTCTACGTGTGCATAGTGACGGTTAGCTGTTTCATACTCAACGTGTGAAGTATTGATAGTAATACCTCTTTCTTTTTCTTCAGGAGCGTTGTCGATAGAATCGAAAGAACGCAATTCAGAAAGACCTTTCTTAGCCAACACCGTAGTGATAGCAGCTGTCAACGTTGTCTTACCGTGGTCTACGTGACCGATTGTACCAATGTTTACATGCGGTTTGGTACGTTCAAATTTCTCTTTAGCCATAGCTTTACTTGTTATTTATTTGATTAATAATCAGCATTTACATCCTTTTATGAGCTGTTACCGGGATTTGAACCCGGGACCTCTTCCTTACCAAGGAAGTGCTCTACCACTGAGCTATAACAGCAAGAAAAAAGAGCGGAAGACGGGGCTCAAACCCGCGACCCTCAGCTTGGAAGGCTAATGCTCTATCAACTGAGCTACTTCCGCATTCTTGCCAAAGTTGTCACTCTGATTGTGGGCAAAGATGGATTCGAACCACCGAAGGCGTAAGCCAGCAGATTTACAGTCTGCCCCATTTGGCCACTCTGGTATTTGCCCTTTTCAAAATCAAGAAATAAAAAGAACTATTTTCAAACAATATGATAAAGACAGATGTTCTATCTTTGTTCTTCGGTTTCTTTTTGAGCCTCTTGTCGGATTCGAACCAACGACCCCGAGATTACAAATCACGTGCTCTGGCCAACTGAGCTAAAGAGGCATTCTAGCTAAAAAATGCAACCGTCACGTTCTAACGCGAGCGAAACGGCTGCAAATTTAGTTATTTATTTCTTTCCCGCAAAATATTTGCGATTTTTTTATTTGCTACGTTGTTTTTCCTTGTATTTAACCAGCTGTTTTACGAGCGCTTCCACATCTAAATCAATTGCTTCCTCAAATGTATCACACACCTTACTTGCATAAAACTCCCCGTTAGGAATTAGTATTTTTATGCCTGCTTCTTTATTTGCAGCAACTTCCGGCTTACTACCTTTAATGACACCTCTACTTTCTTTATATCTTCGTAATATTTTTCCAACTTAGACACTTTCTTCTGAATAAATGCCTGCAATTGCTCTGACGCATCAAAGTGAATTGATTGAATTCTTATATCCATACTTACCTCCTTGTTTTTTTAAGCTCGTGGATGAGCCTGTTTATACACTTTTTTAAGTTCTTCAAATGTGGCATGTGTGTAGATCTCGGTAGTCGTTATACTCTCGTGACCCAAAAGTTCTTTTACCGCGCCCAGCTCCGCTTCATTATTCAGCATCGTGGTAGCAAAAGTATGCCTCAACACGTGAGGGCTTCTTTTCTTCAGCGTCACCACCTTTGACAGGTTCCGTTTCACTAAATTATAGACCAGATTCTTATAAAGTCGTTCACCACTCTCCTAACCACGAGGAAGCTTCCGACCTTTCCGGAATCATTTCGTTTCTTACATTAATATATCCAAGCATCAATTCCCGCAGTTCATCACCGAACGGAATCAGCCTTTGCTTGTTCCTTTTCCCGGTTACTTTCAAAAGAGAAGCAGAGAAATCCACATCCTTGTTATCCAGTCCTATCAATTCCGAAAGCCTTATGCCCGTAGCATAAAATACTTCAATAATCAATCGATCGCGATAACCTTTAAACCCTTCGCCAAAATCCGTATCATCCAGCAGCTTGATTCATTTCGCTTTCTTTTTTTAAGAACACAGGTAGCGGCTTTTTATTTTTAGGTCCTGTTATTTTACACAAAGGATCTATAGTCGTTTCTCCCTGCCTCAAGAGATATTTGTAAAACGACCGGAGCGAACTTAGCTTACGATTTACAGAAGTCGAAGTGTACCCTTATCCATTAATGAAACAATCCATTCACGAATCAGTTCAGCTCGACCTCTAACGGATTAAATCTTCCATACTCTTCCTGAGCAAACTCCTGTAGTTGCTTTATATCTTCGCTATACGCAAGAACGGTTTTTTCAGAGTAATTCCGCTCATACTGGAGATAATCAAGAAAAGATTCTATTAACATAATATCGCTACATCTAAAATCGTGCAACGAATGTATGAAAAGAATTCAATAATTCAAAGGAAATTACGAATTATTAATCTTCTACTTGCTGAAGTTGTTGTACGTAAACTGCACGTTCTTTCTTAAGTCTTTTAGTTACAGACGGTTTATCAAACTGTTGTCTGCTTCTTAACTCTTTAACAATGCCAGTCTTTTCGAATTTTCTCTTGAACTTCTTCAGCGCTTTTTCAATGTTTTCGCCTTCTTTTACAGGTACTACAATCATTTTGTTACTATTAATATGTTATGATTAAAAAATTCCGCAGTCAAATTGCGCCGCAAAATTACACATACTTTCTTTATTCACAAAACTTTCGGCAAATATTTCTCAAAAACTATTCATAAACAACTCATTAACCGTAAAAAGTTACTACCTTTGAATCTGTTATATGTCTATTAATAATATAAAATGGTATGAGACAGAGTATAAAAGAACGAATGCATGCATTACGAATGACATTCCCCCAATTATTAAAGCGTTTATCATCCCCAGCACCGATCCGCATTTGAGCGAGTACGTAGCTCCGCACTGGATGTCACGTGAATGGATTTCCGGTTTCACGGGTTCGGCAGGAACCGTTGTCGTCTTAATGAACGAAAGCCGGACTATGGACCGATTCCCGTTATTTTCTACAAGCCGCCAAAGAATTGGAGGGTAGCGGTATTACTTTATATAAGGAAATGCTACCGGAAACTCCCAGTATTACAAAATATCTCAGCCAGAAGTTAAAGCCCGGTGAATCGGTAAGTATCGATGGCAAGATGTTCTCCGTACAACAAGTTGAGCAAATGAAAGAAGAACTTTGGCAGCATACAGTTTGCAGGTTGACTTATTCGGTGATCCGCTGAAAAGGATTTGGAAGAGACCGGCCTTCTATACCTAATTCTCCGGCCTTCGTCTATGATATTGAATATGCCGGCAAAAGTTGTGAAGAAAAAGGTTACCGCTATTCGTGCCGAATTAACAAAGAAAGGAGCGTATGCCTTATTCTTATCTGCCCTGGACGAAATAGCATGGACTCTCAATTTGAGAGGGAACGACGTGCATTGTAATCCGGTAGTAGTCAGCTATCTGTTAATCACGCAAGATGACGTGATTTACTTCATCTCACCGGAAAAGGTTACAAAAGAAGTGAACGAGTATTTAAAAGAACAGCATGTCAAGTTGAAAAACTACGATGAAGTAGAAACTTACTTGAATACTTTTTACAGGCAGAAATATCCTTATTGATCCCAAGAAAACAAACTTTGCCATATATTCTGCAATTAATCCGAAATGCAACATTATACGTGGTGAATCTCCTGTAGCTCTATTAAAGGCTATTCGAAACGAACAAAAAGAAATTGCAGGTATTCATGCAGCTATGCAGCGGGATGGCGTTGCGCTCGTCAAATTCCTCAAATGGTTGGAAGAAGCAGTGCCTTCCGGCAAAGAGACAGAACTAAGCGTAGACAGGAAATTACATGAATTCAGAGCAGCCCAGCCCCTTTATATGGGAGAGAGTTTCGACACTATTGCCGGATATAAGGAACACGGAGCTATTGTGCATTACTCCGCAACTCCGGAAAGTGACGTTCCTCTTCAACCCAAAGGTTTTCTTCTTTTAGATTCGGGAGCCCAGTATCTGGACGGGACTACCGACATTACCCGCACGATCGCATTAGGTGAACTAACTGAAGAAGAAAAAACGGATTATACTTTGATATTAAAGGGGCATATTGCATTGGCTATGGCTAAGTTCCCAGTCGGAACCCGGGGCGCCCAACTTGATGTTCTCGCCCGTATGCCGATCTGGAAATATGGAATGAACTTCCTTCATGGTACAGGCCATGGTGTCGGGCATTTCCTCAGCGTGCATGAAGGACCGCAAAGTATCCGCATGAACGAGAACCCTGTCGTATTACAACCCGGCATGGTTACTTCCAACGAACCGGGAGTTTATAAAGCCGGCAGTCATGGCATCCGCACCGAGAACCTGACGCTTGTCTGCAAAGACAAAGAAGGTATGTTCGGAGATTATCTCAAGTTTGAGACGATTACTTTATGTCCTATTTGTAAAAAGGGAATAGTCAAGGAAATGCTGACAAATGAAGAAATTGAATGGTTAAACAATTATCATCAGATTGTCTACGAAAAGCTGTCACCGAATCTTAACGAAGAAGAAAAAGTTTGGTTACAGGAAGCGACTGCTTCTATTTAAGCCAACCTTGCTTAACACCCGGATGTCATACAACATAGGGGCAGCATTAAATTAAAAATTTTATTAGGAACAAATACTTTATGGCTTTAATAAAATCAGTACGCGGATTCACTCCCGAAATCGGAGAAAACTGTTTTCTCGCAGATAACGCAACTATTATAGGAGATGTAAAAATAGGAAATGATTGTAGCATTTGGTTTAGCACCGTTTTGCGTGGTGACGTCAATTCTATACGTATAGGCAATGGAGTTAACATCCAGGATGGAAGTGTTTTGCATACATTATATCAAAAATCAGTTATCGAAATCGGCGACCATGTTTCCGTGGGGCATAATGTAACCATACACGGAGCGACTATCAAAGATTATGCTTTAGTCGGAATGGGATCGACCATACTAGACCATGCTATAGTCGGTGAAGGAGCAATTGTAGCTGCCGGTTCTTTAGTCCTAAGTAATACAGTAATCGAGCCTGGAAGTATTTGGGGTGGAGTACCTGCCAAATTTATAAAGAAGGTAGACCCGGAACAAGCCAAAGAATTAAACCAGAAGATTGCTCACAATTATCTGATGTATTCGCAATGGTATAAAGAATGATTTTTTAGTAAAATCGGAAACAAAGCTTCACTCCTTCTTACACTTAAAACATAAGAGTAAGAAGGAGTTTTTCCTTTTGTATTACCCGAATCAATCATCATTGACTTCCAAAGTCCATATTCATCTTATTTAACCCTCTGAGAATTGAAATATTACGAAATATCCGTAGATTTGTAAAAGATTAAATCGAGGCAGTGAATCAACAAACATTCACCTATTATGAAAATAAGACTACTACTTACAATTCTCTTACTGACAGCAACAATAGCTGCCAATACCCAAATCATGGAAAGAACGTTTTTAAAGAAAGTACTTACCAAGTTAGAAAAGATTGAATCTGCGACATATTACGTCACTGACGAAAGCCGGCAACCTGATGATTCCACCACATTATTCAGTAGCAAAGAGTTTGAGCTTTATCGCAATAGAATCTTGGAGCCGCCAAGTATCTTCTATTCGAAATTACGCAAACCGGAAGAAGTTGAATGATACTATTCTAAACGTAGCCAATGAAGTAATCAAACAATATCAGACAAGCGGTGCCACACCTTACTTTTTCATTGTAGATCAAGAAGGAATCAGAAGTTATAGTAAAGAGAATACCGATAAAGAAATAATCCATACAATAAAAAGAACTACTATGAGCAGACTATTTACCTTCCTTTTGCCTTGTCTTTGTTATTCAATCTAGCACAGGCACAATTACCGACCCCCGAGTATAAAAAAGGACAAGCCATCCTGAGTGGGACAATCGCCAATTACAATCCAGACGACAATCTGATATTCAAGATCGGTGCTCCCAATATCGTAATGGGAACAGCCGAGACACTTTATCCGACTGTTGAAGCAGATGGAAGTTTCACGATTAATATTCCTCTCTACCATAGTGCTCAAGTACGGATGATAATAGGAAATGCAGATTTAGTCATTCTGTTAAGTCCCGAAAAAGAGACCAATGTAACTATCAATTTAAGCAATCTGCCAGGAAAACAATTTGTATATATTGGTCAGTATGCTACCATTAACAATGAATGGTGTCAGCCGGAACTGATAACAAAGATACCTCCTGTTTATAGAGATGGCGACTTATTGGATTCTATTGCAGGCATCAGTGCCAACGAGTTCAAGGAACGCTGCATCAACCAATACAAACAGTACATAGCGCACAACAACACACAGTCGCAATTCAGCGAAGACACTCGTACACTAGCCAACCTTTCATGCGCATTTGATTGTCTGGAAAACCTGCAAGCTACCCACTATTGTCTGCAAACAGCTTATCAGAAGAAAGAAAACATTACGCGAGAACAAGCTTTTGCAGCTTTCCTCGATATACATTTACCTGATGATTTTCACAACTACCTGAAAGATTTTCCTGTCAATCACCCTTTGGCACTTTATTGTTATAATTACCGTAATGTAGTCACAAACTTCTTATATGATACACACTATGACCCACTCTCTATGGAAAAATATCTATTGGAAAACGCACCGCTCACAAAAGAGGAGCAGACACTCATTCATCAATATGAAGCAGCTTTTTAAAGCAGGAGTAATCTTCCGGCAGCAAAACGATTTGATGACACTCATCCGCAAATATACTAAAGAGAGAGACGACTGTAACTGGAAAATATTTTCCGAAGCCAAAAAACGTCTGGGGCATATCCTGCAAGACAGCACCTGTTTGCCGGTTGACTACATACGCGCAATCTATATGCGCTCCAGCCTTTACAACCTACAACCGTTGACCTCCCGGCAGGAAATCATAGCTTCGGAAATTACAAATCCTATATTCATAGGAATCATTCAAGACATGAACCGTCAGATGCAACCCCGGAAGAAGGCAACAACAAAGAAATATACCATCTACGAAGCGCCGCAAGTGGCAGAAGAAGAACTGCTGGATGCACTCATTGCACGTCATAAAGGCAAAGTACAGTTTATCGATTTCTGGGCTACCTGGTGTGGCGGTTGCCGGCAGATTATCAAAGAATATGAGCCGCTAAAGAAAGATATAAGTGAAGACAAAGTAGCTTTCATTTACCTCACCGGCCCCAGTTCGATAAAGAAGACATGGGAAATACTCATAGAAGATATCGCAGGCGAACATTACTGGCTGGACAAAGAACAATGGGAATATCTTTGGACACATTTTCAAATGACAGGGTTACCGATGTATCTGCTAATAGATAAGCAAGGGAATATAGTGAAACGATTTACTCACATTACCACCAAAGAATTAAAAGATTTACTGGAACAAGAAATCAATAAGATATAAGTCCGTACAAATACTAATAAAAGAGAATTGTTTTTCAGGGCAGGATTTCGGAGTATGAAATCCCCTTTAAGAAGAGAGAAGTCCCCTTATTTTAGATTGACCCATTACAGAGAACTAAAATTAGGGGACTTTTATAATTAGAAATTAATCATGTGCATAATCTTCTCCGTAGCTCCGGCGTTGCTTGTCACATAATACCCCGCATTTGTACCGGTTTCACGCAAGAATACCTCATCAGTCCGGAAACGATCCAGCAAAGTTTTCAGTTCATCATAATCTTTGATAGAATAGGCTCCTTTTGCTTCCAGCAATTGAACAGCTTCCATAAATTTCTGGTATTTAGGTCCGAAAATCACAGGAATACCATACACGGCTGCCTCCAAAGTGTTGTGAATACCAACCCCGAAACCACCCCCCGATATAAGCTATTTCTCCATAACGATAAATAGAAGAAAGCAATCCGAAACAATCAATAATGAGACAGTCGAAGCTTTCAATACATTCTTTTCGTCGGCACGGGTATAACGCACGTAAGGACGTTTCAGTTTGCTGATAATCTCTACCAGGTGATTTTCATCAATTACATGGGGAGCTATAATCAGCTTCATTTCCGGGTGATTGTTGAAATACTCAAGGAATAAATCTTCATCCGGTCCCCAAGAGCTTCCCGCCACAAAAGTAAAGGTATTGTCTCCTTTGAACAGTTTCACTAACGGAAGATCTTTGGCTTCCTCGCGAATCTGCAATACCCGGTCAAAACGGGTATCACCCACTACCGTCACACGGTTAATACCTATCTTTGACAAATAGCGTTTGGAAGTCTCATTCTGCACAAACAGGTGGTCGAAATCCTTCAACACATTCCGATATGTCCCTCCATACCATTTAAAGAAGATCTGATCGCGGCGGAAAATAGAAGACACACTATACACCGGGATACGGCGTTTATGCAGTTCGTCCAGATAATTTTTCCAAAACTCGTACTTGATGAAGAACGCCATGCAAGGGTTTGCAATATCCAGGAACTTCTTCACATTCCGCGGTTTATCAAACGGCAGATAGCATACAATGTCCGCTCCCCGGTAATGCTTGCGCACTTCGTAACCGGAAGGAGAGAAAAAAAAAGTAAGCAATATCTTATAATTGGGATATTTTTCCCGAATCATTTCTATTAAATGGACGCCCCTGTTCAAACTCACCGAGCGAAGCAGCATGAAACCAGATATACTGTTCTCCTTTCTCCACTTGTTGACGTAAAAGCTCATATACCACCCAATGCCCCTCATCATCATTTTTCGGGGTTTACGGCTAAACGGGGCAGCTAAATGAACCAGAAGTCATAAATAACTATTGCCAGGTTGTAAAGCATAATTTAATGTATCCAAGTCCATTATTTAAGTACCTCTACGGCACGCTTCATACGAGCCAATGTCTCTTCCTTGCCCAGTACCCAAGAGATATCGAACATGTGCGGACCTTTTCCTTCGCCCACCAGCGTCAAACGGAAAGCATTCATTATATTACCCGTGTGGTAACCTTTCTTCAGCAATCCAGTCCATCACTACTTTTTCCTGGCCTTCAATGCTGAAATCTTCAATGCCGGCAATGACTTCCGCCAATTCCGTCATACATTTTGCAGAGTCTTCCTTCCAGCGTTTCTTTACTGTCTTTTCGTCATATTCGGTAGGGAGCCACAAAGAAGAAAGTTTTGCATGTCTCCCACAGTTCCTTTACGAAAACTTACACGATCTTTCATCATACCAACTACCGTAACAACCTTCTCGAAAGGGCTTCCACGCCATGCTCTTTCAGCACAGGCAGAAACAGTTCGGCAATCTCTTCATTCGGTTTAAGCTGGATATACTGATGATTGAACCAAATACCTTTTTATAGTCGAATTTAGCCCCCGACTTACTGCAACGATGGATATCGAACAACTGTATCATCTCATCCATAGACATTACTTCCTGATCGTTGCCCGGATTCCATCCCAATAAAGCCAGGAAGTTAATCACCGCTTCGGGCAAATAACCTGATTCACGATATCCGGAAGACACTTCGCCCGATTCCGGACGCCATTCCAACGGAATACAGGGAATCCCAGGCGGTCGCCGTCACGCTTGCTCAGCTTACCGTTTTCCTTCCGGTTTCAGCAGCAAAGGCAGGTGGGCAAATTCCGGCATCGTATCTTCCCAACCGAATGCACGGTATAACAGTACGTGCAACGGGCTGAAGGCAGCCATTCTTCGCCACGGATTACATGAGACACTTCCATTAAATGGTCGTCTACGATATTGGCAAAAAGATGATAGTAGGCAATTCATCCAGCCGACTTATAGAGCACCTTATCATCCAGAATAGATGAAAGTGATAATCACTTCTACCACGGATCAAGTCGTTCACGAACATCTTCGTTTCGGTTTCACTTGAAACGGACTACATATTTAACTTGCCTTCCGCAATCGCGAGGGTTGTCCCCACTTCTTCGCTTCGGCATGATCCAGTGGTGCATCATCCTCAGGTGAATTATTGAAGTTAACATTTCCGCACGCTTGGCGTCAGTTCCTCCGAGGTATCAAAGGCGATGTATGCTTTTCCATTCTCCCTTAAAACCTCACATATTTCTTATAGATTTCGCTTGGCGTTCCGACTGACGGTACGGGCGTATTCCCCACCAGCTCACACCTTTGCGTCAAAGTGGATGCCAACCACTTGAAGATTCAGTATATATAGCTTCCGCTCCCGGAACAAACCGGTGAGTCGGTATCTTCATACTACCACGAAATATCAGGTCTCAAATGCGTGTTGACGCGCAAATAGATAATGAGTATACCAAAGCCTGCACGCACACCTGATCTGCAGTGCTCCCGTAGGACCA
>VOFK01000428.1_pt1 | contig 10766 bp, 19 predicted proteins | sample 5384121 | NCBI WGS metagenome assembly VOFK01 (sample SAMN12384730, study PRJNA508395) | human gut metagenome | isolation source: healthy gut J | host: Homo sapiens | reverse complement strand
ATATAAAAATGGAGGTATCTATGAAACATAAAATTATAGTCATATTTGTATTGGCGCTCATGTTTAGTTTGGCTGGGTGTGGAAATACAAATAAATTTGCTGAATACGATATGACAGGAATTAGTTTTATATCATATGCAGATATAGATACAGTATGCGAAGATGAAGAATTGACAACTGCCGGAAAAAATTTATTGTGTCTGAACAAGAGGAGAATTTGCTTTTATCTTATGTAATGGACAGTGCTATTGAGCTTTCTGCTGAATTGGGGAAATTATGACCATTTAGTGTTTACAAATCCTCAATGGATTGAACGCTTTGGCGACTTGGAAAAATTAAAGCCCATAGAGTATAGTAATCTGTCAAAAGATATGCAAATATTTTTAGAAACTCAGATGCCTATATTAACAAACGATGGAAGCGTATTGCCGGAAGGAATAGGACTGTATGAATATGAAGATGGCAGTTTGTTTGCGTTTCCTGTAAATGTAACACTTGGAGCCGCAGAGCCAATAGAGGCAAAAAAACCGCTGATTGTTTTAATAGGCAATCCAGCAGAAACCCCTTAAAGCGGATAGCTGTATGTTGCCATTGACTTCAAGCGGAAATGTGTTATTTTTGGATAATGATAATTTCCAACAGCTTTTTGAAAATAGTGAACTTAAAGATTATGGAGATATTCAGAAGTTTGACGAGAACTAACTTTTCACAATTGCATCTTTATGTTCCCACAAGGGACAGCCGAGAAAATCGACTGTCCTTTTCTATGCCAACAGGCAGAAAGGAGCGACCAGACATGACGAAAACGAGAGATTATATTCAGAAAAAGATTAGGCTTAACAGATACATTGGTGATATGTTAATATATTCGACATTAATGATGTCTATTTAAGAATTATTGTATAGGTGTAAACGAAAGAGAGACTACACTTATGACAAGAACTTCAAAATATTTAAAACCAAGATACTATTAAATTTTTACAATCTTTTCAAATTGAAAAAGATTGATCGTGAAATCACTGATTATTTAGATACAAACAATAAAATGAATACGTATCATTTTTTTGAATACTGTCCTAAATGCGGATGGTATCATCCTCATTTAATTAAGAGTGGTTTTGCCAACTCTGGTAAACAAATGCTTCGTTGTAAATCATGCGGAAAACGTTTTTGTTGTAGACCGCGGTCAGCTTACTTTTTATTCTCACCAAGACCAATCCAAATGGAATGAACTTATTCTGGATACATTGAATGGTGTATCTCTTAAAAGAAACGGTTTGCTAAAATCAATGTAAACGAACGCAATGTTTTTAATATGCGTCATAAATTAATGGTTAGTCTAAGAACTGAGGAACGTCCCATACACAGTGGGAAATGAAGTTGAAATGGATGAAAAGTATACTCCATACAATCATAAAGGGACTAAGATTGATGGAGTAGAACCTAAACATCGTGGAACACCTGCTACAAAAAAAGAGGATTATCTAATCAGCAGGTGTGTATCATCACTGCAATTCAGAGATTCGGTCATACAATTGCCAGAACATTAAATTATGGCAAAGCCATCATCCATAGATCTATTAAGATTTGGTGAATGTCTTGAATCAAAATCTTTTTGTAATGCTAGATGGTTCTAACAGTTACAACGAACTTTTTAGAAAGTAAGAATTGTACTAAGAAAGTGTTAATCAGTCATGAGTCATATGATAAATTCAATCATTTAAATACAGTGAACAGTTTCCACAAATTGATTGAAGAAAGACTGCAAAAAAATATAAAGGGGTAGCATCAAAATATATAAATCGTTACAACGCTCTTTTTGTCATGCAAAGAGAAACCCAAGGAATGGATAATACAGAAAAGCTACAGTACGTACTACTTAGATTGAAAAACATCTATAAGATCACTCGCTTAAAGGATTTGAAGAATGAATGGTTGTTCGCATAAGTGATAAAACGCAGAATTATAGCAAAATCACCAAATTGCTAGTTAAGCCAAAGATTATCTCTAATTATTTAAATATAACCTTATAAAATCGTGTATCTAGAATTAATAATTGAAGATAATGTTTTTTACTCTAAGCCACAATATTTTTAGTAAATCTTTTTCCTTTCCACTTCTTTTCTTTAACACTTAATGAGATAATTTTTCTTGAACTGTCTCAAGAGCTTTTTTAATATCTTCATTATCTGCGTAGGCATATCTTGATGTAGTTGAGATATCAGAAAGACCAAGAAAATCTTTAACATTAGAAATAGGGATACCATTTTTATACATCAACATATCACCAATGCATCTGTTAAGCCAATTAAAAAAAGAGGCAAGCGAAATTAATCGTTTGCCTTTAATAATTCTTCTAGAATTTGAACTGCATTTGTAGCAGCGCCTTTACGAATTTGGTCGCCACAACAGAATAAAGATAATGTATGACTTGTTTCATCCGTGATATCTTTACGAATTCTTCCCACATAGACTAAGTCTTGATTTGTTGTATCTTTTGGCATTGGATAGATTTGATTCTTTGGATCATCCTTTAGTAATACGCCCTTGGCATGCGTTAATAATTCTCTAGCTTCATTGACGTCGACTTCATTTTCACATTCGATTGTGATACTTTCAGAATGAGAACGCCAAATTGGAACACGAACACAAGTACAGTTTACTTTTAATGCATCATCATGCCACATTTTTCTTGCTTCATTTTGCATCTTCCATTCTTCTTTAGAGATGCCTAAATCATCAAAATCACCAATTTGAGGAATAAGATTGAATGCGATTTGATAAGGGAAGGCTTTTGATGGAATGTTTTCATCTTCAATTTGATTTTTTAAATCTTCAATTCCTTGTACACCAGCTCCTGAAACAGCTTGAAATGTAGTCACAATCATTCGTTTGATGTGATATTTTTTATGTAAAGCATGTAAGGCTACAAGGGCAATGATAGTGGCACAATTTGGATTTGCGATCAAGCCATGATGATTTTTAATGTCTTCTTTATTCACTTCAGGAATCACTAAAGGAACATCTTCATCTAATCGATAAGCACTTGAATTATCGACAACGATACATCCTGCTTCTTTGGCCCATGGCATCCACATTTTTGTGATGTCATTGCCAGTTGCACCTAAAACGTAATCAACACCTTGAAAGCTTTCTTGCGTAAGTTCTTCAACGATGTGACCATCGATTTCTTTTCCTTTTGATCTTGCACTGGCTAATAATTTTAGATTCGCTTGAATGTTTCTTTCTTTTAAACATTCTAACATTTGTTGTCCTACAGCGCCTGTAGCACCGGCAATTGCGATTGTTGTCATTCTTCATTTCCTCCTACAAAAGTATCATATATAACTTGAACTGTTTTTGTGAAGTCTTTTTTCTTAACTCCGACTGTAATATTGATTTCATCACTACCTTGGGCAATCATGACGATGTTAATGTTATTTTTTTACCTAAAGCACCAAATAGTTTTCCACTTGTACCTGGCTTATCGGACATGTTTTTACCTACAGTGGAAATTAAAGCTAAGTCATCTTGAACGGTTAATTTATCTGGTTTTTAATTCTTCTTTAAAATGAGCTAAAATTTCATATAGACTTTCTTCAATTTCTTTCTTTTTTCTACGACAATGTTAAATGAGTCGATTCCACTTGGAATATGTTCAATACTAATATGGTATTTTTCTAAAATAGATAGAGCTTTGCGAATGAAGCCAACTTCATTGGACATGTGTTTTTTATAGATGTAGATCGACATGAAATCTTTTTTACCAGCAATACCCGTAATTGGATAGCCACTCTTTATTTTAGAATGCTCCTGGATGATGGTTCCTGCATCTTGAGGGCGATTGGTATTTAAAATGTGGATTGGAATGTTGGCTTCTTTTACAGGGAAAATAGCTTCTTCATGTAAAACGCTAGCTCCCATGTAAGAAAGTTCTCTTAATTCTGAATAAGTGATATGTGTAATTCCTTTTGGATTTTGAACGATTGTGGGATCCGCCATTAGAAATCCGGATACATCGGTCCAGTTTTCATATACGTCAGCATGAAGACATTTCGCTAAAATAGCACCTGTAATATCGCCACCACCGCGTGGGAAGACTTGAATGTGTCCATTGGCACTTGTTCCATAGAAGCCTGGGAAAACAAAGTGGTCATATTGGGCATACTTGGCTTGTAGTTTAGCGCTCGTTGCATCCCAGTCGATGGATTTATCTAATTTAAAACGAATAATATCTTTGGCATCCACAAAAGCATAGCCTAGATATTCAGCCATTAATTTAGCACAGAAATATTCTCCGCGACTTACAATAACAGCTTGCGACATTTGATTTAGGTTGGTATAAAAAGCATCTAATTCTTTTTCAATAGGTTGCTTAAGGCCTAATTCATTTTTGATTTCGATGAAACGATTTTTGATGAGTTTAAATACACTTGATGCATCCACGTGGTATTTTCTGTGTGCATCTAATAAGTATAATAGGTCGGTGATTTTGTTGTCGGCTGAAAATCGCTTTCCAGGAGCCGATACAACGATGTATCGGCGTGTTGGATCTTGTTGAATGATGTTTTTGATTTTTTTAAATTGTTCTGCGTTTGCGACACTAGAACCACCAAATTTAGTGATTTTTAACATGTGAGCTACCTCCATAATGCGATAAAGCTATTTTTATCTAATTCCTTTACTTTCTTAATAATTGACATATCTTGATTTTCAATCCAGTAATAATTGGCCTCCTTCTTTTGGATTGGATAATAATTTTCTAAAGCAATATCACTTCGAATCAACCAAGTTTCTTTTAATAGAGATGTATCGAATTCTTTTGGCTTTGCGTAAACAATTTTTCTTTCTTTATCTTCAAGTGTATCTAGAGCATTTTGTACCATGGCTTGAGCTGTTGGTAATTGTCCAGCTCCCTGTCCATAATAGCCTAATGTATCAAAACCATGTGAAAGAATTTTTTTGAGCGTTGTAGTTGCTTGGAACGTTGGCTAAAAAAATCATTTTCATCCATGCAGCATGGAGCGATAATGGAAATAATCTTATCTCCAATTTGTCTTGAAATGGATAGATGGCGTAATACTTTGTTGTTCATTTTGATGAATTTAATGTCTAGCATTTTGATTGTACGAATTCCTGCATAATAAGGAATGTCAACAATTGGAGTGTTGAAGGCTAAACTGTTAGAAATCTTTGTTTTATAGTATACATCAACGCCATCAATATCATTGGATGGATCTTTTTCTGCATAACCTTTTTTCTTGAGCTTGTTTTAAAACATCTTCAAAATCTAAATTGTTTTTTTGCATAGAATCTAAGATATAGTTGCTCGTACCATTAAAAATACCTTCATAACCTTGTAGTGGTTCAAGTCTTTTTTTAGTTTCAATAAGGCATCAATAAAGGGAATGCCACCGGCAACACAAGCTTCTACTTGAATGGATCCACCATATTCTTTTTCAAGTTCTAAATATGTATCTAAGTATGTCGCAACAACCGCTTTGTTTGAACTGATGACATGTTTGCCTTTTTTTTAAAAGCTTTTTGAATCAGTGTGTTGGCTGGTTCTAATCCATTTAAACATTCAAAAACAATATCAATATCATCTTGAACTACCATATCTTCATTGTTTGAAAAATATGGAAGATTTTCTTTTTCTTTACGCACGTAGACGTATTTGATATTGATATCTTCTAGTGAATTTGTAAGGATTTCAATCCCTTTTCCGACAACTCCATAACCTAAGATAACTGCGTTCATATCGTTCCTCCTGTATCTTTTTAGAAAACACTTGTTTTTAAAGTGTGAACATTGTATCATATGACATATAGATTTTCAAGGAGGATTCTCATGAACGATTATATTTCTACAAGAGACGCACACCAAAGCGTTTCAAGCAAGCAAGCTATACTAAATGGAATGAGTCCAGATGGAGGCTTATATGTACTTCCAACTTTAGACCAAATTCATTTGGATCTATCTTTAATATGTACAATGTCATATAAAGAAAATGCAGTTTATATTCTTTCACATCTTCTTACAGACTATACAAAGGAAGAATTAGAGGCATGTGTTGAAAATGCATATGCGAATTCATTCTCTAAACAAGAAATTACACCTATTAAAAAAGTAGATGATGTTTATGTTTTAGAACTTTTCCACGGTCCTACATGTGCTTTTAAAGATGTTGCCCTAACCCTTTTTACCTCAATTGATGTCCTGTGCATTAAAAAAGCACAAGTCAAAAAGCTTTAATTTTGACTGCCACAAGTGGAGATACAGGTAAGGCTGCATTATCTGGATTTTGTGATGTAGAGAATATTGGAATCAATGTTTTCTATCCATATAAAAAAGGTAAGTGCGATTCAATATCGTCAGATGGTTACGCAAAAAGGTAAAAATGTGAATGTATTTGGAATTCAAGGGAATTTTGATGATGCGCAAAGCCAAGTAAAACGTTTGTTCTTAGATGAAGAATTGAATGAATATTGTGCGAAACAAAACATTTTGTTGACAAGTGCAAATTCCATTAATGTGGGGGGCGTTTAGTTCCTCAAATTGTTTATTATTTTGATAGTTATAAACAATTGGTTCTACAAGGTGATATTCAATTGGGGGATAAAGTATCTTTCAGTGTTCCAACAGGAAATTTTGGAGATGTTTTAGCTGGATATTATGCGTATTTAATGGGACTTCCAGTAGAGAAATTTTATGTAGCTAGTAATGCCAATCGTGTATTAACGGATTTTTTAACGACAGGTATTTATGATCGAAATCGTGATTTTATCCAGACTATTTCGCCAAGCATGGATATTTTGATTAGTTCAAATTTAGAAAGATTGTTATATTATGCTTCAAATAAAGATACGCAAAAAGTATCAAAATGGATGCAGGAATTAAATGAAAAGGGTCGTTATCAGATTGATGATGAAACTTTTAAAACCATTCAAAACCTATTTGCGTGTGGTAGTGTTGATGATAAAAATACAAGCTTAGAAATTAAGTTGGTATATGATAAGACTTGCTATGTCTTAGATCCTCATTCTGCAATCGCATATAAAACCGCAAAAGAATGTAAAGATCGTCCTATTGTTTCTTTAGGCAACGGCTTCTCCATATAAATTTAGTCAAGATGTTTTAAAGGCACTAGGATATGATGAAGAAAAAATGAATGGAAAGCTATGGAAACATTATCAAAGTATTGTCAAGATACAATTCCTTCTCAGTTAAAAGAACTTCAAGATTTAGATATTTTACATAATAAAGTGATTGATGTAGCGTCAATGAAAGATGTCGTATGTCAAAGTACTAAAGAGGTATTCCATGATTAGTGTACATGTCCCGGCAACAAGTGCAAATTGTTGCGTGGGATTTGACTGTTTAGGAATGGCTGTGGATTGGTGGGCACATTTTACTTTTGAGGAAAGTGATGAATTGATTGTGGAAGGATGTCCAGAAGAATTTAAGGGTAGTAACAATTTAGTTGTACAAGCTTTTTATACAGCATGTGATTATTTGCGTTTGGATTATCCTACTTTTAAACTCACAATTGATACAGATATTCCATTTGCTAGAGGGTTGGGTTCAAGTTCAACTTGTGTTGTTGCTGGTATCTTAGCTTGTGATGCTTGGTTTAAAAAGAATATGGATCAGTTGGAAATTTTAAAGATTGCCACAAGTATTGAGGGGCATCCTGATAATGTAGCTCGGCTATTTTTGGCCAGGCAACAGCTTGTTTTATGGAAAAAGAAGATGTGAAAATGAGTCTTGTTCCGTGTGCAGATTACTATTGTCTAGCTATTGTACCTTGTTATGAAGTTAAAACTTCTCAGGCAAGAAAAGTTTTGCCGACTAAAATGGCATTTAAAGATTGTGTTTCACAAGTATCGCATGCACTAGTCTTTATTCAGGCTTTGCAACAGGGGGATGAGTCTTTACTTGCAAGTTCTTGTAAGGATCTATTGCATGAACCATATCGTAGGCAATTTATTAAAGAATATGATAGGATAAAGACGTATTGTGAACAAAAACAACTTCCAATGTGGATTTCAGGTAGTGGTTCAACAATGATGGTTATTTCTTTAGAAAAAAACGTTTGATTGAATTATCTAAGTTTTTAGATGAAAATTTGAATGGATTGGATCATCGCTGTTTAACAATAGCCAAAAAGGGGGCGTTTATAAAGTATGAGTAAATATTATGTCGTGAGTGGTGATATTTTACCGGATGTATTAGAACAAGTCATGCAGGCGCGTATTTTATTGCAGTCGGGCAAGGCAAAAAGAATTAGTGAAGCTGTTAAAATGGTAGGTATTTCTCGTGGTACTTATTATAAATATAAAGATGCAGTTTTTTCATTTAATGCCGAACAATCCAATCGTAAGGCAATCATTTCTATGATTTTACGAAATGAAAAGGGTACACTTTCTAAAGTCTTATCTTTAGTTTCGGTAAAAACAAGTCAATGTGTTGGCAATTAACCAAACAATTCCAATCAATGGAATTGCCAATGTGGCATTAACTCTAGATATTAGTGACTTAGAAATTAGTATACAATCTTTGGTGAGTTTGATTGAAGCTATGCCTATGGTAGAAAAGGCTGATTTGGTAGCTGTAGAATAATGAGACGTGTTTTAAGTTTTTTGTTTGGCTGGTGCTTTATTATTATATGTGTTGTTTTTAGTATCAAGAGTACAGCATTAAACCCAAATTTTTATATTCCTAAGTATGAAGAGATGGAACTGGCTAGTGATATTGGTGTTTCTAAGAAAGATTTAAATCAAAAGTATACGTTTATTACTGGATTATTTGGATGATAAGCGTGATGATATAAAGGGACATATTACGTGGTATGGTGTATCTCAAGAAACGTTTAATGAAAAAGAAACGAGTCATATGGTGGATGTGAAAGCTTTGTATCAAAATGCTCTAAAGGTAGCTAAAATGGCATTTATTATTTTAGGATTGGTAGTTTTATATTTTTACTTAAATGATAAAACATTGATGTTTGCGTATTTAAGTAAGGGCTTTTTTGATAGCCATGTTTACATTCATATTGATGCTTGTATTTTTTGGATTCTGGATCTTGACAGATTTTACAAGCTTTTGGACTTGGTTTCACACAATCTTTTTTTCGAATCAATTGTGGCTATTAGATCCCAATACAGATTTTATGATTTGTATGCTTCCAGAAACAATTTTTTATAAATTAGTACTTGCTTGTGTAGTTAAAGTGATTTGTTTCATGGCTTTAGCTAGTGTGTTGGCAATATATTATATGGTGAAAAAGGCACCAATAGGTTTTGAAAGATGATTGTACTTGCATCAAAGTCTCCTCGAAGAAAAGAGATATTAAAAGCATTGGGCTATGATTTTATAGTTTGTCCTGCTTTAAAGGATGAAGTGTTTGATTTAAACTTAGGTTTAGATGAGGCATTAAAAAAAGTGGCTGAATCAAAGGCGAAAGAAGTAAAAGAATCTTATTTAGATTCAATTATTATATCGGCAGATACAAATTGTATGTTTGGATGATAAGATATTGGGAAAACCTAAATCAAAGAAGGATGCGATACATACATTGAAATCTTTATCGAATCGTAGACATCAAGTAAAAACTGGGGTTTGTATAATTTATAAAAAATCAGACATTTTTACATGTCGAAACAACATATGTTTATTTTAAGAAGTTGGCGGATGAAGACATTTTATCCTATGTAAATAGTGGAAAATGTATGGATAAAGCAGGCTCTTATGGGATTCAGGAATGTGATTTTGTAGATCATATTGAGGGGATTATACCAATGTGGTAGGTTTACCTAAATATGTCGTTGAAACGATGATGAAAGACGTTGCACTCTAGCAAGAGAAATGATAAAATAGCGTGGTAATAATTTAGAGGAGGAACATATAAATGTCTAATGTTATTAATAAAAAAAGATTTAGCTGAAAAGTTGGCTGAAAGAATTTGGTTGTTCAAAAAAAAGACGCAACAGCTTATGTTCAATTCGTATTCGATACAGTCGCTGATACTTTAAAAGATAATGGCACTGTAGATGTATTCGGATTTGGTAAATTCTCAATTAGTGAAAGAGCGCTCGTACAGGTATCAATCCAGCTACTAAAGAAAAGATTGAAATTGCTGCAAGCAAGTCTGTTAAATTTAAAGCTAGCAAAGCTTTGAAAGATGCTGTTAAGTAAGAAGATTCGATAATGAATCTTCTTTTTTTTTTCGTGATATAATATTGAGTACAAAATTAAGATTATTGAGAGGAGATTTTGATGAGCTTACCAATTTATGTGATTGGACACAAAAATCCAGATACAGATTCGATATGTGCAGCTTTGGCTCTTGCTGAATTAAAAAGACAGACAGGAATTAATGCAACAGCTGCTCGTTTGGGCACATTGAATCCAGAAACTAAATTTATATTAGACAAATTAAATGTGAATATGCCTGTCTTATTAACAACAGCACGATCAACGTTAGAGGAAATTGAAATCGATGATGCGGTGACAATTGAAGAGGGGCAAACAATTCGTCGCGCATGGGATCTATGCTTAGAAAATCATGTTAAGACTTTATATGTTGTAGATGATAAAAATGAATATAAAGGTATGGTTACTTTGGGAGATGTTTCCAAGGTTCAAATGCAGGATTTAAATATTACAAGTGAATTGTTGAAAGAAACGCCTTTAGAAAATTTAGTGGCCAGTGTAAAGGGGTCTTTTATTTTAAAGGGAAATCTTAAAAGAAGTGGATTTGTCCG